>TARA_R110001592_G_scaffold18816_21_pt1 | contig 14149 bp, 7 predicted proteins | sample TARA_R110001592 | Tara Oceans TARA_R110001592 (sample SAMEA4398387) | marine metagenome | biome: Polar Biome; feature: [SRF] surface water layer (ENVO:00010504); material: water (ENVO:00002006), including particulate matter (ENVO:01000060) such as... | depth 5 m
GAACATATGACCAGAGAGAAAATTTTTATGGAAGCGGTAATGTTCCAGACAGAACTACTCTTGCAAGAGAAACAAATAAAAGATTACGAAAAATACCCGGTGTCACAAGCGATTTAGTACCGGAAGGAGCTGAGCTTCGCGCGGCGTTAAGAGCAGGAGAATTGTATACGGGTAGTAAAATAGGAGGACTTGTAGGAGCAGCTGCGTTTGCTCCTCTTGGCCCCCTCGCTTCTTTAATAGGAGGTGCTACTGGATCTGCTCTTGGATCATATTTTACGGGTAAGGTTGTCACAAGAGTTTCCGAAGCAACTAGTAATACAGGTGCTTCTACAGCTAGAGATAATACAATAGATGTTGCTCGAACAGGACGTGCTGTTGCTAGTAACTTTCAAGGTCTTACAAACAGAGCAGGAAGAGTTTTTAGTAATATAGAAAAAAGTATATCTCGTACAAGACAATCAGTAAGTACCGGAAGTACCGGAAGTACCGGAAGTACCGGAAGTACCGGAAGTACCGGAGTCGTCTTAGACCCAGGAACATCAGAATGGATAGAAAGTGCTTATCCACTAGATTGTGATAGAATATTGCGAAAGTTTGACCTTAAAAATGTCCCAATAGCCGGTGGTGTAAAAATCTCTGATCCGGCAGATGCACCTTTACCGGATCAAGCTTCCGACGACGAAGTAATGGCTCATGCAACAGCAGCAGTAGTTGCTGCTGCGCATGGTGAACTTCAAGAACAGTCAAGTCGAGTAATACAGACGGGTATTGCTATTGCCGATGCCGCAGCCGATGCCGCAGCCGATGCCGCAGCCGATGCCGCAGCCGCAGCCGCAGCCGCAGCCGATGCCTCGAACGAAGAGGAAGAGAGAATATTGGACTGGCTCTCTCAAACTGCCCAACAAAATGCATCGGCTGTTGCAGATGTTGCAGATGTTGCAAGGGAAGTTGCAGGGGAAGTTGCAGAGGAAGCACTTGTACACGAACAAGAGCTAGCCAGGGTAGCCGATATGGCTCGAGATTCCGCCGAAATAATTTCCGCAGCAGCTGTAACGGATTGGTACGGTAAAGTAGGAGACATAGTAAGTTCTCGCAGAACAAGTCCAAGAAGAAGACTCCCCGGTACACCTAACAGTGCTCCCAGAACAAGTCCAAGAAGAAAATTGCCAAAAACACCTGAAACTAAATCACCGAAAGATACTTTAATAGAAGGTATGGAAAATGCTAGAGAAAAATCTAATAGAAAATTTAAAGAAATACAAGAAAGAAGACGCAGAGAAGATGAAGAAAGAGATATAAGAAAAGCAAAAAGAGATAAAAGGTTAGCAGAAATAGCAGAAAATCAAAGAAAAAGAAGAGAAAAAAAGAAGAGAAAAATAGAAGAAGAAATAGCAGAAAGAAACAAAGAAATATCAGAAAGAAATAAAGCAACAGCAGAAAAGCAAAAGAAGAGAAGAGAAGCACAAAGAAAAACAAACGAGGAAAGAGAGAAAAGGACAGCAGAAATAGCAGAAATAGCAGAAAATCAAAGGAAAAGAAAAGAAAAGGCAGAAGCAAAGAAGAAATCAAAAGGAAAAAGGGTAAGTATGAAAATCCCTCTTGGTGATAAATTTATTATCATTCCTAATAAAAACGGTACATATTTTTTTACTCGGAATGGATGGGAGGACGAAGACGAGTACCTTGTAACAAACGGTTCTTTAGAAGATATAAAAAAGGAGATAAAAAGATTATTTAGAAACAGTAAGAGTGGAAAGGAAAAATATTTAAAAAAACTGGATAGACTAAACCTAGAATAAAAAATATTATTAATTAATTAATAATATTAACCATAAACAGGCGAAAGTCTTACGTAAGATAGGTTTGAAGTAAGGACTTTAAAAGAAGTAGAACCCTTTTTTGGGTTTATTTTTGTAAATTCGGTATCATAATCTTCTTTCTTTTCGTCTACTTTATAAATATTTTCTAATTCATTCACGTGGAATTTTTCATAATTCCATACGTTCTCATCTATTTCTAATATTTCTTTACTCTTGCCGTAAAACTTAGTAAATTGTTCTTTTAATCCTTTCCCTGCTTCTAATCTGGTTTCGAACTTTTTATTATGAACTAGGAAATCTAATATATAATGGAAAGAGTTCTTCCTAAATTTTTGAAAAGAACTATACACTGCTAGATTTTTATTATTTTCAGAAAACACATAACATTCTTTCATTTTTTCATAAATCTTTATTTAAAGATAAAAATGATATTTTTAAAAATAAAAAAAAGATAAAATGCCTACCCTTTTTGAAAAATTGAATGAAAAGAATGCAAAAAAGTTAAGAAGTAAAACTAAAAAAGTAGAAGTTTCTAAAGTTCCTGTTAAAAAACAGAAAACTATTTCTAGTATAGAAAAGAACAGGAAATCTGTAGAAATTTTTCTAAGAGAAAATAAACTTCCTAAATTGGAAATTGTTTCTTTATCGTATGGCGTTATAGAAAGACAAACTATAGATCGGGTAGCTGCTTGTGAAATTACTAATATTAATAAGTCTAAAGATCCTACAAATACAACGAATGATCCAAGACTCGGTACAATTGACAAGAATACACTTTGCGCTACATGTGAAAAAACAAATGAAGAATGCCCAGGACATCTTGGTGTAATAAAATTACCTGTAAATATTATTCATCCGTTTTTCAGATTGATCGTAATGAAAGTTTTACAGTCAGTTTGTCATGTTTGTAAAAGACTCTTGATGACCGAAGAATATTTGAAAGAAACTGGAATTATTTCGTACGGAAGTTTTTCAAGACTAGCTAAGATATCAGATGAATCTAAGGACGGGAAAATTCCTTGTACTTTAGGTTGTCAATGTAATCCTATTTTTAAATCTCAGAAATCCGCGGATAATAGCGAAGTAGACATGTATTGTATAACTAAAATAGGCAAACAGGAAATTCCGCACACATTAAGCGTTTCCAAAATTAAGAATATTCTCTCTAATATCAGTGATAAAGATGTGAAACTGATGGGATTTCAAAACAATCATCCTGCTAATTTTATAGTAGATTTTATACCTGTTATTCCAATTTCCGCCAGACCTTATATAATTAGAGACGGTAAAATTCAAGACGATTATCTAACCTCAACTTATTCAGATATTCTTTCTAAAATAATTGAATACCATCAAGAGAATGGGGGTTGTGAAAACCCAGACGATATGAAAAACAGATATAAAGAAAAATCAGATAAAGTTATAAGAAGTAAAGAAGAATGTATCAGACAAATTATTTATCTTCTGGATCATTCTATACAGAATTGTAACGGGGAGTATAAGAGATCCCCTTCGGATCCATGTAAAGCTATAAATGATAGAATTTCTGGAAAAGAGAGTCTTATTAGAGGTCATATGATGGGTAAGCGTGCAGATTTCACGGGTCGTACAGTTCTTGGACCCAATAGGAGTATTTCTTTTGGAGAAGTAGCTGCTCCTGAAATAATGAAAGGTCAATTAACAGTTCCAGAAAAAGTAACGGTATACAATTTTAATTACTTGATGAAACTAGCTGAAGAAGGAAAAATTTCATATCTATGTCCGGTTAGTGGAGTTTTTTCTGGAAGGAAACTAAAATATGATAAGAATAAACACACCATTAATATAGGGGATAAAGTTGGTAGATTTTCTGAAGACGGAGATATCATCCTCTTTAATCGCCAACCTACCCTTCACAAGAACTCTATGCTTGGTTATGTTTGTAAATTTCAGAAAAAGATGTCCGTTGGTATACATCTTTCATCGACAGCCGGTCATAATGCAGATTTTGATGGGGATGAAGGAAACATCCACATGCTTCAAAGTATTGACTCCCAGGTAGAGGGAAGACTTTTAATGTATGCCGGAAATAATATTAACATGTCAAAAAATTCCGGACCAGCTGTCGGTATGACACAAAATGGGATTACAGGGGCATATCTTCTGACGAGACCAGGTCTTGTTTTAAGTAAAACAGAATTTGAATCAGGACTAGAGTATATTTTTAATTTTGAACATGATTATTATGTCAGAACTAATTTAGAAACACTTGAAAAAAGAGCTAAAGAAATTTCGTCAGAAGATTATTATTCTGGAAAAATATTATGCTCTGTATTGTTCCCTCCAGATTTTACATACACTTATTTAATGGATGATAAAGAAGATATTATTATCCGAAGAGGAATATTAATATCGGGCCAATTAACTAAGGTTCATGTAGGAGATTCTCCCAGTACTATTATTCAGAGTATTTATAAACAATACGGAAAGCAAGCAACGATCGATTTTGTATCAAATGCTACATTCTTGTTTAATTGGTACTCAGAAAAATATGGTCTCAGTATTTCTCTTAGAGATTCTATGCCAGAGAGACTGGAGGAATTTCAAGAAATCAAAAGACAGAAATTTGAAGAATTGAACAGGAAAATTCAAAATTTTCCCAATCTAGAAGATCCTACAGACACAGAAATAGTTTCTCAGGAGAGAGATATCTCATTAGCCATTACCAACGATACTAAACAAATCGAAAAAATATTTTTCAAAGATTATTTAGAAAAGAATAGTTCTTTAGATATTATGGTAAAATCAAAGGCAAAGGGCAAGGATCAACAGATTCAATTTATCACAGCTTTCTTGGGTCAAATCTGGGTTAGTAACGCGAGACCATGCAAAGCTATTACAAACGGAAAAAGGTGGTTGCCTACTTTTCATGTTGATGATAACAGTATCTATTCAAGGGGGTTTAGCAGAAACTCCTTTTTCGAAGGACTAGACCCTGATGCATATTTCGCAAACTCACAAGCTTCCAGAATAGGAGTAGCAGAACAGCAGCTGAAAACTGCAACAACCGGTCTTCTCCAAAGGAGAATGGTAAAAGCTCAAGAAAACTTGATCGTTAAATATGACGGAACTGTTAGAAATCACAACAATATTATTTTTCAGTTTAATTATGGGGCAGGTTTTGCTTCTACAGAAATGACATTCAGTTCTAACAAATTAGGAATGAAAACCAGGTCATTTATTAATATGAAAGAACTTATTGAAAAAGAAAATACCAGAAACGGGTTTGTGAATTTTAATTTGAGTAATCATATTGTTAGTATATTCAATGTAATCAATAAAAAATACGGAGATGAAAAATTACCAACGATGGACGAAGATGATATCGATAAAAACGATCTATCTGATTTCCAAGAGATTCTTACGTTCCAAAACGACGAGGACATGGAGGGCTTCGCAGACTTTGGAAACGATGATTAGATTACGAATATGAACTAAAATAATCATATACATAATTTTTAATTCATAGAAACTAAAATTTGTTAATAAGAATAATAAATTTTTCACACCTGATATCATAATTTTAAAATGATTATCTAATTAATCATTTTTTTGAAAATGGAAGTTGTCGAAGGATGCAACTGTGAAATAGTTGAATATTTCAGTAAATTTAGAGGTAACAAAAACTATGATGTTTTGTTAGAGAAATTCACAGATCTTACAAGAATTAGATTGAAAGGAACAATAGAACTCCAAGATTATAAATTACCCGAACTAGGGCCTTCTGACGAATTGGAAAAATTTCCTTCTCTTTTGAAAGATTGGCATGAACAAGATGTCTTAGAAATAAAGAATATTATCAAGTTATATGATACAGGAGAAATAGAAAGTTTGGAAGAGGCTATTATTTTAATACATGTTTTGAAACGTAAATCCGATGATTACCCTAAAATTCTAGATAAAATCTTAGATGATCTAGAAAAAGGAGAAGTTAAACAATTAGAAAAATATAATGAATTGTTAGATTTTCAACAAAATTCACAAGACTCTATAATCTATAATGGATTATGGAATTTTTTCATGACTTTATTTGAATAATTCAAAAAATAAAATAATAATTAAAACTAATATAGCAAATGTTGCTAAAATATAAAATGCCTTAGAATATTTTTCTTCTTCTAACTGTATAGCCGTTTTTAACTCTATAGCTTCTATAGAATCATGAGGAACAGGAGCGTTTGTAGTATCTGCACACGATACCGATGATCCGTCAGGTCCGGTACATTTAGATTGTCCGCATTCTTGAGTAAAATTAATACTTCCGTTAATTTTAGAATTTACAGTAGTTAAATTGACACCGTCCATAACACAGGTGCACGTATTAGATTTAACTTTTCCGTCTACGCTACCAGAACTAAACTTATTTGAAGTCTCTGAAACAATAGTTTCGCTGTATAGTGTATTTGAAGTAGATTTGAAACCATTTCCTCCTTTTTGAGGAAACCTTGGAGAGACACATTGTTTAGAAAAATCATAAAGCAACGCGTGGTAGCCTACTGTTCCAGCTGTTTGTCCTTGTATTTGTGTTTTTTCTGAAAAATAATGAGGACGAAACGACTGAGTGTAAATTGCTTCTTTAAGTTTTAATTCTTGCGAACTAGTAGCCGTTAGTTTTATTGTAAAACCGGCGTCTGTATAACCAATACAGACAGTTTTTTGCAAAACACCGAATATAACGACAACTTCACTAATTCCGTATTTATGAACTAAATATTGTTTTAAGTTCATTTTCGAAGTCCAACCTTTGAAATAAGGACGCAATTTACTTTGCATGGTATCGTCTATAATATTTAAAGGCATGAAAGGTTTAGTGTTTTGTGTTTTAATACCATTGGTCAAAAGACTCAGTACATCTTTATTACTAAAAAATTCTTCGGGTAAATACAATACCTTAGCAAAAAGTTTATTACTAGAAAAATTTTCTCTCGCGAAATAAGCTTCATAAACATTGTTATAATAATTAGCTAAAAAATCTCTATTTAAAGGATTTGCGAATGTGAAACTGAATGTTTTCCAAACGGATGTATCTGAACTATTACTTGAGCTTTCTCCTCCGTCTCTTGTAAATTTTCTATCTACATTGTTTTTTCCACATCCAGGGCATAACTGATTAAAATTAACTCCACCCGAAATTTCACTATTTGTTAGATTTATATTATTATCATCTATAATACATGTATTATCCTGGCAAAATTTTCTTTCTCCGTTAACATCTATACTAGGTATAATACCTAAACGGTTACACATAGGGGTGCATTCTTTTGGTATCCCGTATCTGTTACTATATTCTTCGTACTGTTCTTTCGGCATATGACATGCACACCATTTAAGAGCTTCTGGAGTTTTTATAATATCTTCTGTTGTTATATTGCTGCATAAATCTGGTAATATTCCTTCTGGATTTTCATCTGCCCCGTTTGTACATAGCATAGGGACCTTGTTACATATGTTCCAAAGAGTATTATAAAAACCCGCATCTCTGTTTATCCCGTCTGTATTAATTCCTGCTAATAATCCGCCTCCCCCGCTTTCTTGTTTATATTTTAGATAAACTTTATCTAACATAGTTCTAGACCATGTCAGGCCACTCTCATTAACGTTACTAGTTATTATTTCTCCTTCTTGGATATCATCCCAAGAACAAATATTTCCCATAGTAATATTCCTTGCTATAGCTCTCAAACATGGTTGTTTTTCGCTCAAAGGATTTCGTTTACCTCTATCTGCTACAGTAACTGCAGAAGAAAATTTTGTAGCCGGATAAAAAACAGAACTTAGTTCTTGATTAGAATTTATAGGTACACTTGAATTTTCTAGCCACATTTCCATCCAGTCATTTTGACCAGCGAATGTAGAATCTCCTATGCAATATGGTTCTATCAAATCTTTACATTTCTTAGAAGTTATGTCTCTGTTACTCGGGTCGCACGTAGCCTGTCTCTCAGGGGTTTGAAAACATTTATCTTCATTTTCGTCACATGCATAATCATTGAAACAGCAAACCACAGGGTCTCCAGAAAAAGCAATTCGAGCGCACCCAACAGTCCCGCCTACAATACCACAGCATTTACCATTACAACCTGAACCTCCGTCAACTTTGTAACCAGGGTCACAATCATTATACGTACAACCATTGAAAGGATAATCGTAAGGAACCCATTGATAATTATCCCCTAAATTAGTACAAAGTGTTTGTTGTAAAGATGCATTAGAAGATAGGGCTTCAAAACCTTCTGTTTCTGCTCCTGTAGCTATTAATGCTGCTGCAGCTGCCCCGCCTGTAGCTATTGCAGCGATCCCTACCCCGATAGCTGTTCCTATTAGTTCTGCTTCTTCTGAAGGAGCACAAAACTCATCTATTTCTATATAGGCTTGTTCCTTTTTTAATTTATTTTTAACGTCATCGCTTACGGTTACTCCGTCCCATTTTCCTGTACTACATATACCTGCATCTTTTGTTTTTGCTTTAGGAGTACTACCTGTCATATTAGCATTTCCCATATTTTATATTAATATATTTATTAATATAAAAATGGCCCAAGAAGTTTATGAAACTAGCTTAGATAAAGTTTCAAACAGAGGAGAAGATAAAATTAGTAACTTAGAAATAATTTTATTAACTTTTATTGTCTTAGGACTTGTAAGTTTTCTAGGATATTTTATATATGATAGTTCTGTTCTTATAGGAAATTGCAGGAATAATGTTCCCACAGAACACTGTAACAACGCCCCCGGAGATTTTGCACTAGAGCCTGATACAAGATCTACTCATATAGAAGAGGGTTGCGGTGTGGATGAAAAATCCCCCTGTGTTTTTACAAATATACCTACCATAAGCGAAGCCGTTAAAAAATGTAACTCTTTGGGAAATAAATGTAATAGATTTATACATAATAACAAAACCATGTCAGTTGTTTCTTTGACAGGTAACACAATAGATAGTCCAGGAAATCACATGTTTGTAAGACAAAACGGTATTACATTTCAAGGACAAGGAAATTCTTCTAATTCTTATAACAATGTTTATGTGCAGGGAGAAAATACTTCCAATACATCAACAAGTAATAACATAGGGATCACTAGTTTATTTTCTAATCCATTTTCAAGTAATTATAGTTCCAGTAGCACTGTTACTTCTTCTTCCGGAAGCGGAGGAGGAGGTTATTAATTTGTGCAAGATTTACTGAATAATAATAAATTTTTGTTATAAGGTAACATTTTCATATCGTAATACATTTCTTCAAACTTCGATACTACTATAGGAACGGAATGGCTTTCTTTGATATCATTTTTGTTAAAATTTGTAGAAAAATATAATAACATATTAACACCTGAAACCTCTGCTAAACAGTAATAGAACATATCATTTTCCATATTTCCTGGATTGTAATTTAAGAATATATTTCTTATTATTACCGAACCAGTATTAAGATTTTTTATCCAATAAGGCCATTGTATTTCTTTTAAATAAGTTTCATCTAACATTCCTTCGTTATCTTTTAGTCCCGTATAAAATGGAAATGTATTGTTTTTCATCAAAATTCCGCCGAAGGATCTTCCTATACCAAGAACTGTAATATTGTTAGTATAGAAATTATTATTGAGAAAAATCTGATTACTGTACAATGAAGTAGAAGATAAATATTGATTATTAATCAAATAAACTTGAGAATTATAAGGTGAAGATATCGTTGCAGGATAGGTACTTGTTACAATATCCATGTAAATTGTAGCCCACGTAGCAAAATCCGCGTAGATATTTCCGCTTTTAGTCCAATTTACTAAAACTGGTTTATTCTTGTCCAATTTTCCTCCATTAAAAGGATTAGATTGGAATCCATTTTCTATAAAATAGAAGTCAAAAAAAGAATAGTTAGCTGTATTTGTCGGAGCACCAGATAATTGATACAGAATTTTATTGTAATTACTTTTAGTCGTAGGGAAATTTGATCGATTGTCAGGATCTTTTGAAGAAGATACTAAAACTCTGCCATCCTGGATTCGAAAAGCTCCTGTAAATGAAGTAGCTGTTTTTGCAGGATAAATATTGTTAAAATATAATACAGGGGCTGTGTCTTTTCCTAAAGTATCGATAGAATCTAAAATAAAAGATGTCTTAACTTCTAAAGTTTCTTTCCCTTTATCGTCTACATTATATTCTTTAATACCTACTATAGCTACAGCGTTTACATTGCTATTATACGAAATAATTAAATCAGAAGAACCGTATTTAAGAATAGTTTCTATATCACCTTGGTTCTTAAAAATTATACTATCTGTTCCTTCTAAGAATAAATTTCCAGAAGAATCCGTTGAATTAATAGCTGCGCTTATTTGTGATAGAGGTTTATATCCTGTTAGACCGAAAGGAAGAGGTCCGGAAAAACCTGTAGAAAGATTTGAATTTATATTCAGACCCTTGTACTGAGGAAGAAAACCAAAAACAGATGTCATTTTTGTTTGTAAACTTAATTTTCTCATAGTAGAGATATTAGAAATAGATGATCTTGGAACTTTCGGAAAAATATTTTTATATGTCGATAGAAAAGAAACAGTATCAAAATTTTTATCCGTTTGACTGTTATTTTCAAAATATCTGACTTGGTCAATATCATAGGGGGCATCTGTAATAGAATAATCTACATCTGATGTAACCTTTAAATTAGGAAGTCTAAGACTGTTATTTATATTATAATATATGTAACAACTACCTTCAACCAGATCTATCTTATTAAAATTAGTTAATCCTCCTGTTAGATTGTAATTCATAGATAATGTCTGAATAGTATTCTTATCATATTTATAGGTTAGTAAGATAGAATCATGAGTAATTTCTGAAGTTATATCGTTTGTATCTGAAAAATACCCTATAGGTTTATTAAAAGACATGTAGTTTGAAGTTCCTTCACTAACATAGTCTTTTCTTTTATTAATTGTAAATGTTTTTTCCTTACTAGTGTTTATATTGATAGGTAAGAAATTATAACCGTAGACTGGTTTTAATTGAATATAACTATTATCCGAGCTAAAATTTGGATTTGCTTTTACTCTAACTTCAAAATTATTCATCTGGACACCGTCCAGGACCGGATTTGCATTAACTGTGTTGTATTTTTCTGTAAAATAAATTTCTTTTCTAGCACTGCCTGTATTTAAAGATGATTTGTCAAAAACTGCAGAAAAATAATCTGTATCCGTTTTTAAGATACTGGTGCCGCTTGAATTATTTATGTAAGTAATACTGTTATTTGCATCCGTGCCCTCGAAATAAGTAAAGACATCTCCTGAATGAAAAGAATTATCTACATTTTCTACAGGTAGATATTCGTCAACGACTGCTGTTGATCTCATTCCTCCTGAAATTATACTACTATAAGTTGTCATAGTTCCAGTCCCTGGCGTAACATTTATACTTGGGCCTATACTGCCGTCTGTTTCTATTTTATCTACTTTTAGAATAGTTACATTTTCGCACCCGTCAGGTACCGGAAATGGAGTAATGTAACCAGAACTATATTTAATACGATACAAATTGGGATCATCTTCAAAGTAAATACTGGTTCCGTCTCTCAACCCAGAGTGTAAGAAATTATAGGCAGAAGGATTATTAAATTCTCTCCTCCTGCTATTTAGATATTCTGTAATATATTCTATATTTAATTGATACGAACCATTTTCTAGCTGTGTTAAAGAAAAAACGGGATCCTTTTTAATTTCTTCATCAATTTCTACAGTTATTTTTGACGGAAATGTTTTACCACCATCCTTACTTAAATTAAATACATATGTTTGGTCTCTTAAAGTTATGCCTTGTGTATCAATTTCATTATAATATAATATTAAATCTGGACCATTACTAGTTCCTGTATTAGAAGCTAAAAATCTCAAATTTTCACCCGAACTATTATTTCCAGGAAAACTTTGTTTATTAAATGTATATTTATTTGTTAACGGATTATATGTTCTAAAACTTCTTTCTTTGTTTTGACCTCCGCATTTATTTGACACACAATCCGAATTGGTAAAACAAAAAGAATTTAAAGCAGATTTACATTGGGTGTGAAATTTTCCGGGTACAAAATTAAAGATAGAACCTGTTTCTTGCGTCTTTTGGTCACTTAGAGGACAACCTGTTAAATCCGAGACATCATTCATAACATCCCATTCATAACCACAATATCTGAATACATTGAAATTAACATCCGCTTCTGTTAAACAAATTAATGGTTTTTTACAATTATCGGAACAAGGTTCGTAAAGATTAGTCACTTGTTTTTTACATTTCCCTATATCTTTTATAATTTGACCATTAACACTTAAACCACTATCTACATGATAACTTTTTATCAAAGAATTAAATTCTAATACAAGTGGTTCGTCGTAAGTACATGTTAAACATGCTCCTTGGTCACAAAATAAGCTTGTATCACTTGTACAAACTTGTTCTAATTCCCCTAAACGTTTCAGTCTTCCTTCTTCTACACAATAACTATTTGAAAGCTTATTTCCTGATATACAATCGTTCATTACTTTTCCATTTGTACCAACTACAGCAGAAGGTGATGTCCCTGTTGGGAATTTTACAAGACAAATACCGTCCTTATCTGTTCCAAACTCTAAATCATATTCTGTATTTTGTTTTCCTTTGAAAGTACTTTCTGATAAAGAAGGAACAACTAATGTGACATTATTTCCGTCAATAGATTTTATTCTTAATCTCCCTTGATAATTACCAGAATCTTTTTCTATAACAGAAACATATACATTTGTAATACCTGATTTTATTTCATTAAATTGAGATAAACTAGAAGAAGAAATATTTATACTCGTTCCTTTATATTCCCCTGTAATTAGTAGAACAGCGGATGCAGAGCCACCTATCCCTGTTCTACATTCTATACCGTCAGGAAATTGGGAGAAATATTTACATTGAGAATTGTTTACACAACCACTATCCTTTGGCCAAATATCATAAACACATTTTTTAGTTTTAAAATCACATACATGGTTAAGATTTCCCAAAGGCCCTTTGCATTCATCGTCAAATTTACAGCTTCTATTTATTACTTCGTCCCTAGTTTGACATAAATTATTCAAACAAAATTCTGCTTCGGGAGCGCAATCTGATTTGATATAACAGGTTTGATTAACCGATTTTAAACAGATACCGCCTCCTTTATAAATTCCTGTTACACACTCTAAACCATTATGTGTATCACATGGTTCCAAGGAATAACCTGTGGGAAGATTAGCTTTGGTAGTATCGTCACCTTGCAATACACAAGGTTGTGCTAAGCCTGAAAAAGTTAAACCAGATTTTCCGGGTTCTTGACTTGAAGCAGTATACATATATCCCTCTAAGTCTTTCTTAGTTTTTGTTGTATTAATGATTATCGGGGGCGCTGACGCTTCTTTGTTAAAAGTCAAAAACCAATATATATAAACACAAAGAAAAACGATAGCCATAATATAAAAATTATCTGCTGGTTTGACACCAAGATGATGAAACATGGTTTTATTTTGTAAGTTTATTAAATACTAAATTTAATAAAATGTCAAAATGGGAAGAAAACAATAATTATGAAAAAATTATTCTTCCTTTAACCTTTCTTATAATAGCTTTGATGATTGCATTTGGAATGCTTGTCTACTATAAAAATATAAAATTAATTTTCTGATAAAAATGTTTCATCTCTTATCCGATTTCTTTCCAAAAGAACCAGAAAAATCAAAACCCCAAGAAAATCAACCAGAACTAAAAAAGAAGTTAACACCAAAACCAAGAAAAAAAAGATTCAATTATAAAGAAAAGAATTGGAGAAAAGATGTTATTTATATTGAAATTTTAATATTAATTCTATTTTTATTTTTCCCCGTATTATTTTATATTACCGGTCATATGGAATTTGATTTTTAAATTATTTTTTTCTTTTAGAATTTTTATTAACGCGTTCTAACACAGCTAATTTTCTATCCGTTCTTTCGTTTCCCCAATCTTTTTGTCTTTGTTGTTCCTTTCTTCTTGCGTCTTCTCTCTCCTTCTTTGTATATTCTTCTTCTCCAATTACTCTAGATTCGGTGCTTCTCTTTTCTTCTTCTGTGAGACCAACCTGGTATCCTGTTTGACCATTCCACCATTCTTTAAAACTCTGATAACCACCCGAGTTTAATCTTTTTCGGGCTGTTCTCCTTCTAATCCTTCTCGGAGATGTTCTTCTCTTCCTCTTGGGCGAAGTCTTTCTTTTTACTCTCTTGGACGAAGTCTTCCTCTTTACTCTCTTGGACGAAGT
>TARA_R110001592_G_scaffold104645_2_pt1 | contig 14130 bp, 12 predicted proteins | sample TARA_R110001592 | Tara Oceans TARA_R110001592 (sample SAMEA4398387) | marine metagenome | biome: Polar Biome; feature: [SRF] surface water layer (ENVO:00010504); material: water (ENVO:00002006), including particulate matter (ENVO:01000060) such as... | depth 5 m
CTAAGATAAGATTTCTTCATTCTTTCCGCCGCAGACTCATTACCTTCTTCAGCCGCCTCAACCGCAGGATAAGGAATATCACTTAATTCACTATATAACCATTCGTCATCTACCCCTCTTTGTGATTGTCCAGAACCAACATAAGTTCCAATAACTGACAGTGTATTACTTAGTCTCACAATACTGTTCATAATCATTTTACCAGTTTCTTGATCTTTAACAAATTCATAAGCTTTCTTAAGTCCCTTTATAACCTCCTCAATACCGTTAGCTGCGGAAACTCCAGGATTTCTCCCCCCAGCGTCCATTCCTTGCCATTCTTCAGAAAGAACAGGTGTATATTTTCTAATGTTAAGAGACTTTACACCTTCTTTAACAATCGCAATTCTAATTTTATTATGTATTTTATTAATCCCTTCATTCATTCTAACGAAATCAATTTGAGGGTTGGTAAGTCCAATTCTCTTTCCTTTATTAAGTGATTCAGATATTAATTTCTGTAGGTCTTTCTTTTTTACGATAGTTTTTCCCATGGTTTTGTTTTTATAATAAATATTGCTAATGTTAAGAATGTCCTCTAACTTACCTTAACTTTTATTTTATTTGTTTTTTTATCATAACTTATCGATAAAGTTGAATCTTTTTTAACTTTAGATTTTAATATTTCTTCTGCCATCGCATCCTCTAAATAATTAGAGATTGCCCTAGTCATTGGTCTAGCTCCATACTTTTCACTATATCCTTTTTCGATAATTAAATCTTTAGCGCTTTTATTAACTTTTATTGTGAACCCCATCCCTAACATTCTTTCTTTTAATAGGTCTAAATGAACTTCTAAAATTTTAGATATGTCCTTTTTAGTTAATTTATTAAAAATAACAATATCGTCCAATCTATTAATAAATTCAGGGTTAAATTGTTTTTTAAGGTTCTTATCTATTATAGATTGTACTCTCTCGTCATATTGGACAACACTATTATTTGTCTTAAAACCAACACCAGCCCCAAATTCTTCAACTTCTCGCATCCCAATGTTAGAAGTCATAACAATAAGACAATTCCTAAAGTTAATTTTTCTTCCCATACCGTCGGTCATAAAACCTTCGTCTAATAATTGTAATAAGGAGTGAAAAATATCTGGATGTGCTTTTTCTACTTCATCAAACAACACTAAAGAATATGGTTTACGTCTAACTTTTTCAGTTAATTGTCCACCTTCGTTATAACCAACGTAACCAGGAGGGGAACCTATCATTTTAGTTGCTGAAAACTTTTCACCATATTCAGACATATCTACACGAATCAGACTATCTTCACTACCAAACACTTCGAGAGCTAATTGTTTAGCTAATTCTGTTTTACCAACACCAGTAGGGCCTAAGAACATAAAACTACCTATTGGTTTGTTAGGGTTTTTAATACCTACTCTATTACGTCTAAGTGAGTTACACACTTTAGTTATCGCAAGATCTTGTCCAATTAATGCAGACTTCAATACCTTATCAATGTCTAACAATTTTTGTGACTCATCTTCACTAAGTTTAGTTACTGGTATGTTAGTAGATATTGATATAATTTCTAATATCCCATCCTCGTCTACTATAGGGCGTTCTTTTTGTAATTTTTCTTCCCACTCAGAAACTAATTTTTTTAGTTTATTTTTAAGATTTTTTTCTTTATCTCTAAGGTTCGCAGCTTTCTCATACTGTTGAGATAGTACGACCTTACTCTTTTCTTCCTTAATAGAATCTATTTGTTTTTCAACGGACTCAATGTTCTTTGGAGGTTTCATACTTACCGCGACTCTAGCCCCTGCCTCATCTAAAACATCTATAGCTTTATCTGGAAAATTTCTATCTGTTATATATCTCTCGGATAATTCCACACAACTTTTAATTGATTCGTCAGTGTATGAAACTTTATGATAGTCTTCGTAAATCTCTTTAATATTTTCTAAAATAATTAATGTCTGTTCCTTACTTGGTGGTTCGACTAAGACTTTCTGAAAACGTCTTTCTAAAGCCCCATCTTTTTCTATGTGTTCCCGATATTCATCTAAGGTTGTCGCTCCGATACATTGGATTTCTCCTCTAGATAGAGCTGGTTTAAGTATGTTGGCTGCGTCCATAGACCCTGAAGAATTACCGGCACCAACCATAGTATGTAACTCATCAATAAAAAGAATAATATTCCTATCACCTCTTACCTCATCAAGAAGACCCTTTATCCTTTCTTCGAATTGTCCCCTATATTTAGTACCGGCAACTAAAGAAGTTAAATCTAGAGATACTACTCTCTTACCCATTAAAGGGCGAGGACATTTTTTATTACTAATTTTTATTGCCAAACCATCAACGATAGAAGATTTACCAACTCCAGGTTCTCCAATAAGAACAGGGTTGTTTTTCTTTCTTCTACTTAGAATCTGAGCAATTCTTTCAACCTCAGTTTCTCTACCGATAATCTTATCTAATTTTCCGTTTTTAGCTTCTTCACTAACATCTCTACTAAAAGCATCTAAAATAGGAGTGCTACTCACTTCTTTAGCCTCCATCTTACTTGACCCTTCTTCCTTTTGTCCAAAAGGTTCTTCATTATACATCATACTCATATTTAATAATTCTTTTTTATACGTTTTATATTCAACCCCAAATTTAGATAAAAATCTTGTAATAGCCGCATTTTTTTGGAATAATATTGATAAAGCTAAGTGATGGGTATTAACTTCCTTATCTTTAAGGAGAAGTCTTTCACTATTAACATTATCTAAAACCATCTGAGCCTCAGTGGTAAAAGGAACGATACTGGTGAATGAAGATTCAATTTCATTTATATGTAATAATTCTTCCACTAAATTAGCAATTGAATCCAAATCCAAACCTAAATTAAGTAGTAACTCACAAGAACTATTATTTCCGTGTTTAATAATACCCATAAAAAGGTGTACCGGTCTAATTGAGGGGGCGTCATATCCTTTGGCAACAGATAACCCTACTCTTATAATTTTTTTTATTGGTTCTAATTCTTTCATCTGTTCTAATATAAACATTAAACATTATATAATAAACAATTTATTTATTAAATAAAATAGTTATAGTTATTATATAAATATTAAACAATGATAGATCCAATTACAAAAGATAAAAGCAAGATTTATAAAAAAATCGAATTGATTGTAAAAGAAACTGGAGAAAACCTAGGTAGGGTTGGGGAAATAAAAGTATCCCATGAAAATTCTGCTATGTTAATCTCAGGTAATTTTATGATTATAATTACTTTAGAAGGTGGTCACCAGAAAGGAGAAATATATAAATTAGATAATGTTAAGTCGTACCGTACAAACCTAGAAAAATTATAATTATGTTATTAAAAAGAGTTACAAATAAAGAAAACACAATCGAGAGTTACTACAACTCATCCAACGTGTTAAAATCTATTTACCATGAAAGTACGGCGGATTTAGACGTAGTATTCAAAAGTGGAGCAGTCTATAGATATAGAAATATCCCAGCTACATTTTTATTGGAGTTTGAGGCGGCTAAAAGTCAAGGAAAATTCTTAAATCAAAAAATAATAAATAAATTTACCTCAACAAAAGTTGTTAACGTAAACACTCAACAATTAGTAGAACACATTCAAATGTTACAGGAAGAGAAAAATAAAGAGTAGTAACACGTTTGATTTAGTATTTATATAATATGGAAAATACTGACTTAAATAAAGCATCATCTAGTACCTTAGAAAATAACAACACTTTATCTCCTGAAGTTTGGATTAAGGAGGGGGAAAGTTATACAATGAAACCTGAAATAAGGGAAAGATTATTAGAAATCTCAAACGATTTTTACGAATTCTTAAATTTAGAAATACCTCTTTTAGACATTACCCTCACTGGTAGTCTATCCAATTACAATTACTCACAATATTCAGATTTTGATTTACATCTAATAATTAATTACGATGATGTGGATGCAGACCACGAATTAGTTGAGGATTTTTTTAATATGAAAAAAACTATTTGGAACACTAGACATGATATAACTATAAAAGATTTTGAGGTGGAGGTTTATGCACAAGATTCTAACGAACCTCATCATTCTACTGGGGTGTATTCTGTTGAGAACGATAAATGGGAAGTTGAACCAAAAAAGGAAGACCCAAAAATAGATAAAAACGAGGTTTATAAAAAATCTAAGTCTTGGGCAAAACAAATAACCAACATCGAAAGATTTTATAAAAAAGGTAAGTACGATAAGGTTATCTCACTAGTTGACAAACTCAAAGAAAAATTAAAAAAATATAGGAGTGCTGGTTTGGACGGAGTGGGAGAATACGCTATCGAAAACTTAGTATTCAAAGTACTACGTAGAAGTGGGTACATCGAGAGGTTAAACGACATGAAAGAAGACTCCTACGACGAAAAGATGACAATAAAGGAATATAACAAGAAATAAACATATTTATATAAAAAGAATTAACAAATGAACAACTTAAACTCAAGTATACCAAAGCTTATAGTTAGAACACAAGATTTAACAATATATACTTCAGGAACTACAGGTCGGTATGGTGGAACTGTAGTCTCACCAGGGGCGCTTTATAGTGGGTATGTGTGTACTCATCTATATTCTACTAATGATGGAGTAAGTGTTAGAACAAGCCAACTAGACGCTACTGGTAGACCAATACGTCTACAATTCGGGTCAGTAGGTAGTCATATAGCTTGGCAACATACTGGATACGATATTGACGGGTGGGACCCAGACTATGATAATGAGATATTCTCAATGTGCTATTGTAATGATCCATGTAGGGCACCATTTGCAATTTCAGGTGAGACAAACCCTTCATATAGAAATTATGGGGAAACAATAATAGGTGGTAGACCACCAATGGGATAACCCTTGTATATAATCATTATAATTAAAGATTAAAAATAGAAATGAAAAAATTAAAAGGAAAAAGTGAGATAGAAAGAATGAGGGAAATGATGAATATCGTTAGCCCAAATAATTCCACTAGAACAACAATATTAAAAGAAAGACAAGCCCCAAACCACAAACAATATGGGGTCGTTAAAGAAAACGCACAGTACTACATTATGGAGTCAACTTCTAATGGGTATAAACATATAAATGGTAGAAGAAATAAAAAAGATTACCAATACCGTTCATATTCTTCAGCACTTAAACAAATGAATCTTTTATTTTCTTCATTAAACGAAGTGCATCAAAACAATGAAGAAGGTATAAATCTTTTTGAAGAAAAAAAGTATGTTGTAAGAGTACCGAAAAAAAACTATAATGAACAAGAACAGGCGGCTCCTGTGACTCCAGAAAGAGAAACACAACCAGCACCAGCACCGACATCTCCAGCACCTGCAGCAACACCTACTAAGATGGGTAGACCAGGATTAGTGAAGAAGGATGGTGCTCCATCAACACCAGAAGCACCACCGACACCAACACCACAAGTAGATGTAGATGTTGACGTAGAGGAACCTATGTCACAAGGACCTACAAGTACAGATGATGTTGCAGCACCTACGACAGGTGGGATTGATTTTGATGCTGAAGTTTCCTCTATAGAAAGAGAATTAGGAGGTGGAGAAGAATCACCAGAAAAAGAGATTCAGTCTTTAACTGGTCAGTTAGGGCAAGCTCTAAGACAAGGTGACGATGAAAACGTAGTAGATACTGAGTTAACCAAGTACGTTGTAAATTCAGTATTTTCGGCACTTAATTTAGCTGAATTAACGGACGAAGACAAATTAGATATAATCAAAAAAGTTAAAAATGCTGGTACAGGAGAAGAAGAATTTGGAACACCTGACACTCCACAAATTGGAATGCCTGGTGGAGCACCAGAGGAGGAAGACGACACTGAGATGGAAATTGATGGTTTAGATACTGGAATGGAAGACGAATTAGATTTAAGTGGTTTTGATGATTTTGAAGATGAGGTTGAAGTGAGTGAGGATGTTTTATATGGTGATGGAGATTCAGAAGATGGAGATATTGCCGGAACACTAAAATCATTTGTCCAAAAAACTGTTGATTCTTATTTGAACACTAAATAATAAAAATATTCATGGAAATGCACCTTTGTTATATAAACAAAATGGGAATAAATTACCGGGGTGAAAATCTATATGAATTTATTTTTACAACCAGAGACTTACTAGAAGAAGTAGATGGAGAATCTTGGGATAAGGTTCCTGCTGATGGTCATCCAGCACCCCCTGAAACACAATTTATAAAAAATGTTGGTTCTTTAACAACAAAGGAAATAATAATGAAAGTCGTTCAAGACTCTAATTATTTTGGGGTATATGATTCGGTAGATGGTATTATCGCCCTCGGTTGGGAACACATTGGTGAAGATTTTGAAGGGATGGAAAATATAAAAAGACTATCTTTCCATTACGGAGAAACTTTAGACTCAGTATCAGATAAACTATATACTAGGGACTTAATACTTACCTTAGTTAAAGAACAGAAAAACCAACTTAGTTAGATATGGGTTTAAGAGACTTAAAAATATTAATTGAACAATCGGAGGCTATGGGCGCACAACTTAGTCAGTTGGATTCGCAAATCGATCAAGCTAACTTAGAACTAAAAAAACTTAAATCCTCTCCAGGTGGAGCAATTGCAAGTTTAGAAAAACAACTAAGCGGAATCTATAAACAAATAGAGGATTCTAAAAAACAAACAATGGACAAAGAGGAAATTGCTTATTTCCAAAAACTAGTAGACAGTGCTGAAAAAATCTTAGACCAAATATGGTCGAAAGCCAATGAAGACGGGTTAATGGAACAAGTGGTGGACCCAAACCAAGCTCTAAAAGACCAAGTCCAACAACTAAAAAACCAAATAGTCTCAATGAGGCAACAAGAAAAAGATACTAAAAAAGCTTTTGAGGACCAGAAAAAACTTACGTCTAAGCAGAAAGAGTTAGAGGACATAGGAAAAGAAAAGGAGAAGTTTCAGAAATATAGTTCTGAAAAAGAAGCAAAAGTAACATCATCTCTTAACACCAGAATATCAAACGCAACTAAAGCTCTAAATAATTTACAGGGAAGTTCCGAAGAATCGGAGGAAATGAATGAACAAACTCAAAAACTAACCCCGAAACAAGAAAAAGAAAAAAAACGTTTAGAAAAATTAATACAAAGTTTAACTAATGAATTAAGTGGAATTAGTAGGAGAATGACTAAATATGCTATAGTAAATGAAGATACAATGTCAGGTGACCAAGGGGGTTACGCCGATGTAAGTTATGGTGCCGACAGTAGTTACGATTTCCAAAGTCATGGACCTCTAGGTTCTGAACCAGAACTAGAAGATGACGGATTTACAACATTTTATGGAGATTCTGACTCACACGAGGGAGCCTATAATTTTAGTAGTGGTGGTGCTGAACTAGGTGAAGACCCAGAAAGTATAGAGGAAGAAACATATAGAGTAAACTATGGAACGATAGAAGAAAAGTTTGCATCTAAAGCCCAAGCACGATATTTCTACGCTAAGGCTAACGAACCAGGTAAAGAAGGTAAAAAATGGAAAAAATGGTCAAAAGAGTTTTCTGACGATACTGAAGATTTTAGTAAACTACCAGAAAAGAAAAAAAAGAAAAACGAAAAAAGAGTTAAGGAAATTCAAGTTTGGGGAATAAACTCAAACCCTGGATTTGGACTAGGTGACGTACCTAGATATAAAATGTATTCGGATGTACCAGGTCCGGCACATAGTAACGTAATGGGAATTAGCGAAATGAAAAAACCAAAAATGAAAAAAGGAAAATTATTAGAATATTTATCCGAATTAACTACAAGAGGTGGTGCGAAAGGTAAAGTTTATAAAAAGAAAGACATTACAAAAGTTTCTGCACCTTATACGGAAAAAAGTAAAGAATCATACGATATTAAGAATATTATTACTAAATTAGCCGAAAATAAATTAAAATTACAAGAAGTGCCAATTGACTACGAAGATAGACCAGAAAGGATTAACCCCGATATTGAAAGAAAGTTAGCCACTCAAGATACTCCGTTTGGGAAGGATAACCCTGCGTTCCCAAAAGTAGGGGAAGAAGAAGTTTACAGTAACTATGAGGAGTTAATCGCCTCAAAAAGATTTAAGGATGTGGTCGATACTTTTAAGAGGTACACTGGAGTTGAGGGTAATGCGACTGATATGCGAAATTTACAGGGACTACAAGGTATGATGATGCAATCTTTACAAAATACATTAAGAATCGAAGGTTCTAATAAAGAAAGATTAGAAGAATTGGCGATAGAAATTGTTACTAAAGACCTAAACGTACCTGAAGGGGCTTTACAGTTTGATGTTGAAATTACAGGAATGAAGAAATTGAGTAAGGACGATATGAAACAAAAACCTAAAGATAAGGAAGATTCATTGGAGATGGAAGAAGAGACGTTGGAACACATTGAAGAATTAGATTTAGAGGTCTCCAAACGAAGGTTCATCAACTCTATGATGCAAGGTTCGGCAAAAAAGGCTTTGTATCTTTACCATATGGTAAGTGACGAACTTAATGAAATTGACCCTACCCTAATGAATCTTTATGGTGTGGTTATTTCCGCTAACGATTTAATGTACTGGATATTACCAGACATGATGGGTGGTGGTGGAGAAGGAGAAGGAGCTCAGGTATTTGGTAAAGAAAAAATCGACTTATCAACAACACCACCTACGGTAGTTGCTAAAGGAATGACCTTTCCAGTTTTAGTACATGAATTACATAAGGGAGTTATGGAATACCTTTCATTACATGGTTTACCAGGGGACAAAGAACTTAGACAAAAGGTAATGGATAAAACTGACTTTTTAGAGGATGAAATGTGGGACTTAAGATTAGGGCCAGGATTGTGGGAAAGATTTATTGATGCTATTGGTGCCGACGACTTTGACGTCAAGAACCATTTATATAGTGAAATTATCCAAATGCCGGCAAAACAATTCCTAGAATTTATGAAAGAGATTCAATCAGGTAGTGACAAAGGTAAACAGATGATGGTTGATTTAGCTAAAAAAATAAAAGAAGATATCCAAAAAGACGAATATGAAGATGCGACGGGTGAGTATGAAGAAGAAGAACCTATGAGTGATATGCCTGGATTCGAAGGAACTATGGATTCATTAGATGATATTAATATTAAAGATTTATTTCCACAACCTGGTAGTGAAATGGGTGGAGGTCAAATAGAACTTGATATAGACACAATTTTAGATAAGATATCGGATAGTGGTATGGATTCACTTAAACCCGAAGAGTTACAATTCTTAAAAGACCAATAGACCATTTATAAGTGTTCTTAAGTCCACTATATTTATAATATATGGGAGAAACTAAGAAAAATACTAAACTAGAGACTATGATGATTTGGGCTAAGTGTAAAGCTGACCCGGCATACTTCATTGAGAATTATCTAGAGACTTTCGACAAGACTCAACAAACATACGTTAAATTTAGACCCTTTCCAAAACAAATGGACGCAATAAGGGCCTATAAAAATAATCGTTACAACGTTGTTCTTAAGTATAGACAAGCCGGTATATCCACACTGACAGCGGCTTACATAACCTGGTTAGTCTGTTTTTCAGATAGTAAAAATCCACAAAAAGTACTAATTTTAGCGAATAAAAGAGAAACCGCAATGGAGTTCTTAAACAAAGCTAAAGTTTTTCATTCACAACTCCCGAAATGGATATCTGTAGATATCGGAGATACCAATTCTAAACAACATGTAAGATTTAGCAATGGGTGTGAAATTAAAGCGGTCGCTACTTCTGCGGATGCTTTAAGGGGTTATACCCCTTCTCTTTTAATTTTAGACGAGGCCGCCTTTATAGAAGGGGGTCAGGAAGTCTGGGCAGCTTGTCAAGCTTCTTTATCCACAGGAGGGGACGCAATACTAGTTTCCACACCAAATGGATATGACGAAATATATCACGCAACTTATGATGGTGCAAAAAAAGGAGAAAATGATTTTAATATTGTTGAAATGAAGTGGTATGAAGACCCTAGATTTAACAAGGGACTATCGTGGGAAAAAGGAGGAGAGGAAACAATTAAAGATGAGTCACAAAATCTACAAAAATATAAAGAATACATAAAACAAGGTTTTTCCCCTAGTTCCCCATGGTACCTGGAAATGATTAGACAAATGAATGGTAACATGAGATTGGTTAATCAAGAAATCAACTGTGATTTCTTAGGTTCTGGTGAAACAGTAATTGATAAAGAGTGGATAGAGTTACAAGAAAATGAAAATAGAAGAGACCCAATAAGGAAAGAGGGTATAGAAAGGGAGTTATGGGTTTGGAAGGATTCAGAACCAAATAAAAAATATGTTATGGGGGTTGATGTTTCTACTGGACAATCTGACGATTTTAGTGCATTTAGTGTGGTTTGTTTAGATTGTGAAGATGGGGAAGAACAAGTGGCCGAATATTATGGGAAGATGCCACCAGATGAGTTAGCTAATTATGTATGGTCAGTTGGTAGGAGGTATAACGCTTATGTTGTTATTGATATCACAGGAGGAGTTGGTTTACCTACCTCACTTAAACTTAAAGAGATGGGATATGGTCAACTTCACTATCCTAATGGAGACACAAATAAAAATCCAGGTTTTAATATAGATTCTAATAGAAGACTTGTCGTTAGTGAATTAGAAGAGTCCGTTAGAACTAACAGAATTAAGATACGTTCTGAAAGAACTATTGCAGAAATGACTACTTTTGTTTTTAGAAACGGAAGACCTGACCATATGGTTGGGTATCATGATGATCTCTTATGGGGTTTAGCTATGGGATTATATGTTGCTAATACCACTTTTAAGGAAATAGAAAAAAATAAAAATAAATCAGCGGCAATAATGGATAGTTGGGTAACAAATACTTCCGTAAATAAGAATATTGATGATATTAAACCAGCCGCTGAAAAATTTAATTCATCTACTACTTTTGCTACAACTAACCCTTCAGACCCTAGACAGTCCAACCCAATGGACCCATTTAGACCCCAAGAACAACATGGTAGACAAGTTTATAAAGATTATGGTTGGTTATTTGGTAATATGCGTGGAGGTAATAGGAAATAAGGTTTAACTTTCATATATTTTAGTTTATAATTAATATAAGATATTTATAATACAAACAACAAATAATGGCAGAAGATAATTTAACAGTATACCAAAGACTCCAACAAGTATTTGGGGCGGGAACCACTAGAAGGGCACCGATTCAAAATTACAATGTTGACCCTAACAAAGTTTTACTAAAAACAACCAATAAAGCTGATTTTGAACAGGCTAAATTACAGTCACAACAGACTGCTTTTATGCGTAATCAGTGGAATAAGGTAGATAGTGAATTATACAACCAAGCAATTTATTACGAGACAACTAGACTAGCATCTTTTTATGATTTCGAATCAATGGAGTTCACACCAGAAATTGCAGCAGCTTTAGATATATATTCTGAAGAAAGTTGTACTCCAGATGAAAGGGGACAATTACTTACCGTAGAATCAGAGTCTTCAAGAATTAAAGACATTCTAACAAACCTATTTACAAAAGTTCTTGATTTACATGCGGTGTTACCAGCTTGGACAAGAAACACATGTAAATATGGTGATAACTTTGTCTACTTAAAAATTGACCCTAAATTAGGTATTATAGGGGCTTCCCAATTACCAAATATTGAGATTGAACGTAAGGACGAAAGTAGTTTTTTAACACAACAAAAAGTTGGTTCTTATGGAGTTCCGGGAGAAAATGAAAAAGATAAAAATATAAAATTTGAATGGAGAAATAAAAGTATTTCATTTAATGCTTGGGAGATTGCTCATTTTAGGTTATTGGGTGATGATAGGAGATTACCTTACGGTACTTCTTTATTAGAAAAGGTTAGAAGAATATGGAAACAGTTATTATTATCTGAAGATGCGATGATGATTTACCGTGTGACCAGAGCACCAGAGAGAAGAGTGTTTAAGATTAATGTGGGTAATATTGACGACCAGGATGTACAAGCTTATGTGCAAAAAATAGCTAATAATTTTAAGAGAAACCATGCAATTGACCAAGCAACTGGTCAGGCGGATTTAAGATATAATGCATTGGCTGTTGACCAAGACTTTTTTGTACCGGTACGTAATGATGGAGCTGCTAACCCTATCGAAACTTTACCAGGTGCTGGTAATCTTGACCAAATTGCGGACATAGAATACATTCAGAAAAAAATGTTATCAGCTTTACGAATTCCAAAACCATTTTTAGGTTTTGAAGAACCAGCTGGAGAAGGTAAAAATTTAGCACTACAAGATATTAGATTTGCTAGAACAATTAATAGGGTACAACAATCGATGGTACAAGAACTTAATAAGATAGCAATTGTACACCTATATATTTTAGGATTTGAGGATGAGTTGGAAAACTTTAGTTTAAGACTTAACAATCCTTCAACCCAAGCTGAAATGTTAAAGATAGAACAATTTCAATCAAAAGTGGCACTGTATAGAGATTCAGTATCCGATGCTGGTAATGGTTTTGCCGCAACATCAATGACTTGGGCAAAAAAGAACATTCTAGGTTTTAGTGATGATGAAATTATTCTAGACCTAGAAAGACAAAGAATGGAAAAAGCAGCTGCGGCTGAAATGGAAAATACATCAGAGGTTATTAAAAACACAGGAATATTCAAGGAAGTGGATAGACTTTATGGTGAAACATCCGAAGAAGATTCTTCTGAAGATTCATCCACTAGTAGTGGGGCCTCAACAAATTCAGGAGGGGCACCATCCACACCACCAACCGCAACATTAGGAGGTGGAGGAATGGATGTGGAACCAGAACCAGAACCACCATCAGAACCAGAAGATTTAGCACTAGAAGAAAATCTACATAATTACGATGATTTAGTTAAAACAGTTAGTAACGATACCAAACCAAAAAACCCTATTAATAACCGAAGTTATTTAATTAAAGAAGATATCGCTAACCTAAAAGAAAATTTAGACAAACTTTTAGAATAGTTTTATATTTATTATAAAACATAGTGTATGAAAAATTTTGGAGATTTATTAGACTCAATATATAAAGAAGCTTCTATAGAATTCGGTAAAAACAAAAAGAAGTGTAGTTCACTCATAAAAGAGTGTGTTAAAGTTATTAAAACTGATAGGGCGTTATCGGACCAGTTTACGGTATACGATAACCTTAAAAACTCTAGCGTCGAAGAAAAATATGCAAGTAGTTACATAAATGAAAACATAGAATCTCTTAGAGTTTACCCACTAAAAGAAATTATTTCCTCTAACCGTAAATTAGAAAATCTTTGTAAAAAAGTAGGTACTAAGGTAAAGTCTTCCAAAATAAACGAATCAATATCAAACTTATATTTCTTGATGAATACATCAAAGAATGTTAATTCAATTCACAAATCTAAGGTACTTGTTAAAGAAAATTTAATTAGTAATAAAGAAACACCTTCTACTGACGTACCATCAGTGCCAATCGCACTAATGAGTAAAATAGTTAGTAAAAAATACAATCAAAAATATAAAGACTTATCTGAATCGGATAAAAAAATATTAAAAGTTATTTTAGAAAGTAAGGAGGGGGAAAATAAGATATTTGACGACTATAAAGAAATGGCTCAAACTCTCCTAAAGAAAAAAATAGTAGAAAACGATGACTCAAAGTTACACGTTAATCTAAAAAAGACTTATAACAAAGTTTTGAAAATGAAATTCATTTCTGAGAACTCAGTTAATGATATAAGTAAATTACATTATTTAATTTCTGGTTTACAGTAAAATTATGGGAAGATTAACAAACGAACAAGTATATAGTGAAATTAAACTAGTCAAAAATGATATGGTATACTTAAAAGATGGACAAGCTAAGATGCAAGAAGATATTACAATGATTAAGAAAGTCCTACTAAATCCAGATAATGGTACTGTAGCAAGAGTAAATAAAAATACACAGTTTAGAAAGTCAACAGGAAAAGTATTGTGGTCTATTTGGGTCGCTTTATTAGGTATAATAGGAAAGTTGATGTTCTGGAACTAATTAAAAAAATTAAAATTATG
>TARA_R110001592_G_scaffold172000_3_pt1 | contig 14122 bp, 9 predicted proteins | sample TARA_R110001592 | Tara Oceans TARA_R110001592 (sample SAMEA4398387) | marine metagenome | biome: Polar Biome; feature: [SRF] surface water layer (ENVO:00010504); material: water (ENVO:00002006), including particulate matter (ENVO:01000060) such as... | depth 5 m
AATGGATGAAGGTAATAACACACCAGATGTTATTGATAGAAACCAATTAGTAGGTGGTATTTATCTACAACCAACTAAAACAGCAGAATTTATAGTACTTGACTTTAACATTTTACCAACAGGAGCAACTTTCCCTTCATAAAAAAAGAAAAGTATTATATTTATAACGGACCAATAAAAACAAACAAAAGATGGCAATATTAGATACAAATGAAATGATGTTCACCGCATTTGAACCAAAACTACAAAATAGGTTCATAATGTACATCGATGGAATCCCAGCATTCCTAGTTAAAAAAGCAGGACGACCAAACATTCAATTTGGAGATGTAACTCTTGACCACATCAATGTGAAAAGAAAATTGAAAGGAAAAGCAGAGTGGCAAGATATCCAATGTGATTTATATGATCCAGTAACACCATCAGGTGCTCAAGCAGTAATGGAGTGGGTTAGATTATCTCACGAATCTGTAACAGGTAGAGATGGTTATTCTGATTTCTATAAAAAAGACATTAGATTTAACGCTTTAGGTCCTGTAGGAGACGTTGTTGAAGAATGGATATTAAAAGGTGCTTATGTAAAACAAGCAAATTTTGGAGATGCAGATTGGACTTCAGAAACTCCAATGAACATTAATCTTACTATCAGAATGGATTACGCCATCTTAAATTACTAATAGTAATAAATTATATAGAAAGAAAGCGCCTAATTTGGCGCTTTTTTTGTTTTCCTATATATGTATATCTGAACAAAAAATAGTTATTAAATAAAAAACGTTATGGAAGAAACAAAAAACAAAACAAAATTTCCCTCAGAAGAAGTAACATTACCCTCAAAAGGCCTATTGTACCCCGAAGATTCTCCACTCTCAAAAGGAGTAATTGAAATCAAGTATATGACAGCAAAAGAAGAGGATATCTTAACTAACCAAAATTTTATAAAAAAAGGAACAGTAATTGATAAATTATTACAATCCTTAATTATAACAGATTTTGATTATAATAAGATATTAGTAGGTGATAAAAATGCTATATTAGTAGCTGCACGTATTTTAGGATATGGTGCTTCTTATGATTTTAAATGGGATGGTAAAGAGGCAAATATTGATCTTAGTGAATTAGAGGATAAAGAGATAGATGAATCTTTAATCACAGAAGGTAAAAATGAATTTGAATATGAATTACCTTTTTCTAAAAAATTAATTACATTTAAACTTTTATGTCATGAAGATGATACAAAAATAGCAAATGAAATTAAAGGACTTAAGAAAATCAACAAAAATGTAAATGTTGATAGTACAACACGTTTAAAACACATTATCTTATCAGTAGACGGTGATTATACAAAGAAGGCAATTAGAAACTTTGTAGATGATGAATTATTAGCAAGAGATGCAAGAGAACTTAGAAAATATATCTTACTTGTATCCCCTGATGTGGATTTAAATGTAGATATAACTTTGGATGATGGGGAAGTAATAGAAGATGTTACTTTACCTATCGATATTAACTTTTTTTGGCCTGACGCCCAAATATAGGAACCTACTATTTACCCAATTGCATGATCTAGTGTACCATGGCGGCGGTGGATTCATACACTCAGAAGTATATAACATGCCAATTTGGATGAGAAGATTTCATATTCAAAGTATAAATAAACATTTAGAAAAAGAAAATGAAGAAATAAGAAAAGCACAAGGAAATGAACAATTAGGAGATGATAAAAAGATCTTAGGACCAAATGTCAATCCTTCCTCAACATATAATTTTTAAGTAAAGGTATCCATGATACCTTTTCTTTTTTCATATTTATACATGAATAAAACCCACCATGGCAGACGAAAAAGCAAAAACAGATGAATCAAACGAACTAGAAAGTCAAAAATCTTATGGCCCTAGTCCACAATCTGCTAAAGCTCAACAAGAGTATTATGATAGAGCTGTAGATTTAAACGATCAGCTTAAATATGCACAATCTTTATCAAATGATAAAACAAAAATTGATAAAGAACAATTAAAAATATCTAATGATTTAGTAAATGCTGCTAGAAAATTAAATACAGAGTATGCAAATCATAAGGAATCCGGAAAAGATCTTTCAAAATGGAAGGGTAAAGTTGCTGAAATTGAAAAAATTCAATCAAACCTAGGACTAGATTTAACTAAACAAGAAAAAGGAAGAGCACTACTAGCTGCAAATAAAGAACAAGGTGTTAGAAGATTAAAAGGAGAATTAGCGAATATAGCTAAAGCAGAATCCCAAGGATTAGCAATAGATACAGAAGCAAAAGCAAACTTAGAGAATAAGATATCTAACCAACAGAAAGGTTATTTTACTTTATTGAAAAAAATGAGTGCTGAAGAAAGATCCTTCATGATTGGGATAAAACAAAAGAAATTAACCGAAGATACAAGGGACCATATAGAAGAACAACATCAGAAACAATTAGCAATAAATACGGCTATGGGGGGAACTGGTGTTGCTTTAGGAATAATTAATAGTGCATTAGGAGGAGCCTTAGGTAATACAGAGGATATTCTTAAAAACTCAAGAGAACAAATAGATGCTCTAATAGAACAAAGAACCCTTCATGATAAAAATGGTAAGGTTTTAAAAACCGGAGTTGTTTCTAAAATGGAAGGATTAGGAATCCAAGCTGCAAATGTTGGTAAATCAATAAAGAAAAATCTTAATGATCCTTTAATGTATTTAAAAATAGCATTAGATTATTCGGATCAAATAAATAAGTTTCAAAAGGGCCTAGGTTTATCTTATAGCCAAGCAGCAGGTTTAAGAGCAGAAATGACAGCAATAGCAGCAGCAAGTGGTGATATGGCTGTTAATTCTAAAAAAGTTTTAGAAGTATTTATGTCACTTAATACCCAATTTGGAGCAGCTTCTACTACATTAGCTACTACTTATCCGGAAGTGGTTGAACAAGCAACAGTCTTACAAAAAGTTATGGGGCTATCAGCCGAATCAACAGCAGAATTTGCTAGATACGCTATAATGTCAGGTAAGCCTTTAAAACAAATTAAAGAAGACACCATCGGAGCCGTTAAGGCCGCAGAAGCAGAAACTGGAGCTAGATTGAACATTAAAGAAGTAATGGATCAAATTGGTCAAGTTTCGGGTCAAGTTAGAGCACAATTAGAAGCTAATCCAGAAGCATTAGCAAAAGCAATAGCAACAGCTAAGCAATTTGGAATGGAGTTAAAAGATATAGAAGCTACTTCGAAAGCATTACTCCAATTTCAATCTTCTATAGAAAACGAATTAAAAGCAGAATTACTAACAGGTAAACAACTTAATCTTGAAAAAGCAAGATTAGCTTCACTAACAGGGGATTATGAAACATTAGCTAAAGAAATTAATAAAAACGTAGGTACTTTTGCTGATTGGTCAAAAATGAATGTTTTACAACAAGATGCATTAGCTACTGCGATGGGGATGACATCAGATCAAATGTCTGACCAATTACTTAAAAAAGCAAATTTAGTACAATTAGCCCAAGAAGCAAGAGCAGAAGGAAACGAAGAACTAGCTCAACAATTAGAAGCCAGAAGTGCTGCAGAAAAATTTCAAGATACTGTTGAAAAAATCAAAGGAGTATTTACCGATTTAGTAGGGGGTCCATTAGCAGGATTTATTGATTTATTAGCTGGTGTTTTAAATATATTAAGCCCAATATTAGAAGTAGTAGGATATATAGCAGCGTCTTTTGCCAAATTGGTTTCATTCGATTTTGGTAATATGTCTATTCTTGAAGGAATAGTAGGATCTATAGTAGCTTTATTAGCAATTATGAGAATGAGAGTTTTAGCAATTAACTTTTTAAGAGGACAACAATTAGTTATAGAACAAGGAATTAACCTAGAGAGTATTAGACAAATTGCAGGAGAAAAAATATCAGCAGGATGGAAACAAGCAAAATTATATTTTGGTATAGCAGAAGAAGCTTCTCAAAAAAGACAAAATGTATTACAAGGGATTGGTAACAGAAAAGGAGTATTTGGTCTATTAAGAGCCGCAGGTAAATTTATAATGGAGATGATGGCTACAGGAGCTAAAGCAGGTTTTCCTGCTGGTTTGGTTTTACCCTTTGTATTAGGAGGAATAGCAGGAGGAATAGCAGCAACTATGATATCTAAATTTAGTAAAGGAGATGATGTAATATCCGGGGGGTATGGTAAAAGAGTATTATCTACTCCTGAAGGATCAATAGCATTAAATAATAAAGACACAGTTATAGCAGGAACCAATTTAGAGCAGGGGGATGATATAATAAGTAAACCAGCAGGTTCAGTATCAGCTGGAATGAATATAGATTATACTGAAATGGCAAAAGCAATGAGTAATACACAAGTCAGTGCAACAATGAATTATAAACATTTTGAAGCTCGTGATTCTCAAGGTGGTGCATTTTATGGAAGACAGGCTGGATTAAATAAAATAAGTTAAACTAATATGTATAATAAAATAATAAATTATGGGATTAAAAAATAAACACTCATTATTTGATTTAGTAAAAGGAACAGACCCAGTAGGAAAAATGGAAACAGAACCAATAAAACCATTCCAACCCTCTACTACTGAAGCATCAAATAAACATATAGAGAGCTTACAAAAAGTACCAGGACCCCCACAAAATTCACCACACCAGGATTTAAATGGGGCACCAGGACCTCAATTTCAACTACCTACTGCTCAAGCATCTCAAAAACATATAAATTCATTACAACAAGTACCTGGGGGGACAGAAAATTCTCAACACCAAGATTTAAATGGAGTACCTGATCCTAATTATAATACCCATAATGGTACAAAGGATTCTCCTTTTAGTAGTGGAGATCATATGATAGATTTATTGACTCAAAAAATACAAAGTACAAATACAAACCAAACATATGAACCTTCACCAAATCAATCTCCACACCAGGATTTAGATGGGGAATTAGGACCACAATCACAATTACCAACAGCACAAGCATCCCAAAAACACATAGATTCTTTACAATCAGTACCAGGAGGAGATAGTAATTCACCTTTTCAAGATTTAGATGGAGTACCAGGACCTCAATTCCAATTACCAACAGGAGATGCATCACAAGCTCATATAGATTCTTTACAACAAGTACCAGGACCCCCTCAAAACTCTCCACATCAGGATTTAGATGGTAATCCTGGTCCTACTTTTGATTTAGGAGATACTTCAACTCTACAACAAAACTCATTATTATCAGTACCAGGAGGAGATAGTAATTCACCTTTCCAAGATCTAAATGGTAATGCAGGCCCCAAATTTGATACGGGGAAGCCTACTCAAGTACATGCAGACCCAAATCAAAAAACACCTACAGAATTAGTAGCAAATTATACAAGTAAAGTTAATCCAGATGCTAATTATGGTAATTCACAATGGCCTGTAGTACCAGCAGTAAATCAAGATTTAGATGGTCAGCCAGGACCAGGATTTGCAAATATAATGGGAGAAGCTACCCCCAATGTTATAGATACAATAGCAGAACAAGGATTAAAAGGAATATATACTAGTACTATAAACCCTTTAGCAAGTTATGGTGCTGGACAACCAAAAGGAACATGGCCTAGTGTAAATCCATCTAAATTAGATTTAGATGGAAAAGATGGACAATTATTTGATATGGGAAGAGGTTCATTATTAAAGCAAGACTTATTAGCAAATATATATCAAAGTGGTGTAAATCCAGGAGCAAGTTATGGAGCAGGACAACCAGGAGGAACATGGCCTAGTGTAAATCCATCTCCATTACTCCCAGCAGGATATGCTGATTTAGATGGAATCAAACCTACAGGATATCAAAACCCAGATACAGGGGTTCAATACTAAAATAATAAAATGGGATTAAAACTACTACTCAATGACGAATCATTAGGAATATTATTTTATCCTAACCATTGGATTCCTTCAGCTGCAGGGGGGTTTAATTATAGTGAATCTAATACCCCAATATTTGATGGGACTTTTAGACAAAAATCTTTTGAATTTGGTAAAGGAACAGCAACAGATAGACCAAATGGGGGATTTAGTGGCGAACCTTTTATCCAATCCCCAATTCAAGATTTAGGAACTTCTCACTTTGGAACTTTTACAGATGGTTTTATAAGGGGAGGAGCATTAACTCATGCCACTAGATTAGCTAAAGATACTGAAAGAATAGGTAAATGGATGATAACCCCTAAAGGATTATCTTTTATTGCTAAACAAGTAGGATTACAATTAACAAATCCTAAATTAAATGAACCTGTTGGTGCTAAAATAGCTAATCAAAGAACTTATAATTTAGGGGTAAATACATTAGCATCAGTTGCAACAGCAGGAACAGGACTATATATCAAAAGAGAAGGATTCCTCCCCACAGCATTTAAGGGATATAAAGAGGCTATGGCTTTGGAAGCAGAAGTTGGGAACAGTGCAAATAGATTAGTAGCACACACTCATGCACATATTATTGATTATAACCAAGAAGTTCAAAAAAGACAGTCACTTTTAGGAGATCAACTTGGAGAAGAAAAGTCATTATGGCAATTATTGAAGGACGATGTTAAACAAGCTAGAGTATGGTTTCAAAAAGTATTAGGAGTAAAACATGATGGTGAGGATTTATATAAATATAATGGAGGACCAGGATCTATATTTGGTATTGGTAAAACACATATAAAAAAATACAAACCTTATGTTAAGGATGCAGGAGGAACTACAGACTCATATAGATTTAAAATAGGGGGACCAGAGGGCGCGCCTTTTATAAAAGGCCAGTGGACCCCATCACCCCATTCACCAGAGCACACTTACTCATTTGGAGCCTCTTTTGGTTTAGCGGAGGATAAAGAGTTTACAAAATATACAGGCGTTAATCTAACTTACCAAGGACAAGCAACAGTAAATAGATTAGGTAATTATTCACATCCAAATCATAGGTCTTTCCACTACCCCGAATATAAATCAGGAGAAGTTTGGGATATATCTGCAGCAAAATCAGAAGGTGAAAGACTCTCCCTTAATACAAGAAATAGAGTAGGTACCCCTGATTTTATACCTGGGGGACAATGGATACTTACTAATGAAAGATTAATATCTGATAATGCATTTTTTAAAGATGCAGATTACACTTTATTTAAAGGCACAAAAACACCATTATCTAATTTAGCAATATCAGCAGCAAATGCAATTCCAGATCCTCGTGCACCGGGGGGTAATTGGATGAACTCCTATAGTATGGATGTTGCCGATCTATCAGATGATGATAAAGATAAACTATCAAACCCTTATGCTGGGATTCTTTTAGATCCTAATAATCAAGATAAATTAGATAATAGTTATTGGAAAAGTTTGAAAGGATTTTCATACCCGGGACAAGCTTCTTTCCATCAAGGGGGTGGTGAATTTGAGTCTCATTGGGTAAAAGCAGCTACAAATGAATGGCAAATAAATAAAGCCAGATCTATACTTACATTTGATGAAAATAACGAACCAGTATCAACTAATTTATCTTTGTATGTAGGTAGTACGTATAATAGAATACATGCAATAGGGGATGATGGTAAGGGATATAATGAATATCAAAAGAAAAGAAGAATAAATCCAATAATAAATGACCAAACACTTGCAATGTTGGGCACCTATGAGGAGATGCAAGAAGTAATAGATAAGGATTTAGATTGGGGTAGTGGTCAATCATCTCCAGAAACAAAAATACATCAAGGAATACTTCAAAACAAACATCAGAAAAAAGTTAATATTGGGTTTAGCCCTACAACAACTAGAATAGGATATGACCCTAGAAAAGGAGCAGGATCCCCTTATTTAAAACTTCCAGACAATATGCTTTCCATGGAAGAAACCACAGATGCAACTACGGGGGAACCAAAAATGGCATTAAGTATGGATTTTGGTAATATGCCTTTATTCCATCAAAGAGGTTGGACAGAAAAGGGAGTAATTAATCCTGATGTTTTAGATTCTTCGGGGGAAATTGCTGAGGAACGTTATAGTCAAAAAACAGATAAGGCAGTATTTGTTCAACATGATGATTATAGTGCCACTTATAATCCTAGATATGCAGTATCTACATTAGATATTCAAGATTTTAGAAAACTTAAAAAAGCAGGCCTAGCAGATCTATCTAATTCAGAAGTAGCTAAATCAGGAAGTATAGAAGCTACAGATTACCAAACAGACACAAACCTTGGAAGAAAATATTACAGAGAATCTAGAGTAAACACAGGACACCCAGGTAGAAAACTAGATGGAATAGTAGGAACAGATATATTTGGAGAACCTACAGACACATATAATATTTATGATGATTTATCTATTGATAGAATCAATGCATTAGATATATTTAGATCAACAGGGGGTAATTTAGATAGTCATAAAGAATCAAGAGATTTAGTTAGATTTAGAATAGAAGCTTTAGATGGAGATGATCCTTCTAAAGCAGATGTAATGGTATTTAGAGCATTCTTAGATAGTTTAGGAGATAATTACACAGGAGGGTGGAAAGGTTTCCAATATAATGGTAGGGCTGAAAGTTTTTACACTTATGATAAATTTGATCGTAAAATAAATTTTGCGTTTAAAGTAGCAGCCCAATCAAGACATGAAATGGTCCCTTTATATAGAAAATTAAATTATTTAGTATCCCAAACAGCTCCTGATTATAGTGGTACAAGAATGAGAGGTTCTTTTTGTAGATTGACTATTGGTGCATTAATAGATAGAACACCTGGATTTTTTACAAGTATAAGTTTAAAATGGAATAAACAATACCCTTGGGATATATCAATAAGTCATTTAGAAGGTGGAGCAGATAAGGATGGAGCATCAGTAATGCCTCATATATTAGATGTTAATTGTCAATTCACACCAATCCACAACTTCATACCTAAAAAATCAATTACAGATTCTCCATTTATATTATCTCACAATAATAATAGAGGATCATTACCAAAACAAAGACAATGGTATAGATATGGGGCTGCTAGTTCTCAAGAAAAGGCCTATTTAAGACATAAAACCCAACTAAAATAATAAATGAATAGATTAAATAAAATAGCGATCCTACAACAAGGTAATAATAAATACTTTAAAGCAGTTAAATACCCAAACCCCCCTTTAAATGTAAATGACATTTATATAGTAGCAAAAATGGGGGATAGATTAGATCTTTTAGCACATCATTATTATAAAGACTCTACTTTATGGTGGATAATATCTTCTGCTAATCCAGGTGTGGTTAGAAGAGATTCCTTTTATATAAGACCCGGAGTACAAATACGCATCCCTGCAGGGAAGGATGAACTTGTACAGTTATTTGAAGAATTTAATAAAGAATAGTTATGTCGATTTTTAAGGAAAGTTTTAGAAATTATGTAAAACAACAAATTAAAATTCGTGAAAAAGTTATTTCTATAGGAAATAAGGGCGAAGGAAGATTTGGTGGTTTTGATAAAGATTCAAAATCTATGTCATCGGGACATTCAGTTGATTTAAGTAACGAAGGGGGTAAAAAAGTACAAATACCCGCAGGTGCTTTTTTTACTAACACAGTAGATAGACAATGTATAATTAGAATGTCTTCTGGTTGCGATTTAACCTTAGAAGGGGCTAATATGCTTAAAGAAGGTAAATATTTCAAAAAAGAACATATAATAGGAACAGGATTAGCTAGAAGACATGTCTTACAAGGAGGTACTTTAGCTATGGATAGAACAACAGTAAAATTTAGTGATGTAACTGAAACTAAAACAACTACAGAACATAATCCTATTTGGGGACAAGATCAAACTCAGATTGATACTAAGAGAACTAGAGAAGAAAAATACAAATTTAGATTAGGAAATAGAGTTGGATTTAGAGGAACATCCCCTAACGATTTTGGTACAGCTTATGGAGATCCTACAATCAAATCAGACCCAAAGGATGGTTATGGTTCAGTACCTATGCCCGGTATAACTAAAGCTTCAATAAGAACAAAATCAGCATATGGTTCTTTAAGAGAGGGAAAAATAGAGTTTGTATGTTATAATCAACGTCAAATGGAGGTTTTAGAATTACTTTATATGAGACCGGGTATTCCTATTTTGTTAGAATGGGGATGGTCTCCTTATATTAGTAATAATGGGGATAGAGTAAATAGTTTCCCTTTTATAGGAGAATGGTGGATACAAGAATATCCTATATCTGATATTAATAAAATAGTAGTAGAAAAAAAAGTAGAATCGGGAGGTAATTATGACGCCTTAACGGGGATATGTAAAAACTTTAGCTATAAAGCTAGACCTGATGGGGGGTATGATTGCACTACAGAAATAATAGCTCAAGGAGAAATGATTGAAAGCTTAAAAGGAAGGAACTTCTGTATGCAAAGCACTGAATTATTTGGGGAGTACTCTAAAGGTCAACAAATAGATTGGATGGAATTTGGATTAGAAAAATTCATAAGATATTCAGATGCTAAAGATAGAATGACAAATGAAGCTGGAGAAAAAAGATGGTGGATTACAAGAGCGTTTTATGCCGCATGGTCAAATTACATGCAACTTCCTGATACTTCAAGTTGGTCATCGTTTGTTATGTCTTCGGTTGATAGACAGTATGGATATACAGCTTTAAAAAACCTGGTAAACGATTCAGATATTGCAACAGGAAAAGAAATAACTCACTTTTTAGGAATAGGACCAGGGGCAAAAGGAGTAGCAAATTGGAAGGATAATTTAGAGGGGTTTGAAGGAGCAACCAATGAAGAAAAACAACAAAATGCCCTTAAGGATTTTATATTAGTTGATGATATAAATATTAATGATTTTGAAGTAGAGGAGCCTTATATAAGGTGGGATGCTTTATGTAATTTTATAACAAATTATGTTATAGATAGAGATGGGGCTGGTAGACCTTTAATAACTCTTACTACAAATACGATATGTCATGAAGACCAAAAAGGTAAAGAAATAATAAGCCCCCTTACATTTATTAGACCCCCACAATCAATCCCAGGTTGTTCTTCTACTTATCAATGGACTAGTTATAATTTTACAATAAACCAAATATTAGATGTATCTGTAGACCCTGCAATATGTTTAAAACCCAACCAACTACATATGTTTAAAAATACTAATGCATTTAATAAATGGGTGGGGTTTGGTATGGGTTGTTTAGGACCAGTAGGAATGGCCACAGGAATTCTTTATAAAAAATACTCTCAGAGGAGAGATACAACGGAGGAAGGAAAATTAGGTCCGTTAAATAATAGATCAATAGGACATATATATATAAATTTAAAAAGACTCCAAACAGTATATCATAAACAAAGATATAATGATGAGGGAGAAAAAAATAGTGACTTCAACTTACATGATTTTATCCAAAAAATATGGGATGATATAGGTAATGCAACTGGAGGAGTACATAATTTTAAATTACATAATGATACTGAAAGACCCGATGTAATGAGAATTGTAGATCTTAATTTCCAACCTGATGATGAATTAGACCCTGATAAAGTCCACGAAATAAAAATACAAAGTAACGAAACTGTATGTAGAGATTTCTCATATACCTCTGTAATACCTTCCGAATTATCTACCACTATAGCTGTAGCTGTACAAAATCCAGATGCTATTGATGATCTTGATAATGCTTCTTTTAAAGCTATGAATAAAGGAATTAAAAGTAGATTTCATGTTCCTGTAACTTATGATACCCCCGAACCTACTAAGGAAGAAAAAGAAGCAGAAGCAGCAAAATACGATGTCTTAGTATTAAATACAGAAAATTTACTTATAAATGTATTAGAACATAATGTAGAGACAGGGTGGTATGGTGGAAATCAAGAAGTAGATGAGGAGGGAGAAAGTACAGAAAATGAAGCTGTAGGAGAAGCAGCTTCCTCATTAAAACGAGCCCATGCTAATACATATAAATTATTAGGATTACATGGAGAAGATGGAACTTATACTGAAGGGGACCATAAAGGAGAGAAATATTATAAAGGATATCCGAAAAAAGTAGCAAAAGCTCCTCCTGCATCATCAGTAATTCCTTTAAAATTTAATGCTAAAATGGATGGTATAGGGGGTATAGTAATAGGGAGTGTTTTTAAAGTAGATCCTACTAGATTACCTAAGGCATATAAAGCAAACGATATAGCATTTGTTTGTATGGGGGAATCCCAAGAAATAACTTCTGGACAAGATTGGACAACTACAATTCATGGTAATATGATACTTTTAGCTACACAAGATGAAATAGTAGCAGGAGAAAAAGAAGCAGAAAAAAATTCAGGCCTAGCAGGAGAGTTAGGTGGGGGAAGTAGTAACAGTGCGGGGGCTACCCTTGCATCAACTGCAACAAAAATACTTTCTGAGCTTTCTGCAAGTATATCAAGTAGCGTAACTTCTTCAATAACTGAATCAGTAACACCTGTAGTATCTTCCACTAATCCTTTAGATGTAATAGATGATGAAGCAACTAAATGTCAAAAATTAGGATATAATGAAAATTATGAATGGGATGAGGAATTGCAAACATGTGTTTTAAAAGCATTGGTTAATGTTGTATCAGATAAAGATGATACCAAAGAAATAGATGAATTATATAAAAAATGGAAAAACTATGCTTTAAAAGCAATCTCTCATGAACAAATGGCTGGAGATTTTAGTTCAGAAGTCTTTTTTCATACTAACCGTGTTTTCACAAGCGATAAAAGTTCTGCCTTTTTTGAAAATGGTATAATTCATTCAGTCAATGCAAGAAATTTTGCCTACAAAGCTACGAAAGTAATCAGTGATAGTTCATACCAAAGGGACCTATTAGATATCTTTTTATCTAGATGGAAAGGGGAAACAGATGATAGGGCAATAATGGATGTTATAGCTACAATTAAAGGACAACAAAGTGGTACTCTTGATAAAGACCACCTATCATATCTCTTAGGAGAAGTAACAAAAGCAGGTAAGGATTGGAGTAAAAAACACTATATAAATATGTATAGTAATGTTGGAGTCCCTCCTCAAGGAACCTCAACAACAAATGGATCTTATTTAATTTATTTTGAATATAAAGAATTATATAAAACCTAATGGATAAATATATATATAAACGAAATTAAATAATAATTATGCCTTATTTTCCTAAATCATCCATTAATATATTAGAAGTCTCTGTAAAGGGAGAACTACTTTTTAAAAGTAATGATTCCCCTTATATAGGAACTTATATAGCCACAGATAATAATCAATATTACGCGGGTAGTGATTATCTTAATTTAGGTCCTGAATTATATAAACCAACATCTGGTTTTTTACCTTTTGGAAAAAATATAGATGTAAGGAAATATAATTTACTAAAAAGAAATATATTTCAAAGACAAAAAACATACAAATCAATAATCCCCACAAAAGTACCCCCAACTCAATCAGACTATAAGAAAGGGTATTTTATTAGATATTATGCACAAAGGGTAAATGATAATAATATATTGTTTGAAATAACACAAAAAATGGCCAAACAATTAAATACCACTAAAGGGCTTGATGGGAATCTATACCAAACAGGACAACTAATATGGGCATTAGAGGGAAATGTAAGAAAAGTCAATAAAATAAATATAGAAAAACTATTTTCATCATCCCCTCAACTCCTAAATCTATTCCCCCTACTAAATGAATTTGAGAACATAAATAATTCAAATAAATTATATACACCAGGGGGAGAATTATATTATGAAAGTGGGAGAGAATATACGGGCCCTTACCACATGAATGATGGTCTCCCAATGGCAGGAGAAATGCACACTAAAGAATTTCATGAAATATTATTTTTTGCAAAAGATTTACAAACCCCTAATGAAAGAAAAGAATTTGTAGATTTTAATTATGAAGATTTTGTAAAAAAACAAACCCGTAAAAAGAAAAGGAATTGGATTAAAAAATCAATTAATGCATCAGAAGGGGCAAGAAATATATTTGGAAATACACCTGCGTCTAGTGGTAGAGGAGTATCTTCTGGTGGAGGAGCATCTTCTGGTAGAGCATCTTCTGGTGGTGGAGGAGGTGGTTATTAGATAAAGCTTTATTACA
>TARA_R110001592_G_scaffold35196_4_pt1 | contig 14108 bp, 9 predicted proteins | sample TARA_R110001592 | Tara Oceans TARA_R110001592 (sample SAMEA4398387) | marine metagenome | biome: Polar Biome; feature: [SRF] surface water layer (ENVO:00010504); material: water (ENVO:00002006), including particulate matter (ENVO:01000060) such as... | depth 5 m
AATCGGACCGCCAACATCCATGGTGTGCGACAGCGGCACTAGCCCATCTTGTGAAACCAAACCTACAGTGGAACGCACACCCACCAAGCTATTGTTTGCCGGCGGTAAACGAATCGACGCACAAGTGTCCGAACCCGTTCCCAACAGGCCGAAGTTAGCCGCGATGGCCGCCGCAGATCCGCCACTAGAACCACCGGCATCCATATTAGTATTGTACGGCGTGCCAATACGCTGCGAAACACTGTTCAAACTTTGTGTCCAATAAGCGTACTCACTCATACCAGCTTTGCCCAAAATTAGTGCACCTGCCTCGCGGAGGCGCGAAACAGTGAAGGCATCATCAGGCGGCTGTGAACCGGCCAATGCGAGGGAAGAAGCCGTAGTCGGAAAATCGAAAGTATCGTAGAGATCTTTTAGAATCACCGGCACACAATGCAGTGATCCCACCGGACCGCTAGCTGCAAAAGCGACATCCAGTGCCTCTGCCTGCGCCTGCCACTCAGGATTAATGCTGACCATACTCTGGATCGGCAGACCCGTTTCCAGGTTCGCATCCAGCGCCGCGATACGGTCAAGATACTGCTCCGCCAGTCCGACACAAGTCAGGGGTTCACCGGCGGCATCGACCTGCTCGCCGCGAAATCCCGCCTGAATATCTGCCACCGTCGCCTCCAGTAGCTCAAAGCGTACCGGCGGCTCCGCTATTGGCTTCTTGCTAGAGTTTGAGGAAGGGCCCGCAGGCCGCAAGTAAAATCAGGGAAAAGGTGGAGCACAACCCAACAACAGCGCGACTAGAGTTAGCAAAGCGCATAAAGCAATCTCCAGATAAATACGACCCTAAAGATCAGCAATTATCGCGCCATCTGCAGATGGGTTAACGATGTCACCTAGCCGCGATGTCCGCGACTCCTTAGCGGGTTATAAAAGTATCGGAGAAGCGCAGCGCAAGACGATTGCAATGTATCTTTACACTCGTCATGCCATATCGCTAAACAGTTCATTCGGAGATTGGATATGCATTTTATTAGCGAACTTTCGGCGATTCCAAAACAAAGATATCGCCTGAATTTATTCTTTCTACACCTATGCTAATACTGGGGTTATAAGAATTCTCAATGAACAGCTTCATCGCCCCAAAGTTCTTTTAAGCGCTTGTCGCGGCCACAGTTCCAACGATAAGCCTTGTAACGAATTGGACTTTTCTTATAGAAATCTTGATGATAACTTTCGTCACCTTTAATCGGATAAAAAGTAGAAGCACTTAAAATGGGTGTAATAACTTTCTTATCAGGGAATTTATTCTCAACGTCTCGTTTAGATTGTTCAGCAATCTTTCTTTCCGCCTCATTGGCCACGAAAATTGCACTTAAATAACTTTCACCCTTATCACAAAATTGCCCTCTTGAATCGAAGGGATCGATATTCATCCAGTAATAATCCAACAACTCTTGATAACTTACCTTATTCGGATCATAGGTGATCTCAACCGCTTCATAATGACCTTTGTGGTTACCATTGTATGTGGGGTTCTTTAGGGTTCCGCCCGTAAAGCCTGAGACCACATCGCTCACGCCGTCCAGCTTTTCAAAATCTGACTCCATACACCAGAAACACCCTCCCGCCAGAATAGTTTTATCTGCGGCCACATTAGAAGCATATGACAATAAGTTTGCTGCCAAGATAATAAATACCAGTGTACTTTTCATAACACCCCATTCACCTAAGTTATCATTCTGAATACCGCCATCTTGGCACATATCACCCAGCTTGTGATGGTCATTAAAGGTATATTGTTGACCCAATTTGCTCTCTCCCTATATTTTTGTTCTTGCTAAGGTATCTTCTTAGCAGCGCCTGATATACGGCGTGATAACACATAATAAAATATGCCCCCTTGGGCCGCGTCAAAGAGGAAGAAGAGATGAGTCAATGCCCTTTCGCTAACCTACTTAGCCTAGACACATACCAAAACGGAATGCCCTACGATGAGCTTGCGAAAATCCGAGCGCAGGGGTCCATGATGTATATGGAGGACCCGGAAAATGGGGTGCCCTACTGGGCAGTAGTTAAGCGTGACGCCTTAGACTATGTCTCTCAAAACCCGGATTTATTTTCTTCAAACCTGAAAGGCGCCTTCCCCATGGAAGTACCTGAAGGCGAGGAAGACATTCAGGCGATAATGCAAGAAAACATCATTATCTCTATGGATCCACCAAAACACATGAAGTACCGCAAGATAGTTCGCGATGCCTTCACCCCAAAAGCAGTAAGTAATATGGAAGACTGGCTACGCCAGAGTGCACGAAGCATTATTGATCGTGTGGCCAGCAAAGGTGAGTGTGAATTTATCGAAGATGTTGCCGCTGAGCTGCCATTGATGGCCATACTTGAACTATTGGGCGTACCACAGGAAGACCGCAAGCAGTTCTTTGAGTGGACCAATATTATGGCGTTTGCGGATGATCCCGATCTTGCCGTAAGTCGTGATGAAGCCAACACCGTGAGCTTTGAAGTGATGGGATACGCTGCCGAGCTTGCAGCAAAACAGCGCCTAAATCCGACCAGCCAAGTGGTAGAGGCTCTATTGAACGGCGAGGTCGACGGCCAAAAGGTCACTGAAGAAATGTTCGCCTGGATGTTCATCTTGATTATGGTAGGCGGCAACGAAAGCACACGGACGGCAACAGCCCACGGCATGCGCTTGCTAATGGAGCACCCAGACCAGCTGCAGCATTTGGTAGATCATCCCGAAGATATAGCCGATGCCGTTGAAGAGATGCTGCGTTACAACACCGCCTTTATTGCTATGCGTCGCACCGCGACCCAAGATATTGAGTGGAACGGCTATAACATTAAAAAGGGCGATAAAGTCGTACTGCACTATCATGCGGTTAACCACGACGAAGATGTCTTTGGCGACGATGCGATGAAGTTCGATATTCACCGCGCAAAAAGAATGCCGGCATTGCGCCGCGAAATGCGCGCCTTTGGTATTGGCGAACATTTTTGCCTAGGTATGAATTTAGCGCGCATGGAGCTCAATATCATTTTTGAAGAGTTGATCCCGCGCATTCGCAACCCTAAATTTGCCGGCGACGTGACATATATGCGCTCGTTTTTCATTAACACCATCAAAGCAATGCCCATTACATTTGATGCAAGGGCATAGTTTTCGATAGCACAAGGATAGAGCCATCGGCGGCAGGCTTTTCATAAGCCTGCCGCATTGCACATGACAAAGCCCCAGATCAGCGGCGGGCGCCCACCGATAAGCTGAATTCGCTTAGTCACGCCCACACCGACTCCACAGCTGATGCAATTGTTGCAACTGGCCATGCTCTTACTATAGATTGAGGTGAATAAGAGGATTAACCTTTACTAAGCTTTTGTCTGAGCAAGAGCCCCAGCGAAGATAGAGCCCCAACACCTTGCGCATGGTATTTGCCATGAACCCTTTACCCGCCAGCGAGATGTTAAACCGTCTGCTGTAATTTTAGGAATAGCTCCCCCGCCTATGAACCCCTTTGACTTTTTTATCGCCAACGAATTTATCTTTGCGGCAACCCAGCTCACGCTTGCGATGCTAGGCATGGGGGCAACACTCACTCCCGGCGATTTTAAGGAAGTGGTGCGGGATCCAAGGGGTTTTACTACCGGCGCAGTGATTCAAGTTGTCTTAGTACCATTGGCCTGCTACTTGTTCATTATTGGTTTCACCTTACCTGCCGGTGTTGCCATTGGCTTGGCGCTCTGCGCCGCCATTCCCGGCGGCACCATATCCAATATCTTTACGTTTTTTGCACGTGGTCATGTGGCGCTTTCCATCGCTATTACTGCCATCACCACATTGCTCTGTTTGCTCTCGGTGCCCATCGTGCTTGACTTGCTGGTATACCACCACCTCCCAGGAGAAGTCGTTATTCCCGCTGGGAAAATTGCTTTAGAAATATTGCTGTACCTTTTACTACCACTTGCTATTGGCATGGTGGTGTTGAATCGCGCACCACGCCTAGCACCGATAGTCTCAAAGTGGGCCATCCGCCTGTCTTTATTTATTATCCTGTTAATCGTTATTGGCGCTTTAGGTGCGGGCCGCTTAGACATGGACGCCTTCGGCGTGCAAAACGCACTGGTGGTTTGGGCGTTCATCGTCGCAATCTGCGCGCTCTCCATTGGAGTGTCCCGCGCGATGCGGCTTGATTGGGCCGATACCGCTGCTATCAATATTGAAGTGGTACTCCGCAATATCAACTTGGGCATCTTGATAAAGGCGTCGCTCTTCCCTGCCATCGTCGGCGTGACTGATCCGGTTGGCGACATGATTTTCTTCACCCTATTATTTTATGGCGCAGCGCAAATGGCCTTTTCAGGGGTATTTATTGTCTTCTATCGCCGCGTAATCGGCGCGGACGTCACCGCCCGTGGCGAGACCTGACAAGCACACTGACATCTCAGTCTTGCCACAGCCCATTTGGCTTGCCCGAGCTCAATTGCCTAGCGAAGATTAAGGGCCAGCACTCAGTAACACAGTCATTTCGAGGCTAAAATCGTTAGCGGGACACGGTGAAATACCAATTAATAGGCTTGAATATCAATAAGTTGATTATTTTCTGAGCAGTCACAGAAATTTGAACCATATTGATCAGAAGTCGTTGACAGAACAAGGCGACATCCATATAGTACGCACCCTGAAGCGCCCGTAGCTCAGCTGGATAGAGTACTCGGCTACGAACCGAGCGGTCGGAGGTTCGAATCCTCCCGGGCGCACCAAACATAAGTCTTTGACTTATATAAAGAAACCTAGGTCTTTGATCTGGGTTTTTTTATGCCTGAAATTTGGCTGTGCCCAAATCGTGCCCAAACTGTGCCCATCCAATTTTCAAAACTCCCAAATTTGACCTCTTAGCTCCATAATTCGAATGTCCGTAGGCGCTGGTGCTAAGTGGTCGTTGACCTCTTGGTTTGGGCTCTACCCCATTAACGGGGGATGGCACTCATCAAACCCTGTTTATAATCCCGTCCCACCCGCAGTGAACCAGCACTCGTAATCGATAATTCTCAAAGTTCCTAAAACCATACGCTCGCCTTGAGATCATTTCCATCTTGTTGTGAAAGCCCTCAGTAATACCGTTACTTTTTCTAAATCGCCACATGGCAATAATTGGTGTCATCCAAGACGGTAGCGTCCTCGCCAGTGTGCGCAAGGGGCTGTCGTGCAGTTGCTCCAGTAGCTCAAGATAGCGCGGCAACTTCGCCTTCGCACGGCGGGCGGTTAGGGTCTTGAGTAACGTAAAGCGAATCAGCTTTTGTTTAGCCACGTAGAGCGCCTGCAATGTTGGATACTCGGCGAGGTAGTTCATGAGATTTGCATGCTGTTCATCGCTCAAATTCCACTGGTGCCGACGCATCAGGCTGATTAATCCTCTGTTTTTCCGGCCTTCGGGATCATGCTGCTGCCAGACTTTTATAAAGTGTTGGTTAATCAATCTCACAACGTGGAATCGGTCGGCCACAATGATGGCGTTAGGGAAGTAGCGTCGGGCAATGCTGCGGTAAGTTTCAGACAGATCCATAACAACTACCTGAACCTTGTCTCGCTCCCCCAAACCCCGCAAATAGCGGCGTAAACTCGGCTCAGAGCGCCCAAGCTTCACGTCGAAGACCTTGTGGTTCTTAAGGTCGACAAACGTGGTGGCATAGCCTTTTTTACGAGTGAAGAAGTGCTCATCAATACCGAGAACCCGAGGGCATGGTCGGTTCGCCATTTCAGATCGCTTCTGAGCAATATGGTGTTGATACCAGCGCTCGACAGTGGCTGCGCTAATGAGGTGAGTTCGCGAGAGCTTGCGCTGGGTCACGCCGCCATCATGTGCCTCGAAGACTTCCAGTCGATACGCCTCAGTGGCGCGGTAACGCGGCCGAATACCCGTGAACGAATGACGGAAATAACGCTTACACTCCTGACAATGGTATTTAGGTACCCGCAGGTGCAAAGTCATCACCTGATTTCCCTGACGAGTGTGTTTCACCGTCCTGACATGGGTAGCCTTAATCCTCAGTCCATCGCCTTGGCAATACTTGCAGGGCGGCCTGCGCGCAGGCTTTGCCCAGACCTCGATTCCTTTCCTGCGTATTACCCGTTCAATCTCAAGGCCAGGTATGCCTATAATTCTTCCTGCGTGGGACATCGGTATTCTCCATTAAATTGATCTTCGCAAAATCATTTTAATGAATGCCGGTGTCCCCCGTTAATGATGAAGAGCCTTTAAACATTACTCGTAATTTTGGATTGAATTCCTGCGAGGAAAATGTTCCACCGTATCCCTGGTGCTATTGGTCGGGGCTAAGAATTGGAAGTATCTTCAATATTAATGGTCGGCTGTCGTAATTTGGATTGGCTGCCAGCATTAATGCCGCCTCCGTAAAGCATCCCATCAGCATTCTTTGCAAGAGAACAACATCATTTTCTGACAATAGAGAAGCTGAGCTACCATTGTTAAAAAATAAAGATAGCTGATCACGAAATATTCTCGAAACGGCTTTAACAACACTAGTATCTTCCCAGCGCGCGCGACCCAAAATAATGGGCGCATCGCTTAGCACTATTCGTGCAAAATAAGGTTGCTGAGTGATTTCAATCAAAATGTCCCAAATCTCAATGAGATTGACTTGTTCTGCTTTAAAGCCAATTACTTCAATCTGCTTGCTAAACTCCAGCTCCATTGCCTCGGTAACCGCAAGAAAGAGCGACTGCTTATTTCCAAAGTAATGATAGATCGGTGTGATCGTAAGCCCGAGGTCTTCGGCAATATCCTTGAGAGATGTATCTGCATAGCCTTTCGAGCCAAAAATTCGGCAAGCACTTTCTAGCACCTTTGTTTGAGTGGTTTCTCGGCGTTCTGCTTGAGTTTGTCGTTTTGGCTTAGTAACAGCCGTGCGGACATTTGTCTTTTTTGAACTTGATACGTCGTTACCCAAGGTCACTCTCACTTCATTTTAACCAATTCTTAAGTATACCTATCGGTATCAAGTCATTCCATGTAATTGACTTATACAATCTTACTATATAACATTGATACTTATGTTTTTGGCTGCGCCCAATCTAGTGCTGGCCTAGAAAACCAATAGACCTAGATCAATAATAATGACAGAGGGCTTATGCAAAGCATTAGCAATCCCGCGCTGACCACAGGTAATTTGAACGGCCTCACGCTGAAGAATAGGCTCATCAAGGCCGGTACGTTTGAAAACCTGAGTCCAAATGGTATTCCAGGTACGGAGCTACTGAATTTCCACAAGAAATTTGCCCGTGGTGGTATCGCCATGACGACAATCGGTTACTGCGCGGTAGAAAATGCAGGCCGCTTAAATGCAAATATGCTCACTATGCATGAGGATTACCGAGAGGATTTGCGTCTTCTTGTGCAGGGGATTCAAGATCAAGGTTGTAAAGTTTCAGGCCAAATGGGGCATTGCGGCGCCTTTTCCAAAAATCATACATTGAAAGGACGCCCCAAGGGGCCTCGTGGCGGGCTGAATATTCTGGGCTTTGCCGAGGGAATGTGGTTTTGCGACGCTATGACGCTGAGCGATATAGATCATTTAGTAAATGCGTATAGCGAAGCTGCGACATTCATGAAGTCAGTGGGCTTCGACGCGTTAGAGATTCATTTTGGGCACGGCTACGGCTTGTGCCAATTTTTGAGTCCACTTACCAATAAACGCAAGGATAATTATGGCGGCAGTTTAGAGAACCGGCTTCGTCTCCCACTTCGAGTGCTTGCGGCTGTGAGAGAGGCCGTCGGCAGCGACTTCCCTATTCTTGGCAAAATAAGCATGTCAGAGGGGCCGCGTGGGGGCATCCGCTATGAGGACTCCATCAAAATTTGTAAAGCACTTGATGAGGCTGGCATCGACGCGATCATCCCTAGTAATGGCACCAGCACCATGAGCCCGATGCTAATGTTTCGCGGTGAAAGCATTTTGCCGGCCTTACTGCGGTATGAAAAAAATCGCCTAATGCGAATAATATTAAAACTAATGGGGCGGGCAATGTTCCCAACTCTGCCTTTCTATGAACTGTATTTGCTGGAGCAAGCTAAACGTATTCGCGAAGTCGTTAAGTGCAAGATGGTTTATATTGGCGGGGCAGCCAGTGCGGAAAATTTCACACAAATACTAGACGCTGGATTTGATTTTATCCAGTTAGGTAGAACGCTTTTGGCCGACCCTGACTTGCCACAGATACTCGCTGAAAAACCGGATTATAAAAGTCGTTGCACTCACTGTAATCAATGCGTCGGTACCATCGAAAGCCCGCAAGGTATCCATTGCCCAGTATTTTTTGGTGGTGCGCAGTCGTGAATATTTTGATTACGGGTGCGTTTGGCAATCTTGGCCAGATGTGTGTCGACAGCGCGCTAAAACAGGGCTACCGAGTGCGCTGCTTCGATTTAGACAGCACTCAAAATCAAAAACTAAAACGTCGATATAGCAGTCGCTGCGAAGTGTTCCTTGGTGATATCCGCAATACTCAACTGCATTCTGAATTACTAGAAGGCATCGACGCAGTTATTCATAACGCCTCGCTGCTACCGCCATTATCAGAAACTCAAGCAGAGTTGGCCGAAGCGATTAACGTAGATGCGACTCGCGCGCTGATTCGGAGCATGGAGGCCTGTTCGCAATCACCCAGATTAGTATTCCCATCATCGGTAACGGTGTTTGGTAAATCTTTTCCCGGCGAAAGCGTTAAGACACTTTCAGATAGCGTTTCATCTAGCGATAACTACACCCGCCACAAACTAGCAATTGAGCAGACGTTAAAGGGTTCAAGCTTGTCATGGGTAATTTTACGAGTAGGGGTCGCTGTAGATGCTCGCACCTTGAAAACTGATCGAGCGACACTGCGGCAACTTCTCAATATACATCCAGAGTCGCCACTGGAGTTTGTTCACCCTAAAGATGTTGCATTAGCTATGTGTAACGCCGTGAAATCAGTGCCAGCAAATCATAGAACACTATTAATTGGCGGCGGAAAAGGTTGTCAGATTAATCATTACCGTTTTCTAAAAACAGCATTTACCGCTCTTTCTTTAACATTACCTTATAACGCTACGAGCAAGGAACGCTATTACACCCACTGGATGGATTCGACAGAAGCACAGGAACTACTTGAATTTCAGCATCACACTTTTGAAGATTACGAGCAGGAAATGGCGCAAAAAATGCGCCTTATTCGGATTGGAATCTGGCCGCTACGTCCACTTTTAAACCGCCTACTGCCTTACGCATTGGCAAAAATATAATAAATCGCAAAATAGACTGGTGAAAAATGAATATCTATAAAACACTACTACTCCCGTTATCACTTGCCGCAATCGTGAATCCTGGCTACGCACAGGACAGTAGTGGTGCTGAAAAAGAACGGGCACGAGGTCAGATAGAAGAGGTGATTGTCACCGCCCGTAAGCGCGCTGAAAACATTCAAGAAACGCCAGTAGCGATCACTGCTATCACCGGGGATTCCTTGCGTGAACAAGGTATTTTGAGTGCGCAGGAGCTGAGTAAATCAGTGCCAAGCCTGCAAATAAATAACAGCACCTCGCCACAAATTTTTATTAGGGGGATTGGTCAGCGTGCACCCTTTGCGCGCTTTGACCCCTCAGTAAGTGTGTACTTGGATGGTATTTTTATTCCGCGCCCCGATGGCCAGTTATTGGACACTATTGATGTTGATAGCGTACAGGTATTACGTGGCCCTCAAGGAACCTTATTTGGCAAAAACAATACAGGCGGGGCGTTAGTTTTTACTCTTACTAAGCCTGGTGAAGAGTATGGCGGTTATATCGAAAGCAGTCTTGGCAACTACAATGAACAACGTTTACAAGCAGCCATCGATTTACCAGTCAATGATGAGCTATTAACGCGAGTTTCATTTAACACTCGCCGCCGCGATGGATTTTTAAAAGACGCGACTGGTCGGGAGAATCAGTCTATTGATAGGCTGTCAGCAATATTCCAAACCCGCTGGCTAGCGAGTGATGACTTAGTCGTTGATGGTTTTGCCTTTGTTGGTCGTACCCGCGAAAATTTCCCGTCCTATCATTGTCGTATCATTAATGATGACGCCCTGTTTGTGAATGGCCTCGGCATACTCTGGCCCGGCGACACCGACCCAAATGACCCCAGTGCCTACCGCGACAACTGCGCCGCCAACTCACGCGAGTCACAGGCAGATCTGCACACCAATCAGGGCGACAGCCAGCGGCAACGCAAAGATCAGGACGAACTAATGCTAGGACTGACCTTCGACTACCAGTTCAATGCAAACCACAGCATGAAGTCGATACTGGGCTATCGCGACGCGACCAAATACAACCCGCAAACCACCGCAGACGAAGGCGGACCGGCCGAGTTCTTGCGGGCAGACCTGCTTGACGATAGCTTGCAAGAGTCCCTCACCTTTGAGCTGCAGTTCAACGGGGTATTGTTCGACAGCGTCGACTATGCCGCAGGTATATTCTGGCAAGATGAGTACAAATCTGAGCGTTTTAACACGGCGAATCCGCTCGTGGGCTCCGAGCCTATCGACTTCCTCGGCCTTGCTGGTGGACAAGCGGGCTTAGACATAGAATTCCTTACCGACCTACTTAGCAGTATCACCGCGCTCATTCCTGGTGGCACCGTGCCACTGGTAGCGGCTGCACTGCCACTGGCTACTGTTCAAGACTTTGAGATTGACGGCGAAACCTTCGCCGCCTTTACTCAGGCAACCTGGCATATCACCGATCACTTGGAGCTAACTCTGGGTGGGCGCTACACCGAAGAGACTCGCGATTCATACTTGGTTACACGAAGCGCCGATCTCGCTGAGGTGACCTCGATTGTGTCCGGTGCCGACCCGCGTTTCATTCCTCTTTTACCCTCTATGGGTGCTATGGCATTCCTCGGCCGCTGGTCTCAGGACCCTCTCAGCATTGCCAATAACATATTGCGCGAACGCTTTCCGGGCGATATTCGCGCTCCCTTAGGCGACGCGAAAATCGATGAGAGGGAAGATACCTTCCGTCAATTCACCCCCATGGCCTCCGCTGCCTATATTTTCCCCGAAGAACTTCTCGAGGGCAGCTTGATCAACTCAGCAATGGTCTACGCAACATGGAGCAATGGTTTTAAGTCGGGCTTCCAAGAACCTTTTGGTCTAGACGGATTGAGCGTGGTTGAGCCCGAAGAATTGGAAAACCGTGAAGTGGGCATCAAGATCGACGCTCTTGAGCGATCACTGAGGATCAATATCGCGGCTTACTCCATGACCTTTGAAAACATGCACCTGATCACCGTAAGTGTGGATTCAAATAACGCCTTAGTGGTCGGTGCGCAGAATGCTGGTGCCTCTGCGATTGCGGGCGTAGAGCTGGAATTGATGTGGTTCCCATCGATGAACACGATGGTCAATCTGACTTACAGCAACAATAATTATCGTTACGAAGAATTTATGGATAACGACCTAAAGTCACTAGCACTGCGCGGTGAGTTTGTGCCAATTGACCGATCAGATGAGGAATTTGCTGTCTCCCCAGAAGTAACAGCGGCGCTAGGTATTCAGCACACGCTAGAGACGGAATTCGGCCGCTTTGTACCACGTTTAGATGCTAGTTATAAAAGTGATATTTATCTCGGCCTTGATCGCGGTGCGTGGGAAGCCTCAAGAAAGGACAAGTCGCTGGCTTATGCAGATGCTTACATTTTGTATGATGCGCGGGTGAGCTGGACCGGCGATGACGAAAGCTTAACTCTTTCAGCCTATGTGAAAAACCTTACCGATGAGCGTTACGATATTGGCGCCGTATCCGCCGGCGACAGCATTGGCACCTTCACTAGCGTACTTGGCGATCCACGTACCTATGGTGTTGAGTTACGTAAGACCTTCTAGAAAATTCCTACTACTTTTAGGTAGCCTATCGCTCCCATCTTGAGGGCTACCTTATTTTATCTGAGTATTATTATGAAACACTTATGTGGAAAAACGGTAGTGATTACCGGTGCCGCAGGTGGGTTGGGCAGTGCATTGGCGAAGGCCTTAGCAAAGGAAGGTTGCCACCTTGCCCTCATCGATATCAATCAGCAAGCGTTGACGGAATTGACTGAAAAGCTGCAAACACCGGCGCTACGGATTAGTTATCATGTTGTCAATTTGTGTGAAAAAACGGAAATAGATAATTTACCCGCTGAGTTAATGCTCGTTCACCCGTCGATTGATGTCATTATTAATAACGCCGGAATGACCTTACAGAAGAGCGTAGAAAGTCACAGCATGGATGATTGGCAGCGGGTATTTAACCTGAATTTTTGGGCTGCGGTATCGATGTGTCAAACGCTGCTTCCATTTCTACGCCAACAAAATAGCGCGCATATCGTCAATCTTTCCAGCATGGCAGCGTTTCACGGCTTACCAAGCCAATGTTCTTATAGTAGTAGTAAGGCGGCACTACAAGCTTATAGCGAATCACTACGCGCCGAGCTCAGTGGCGATGGCATTGGCGTTAGCTGTATTCATCCAGGCGCTATACAGACCAATATGATTATGGCTACGTTAAATGAATCAGATGATATGGCGCAAGCACATAAAAATATGGTCTTGGCGCAACGCTTTGGAATTTCACCACAGGCTGCGGCTAAGCAGATTGTACGTGGAATAAAGCGCAATACACGCAGTATGACAATCGGTGTAGATGCGAAACTTTTGAAGTTCGCTAGCACGGCACTGCCTAGGTTAACTGCGAATCTACTAGCACGCACTTACTCCAAGTTTATTGATACCTAACGCAGGGCGAACGCTATTATCCACATTCCTTGAGGACGCTTTAATAGCGAATATTGGGAATGATATGGAATCATATGACTTTAGTGGCAAGTTAGGTGTATTGAGCTTTAGTAGTAAACGTCTATTTTTGACTATCCAAGTTTATGATTTAAAAACTTCAGTGACAGACCGCTATTGTGACGCTGGAGCCAGACGCATCAGCGTTCAGACGGCATTTCCTGAACTGGTAAAAAGCAGACGTACGACCGATCAGTGCAATCTGCATGCAGGGTGTTGTGGGGGCTGAGGGTTAGAGACCCTCGGCTACCCGATTAACACTTTACAGCGTATGGTTAACAACACTGCTCAACTTATGCTTTTTTATCATCCAGCGAGCCATTTCGCCAAAATCATTTTCAAGTTCAGAAAATATATGGGCCGTTCTTGGGCTAATCAAAGGATTCATATCATAAACGGGAAGATTATACTTAATCGGTTCTTTTCTAAATTCGTAACCCCAGTTTGCGATGGCTGCAAGATTCAACGAGATGTTCGTATTCTTGATTTTATTCCAGATATCTCTTTGAATTGCTACAGGCATTCTTTCGCCAAGCGTAACGGACTTTATCGCTTCTAAGGGGATATCCATGACATAAACAGGGAAACCATTATGTTCGCCAACCGGTTTACAATCGGAAAAATTCCTAACAATTCTATATTCTTTCTCGTATTCCCAGTCCTTGGGTTTTACACAAAGCTCGGCAATAGGAATTGGTAATTCACCACTCAAATAAGAACTGATGTCTTTTTTAGGCCTATGCTCTCGATACTCTATATTAAATAGGCCTGTGAAAAACTCATGCTCTTCATCAAACTCAATAACGGCCCCTGAGTATTCATCAGCATAGTGAGCCCACATTAGCAGAGATGACTCATTTTTAGACAAGCATAGAATGCCAATGGATTTATTCAGTGAGCCTAAAATAATTCTAGAATTGATGTCATTGCAATGGTCAGATTCAAAGTCAACGGCTAAATCAGCAACTCTCGGTTGCCTTCTGGGTGCGAGGACGTCAAAGCTGATAGATAAGTCTTTAGGTTCGAAATCTTCCGGAATATGTAGCTCCGGCACCATTTCAAACGGATCATTGAAAGCCCCTGGCTGAGTAAACCTTACACTCCCGTCTAAAACCCTCAAGGTATTTTCAGGTGTCAAATACTTGTATAGAGGCACAGTTTCTCCTTGAGTGTTAACGCCTTGCACACGGGCCGAAGTGGAGCGCCAGCGGAACGGAGGTCCGAG
>TARA_R110001592_G_scaffold354185_1_pt1 | contig 14101 bp, 9 predicted proteins | sample TARA_R110001592 | Tara Oceans TARA_R110001592 (sample SAMEA4398387) | marine metagenome | biome: Polar Biome; feature: [SRF] surface water layer (ENVO:00010504); material: water (ENVO:00002006), including particulate matter (ENVO:01000060) such as... | depth 5 m
TGCTGCTGGCGGTGCTTGTTTATGGATAAACAAGCACCGCCTTTTTTTATTTATTTTTTGGCATAAGTAGTTTAAGTAAACTTTCTACCTCATTAATTTTGTCTTCAATGGTTTTACTTTCAAGTTCAAATTTAAGTTTAGTTGCACCTTCTAGTTTATATTTAAGAGGGTTTTGCTGAACAAGTTGAACAATCACAATAGGGTCTACTTTAGTCGTTTTAGTAAATTCAATTTTACCAGAAGTTTCTCCAGCATCAATTTTCACAATACCTATTACTTCAGCATTAAGTTTTAATTCGGTTTGTCTAAATAGATTTTTAACCGCATTAGGTAACAAGCCAAATCTATCTATCATTTCTACTTGTAAGTCTTTTAAGGCTAGGGCGTTTTTAGCATTTGCTATGCGTTTATATAAGACTAAACGCATATGAACATCGGGTAAGTAATCATCGGGGATAAGTGCAGGAATTCTTAAATTAATTTCTGCGCCATGAAAGCTGCCACTTAGATCTATCTCTTTACCTTCTTTCAAAGATTGAACTGCTTGCTCTAATAGTTCCATATAAAGGGTAAAACCAATGCTTTGTATCTGGCCGCTTTGCTCTTCACCTAATAACTCACCAGCTCCTCGAATTTCTAAATCGTGCGTTGCTAATAAAAAGCCTGCACCTAAATCCTGAGAGGCGACAATAGCCTCAAGCCTTTTTTCAGAATCGCCTGTTAGTTTTTTAGATGGAGGTGTCATAAGGTAGGCATAGGCCTGATGGTGAGATCGACCAACTCTTCCACGCAACTGATGTAATTGAGCAAGACCAAATTTATCGGCCCGATCAATCATGATGGTGTTTGCATTAGGTATATCGATACCCGTTTCAATAATGGTTGAACAAACTAAGACGTTATATCGCTGGTGATAGAAGTCTGACATTGCAGACTCAAGTTCACGTTCACGCATTTGACCATGAGCAACTGTAATTCGTGCTTCAGGTACTAATTTCTGAAGAAAATCTGCTTCTTTTTGAATATTTTTAACATCATTAAATAAATAATAGACCTGCCCACCTCTTAACAGTTCACGAAGTAAGGATTCTTTTATTAAGGCGTCTTCTCGTTCACGTACAAAGGTTTTAACCGAGAGTCGCTTGGCAGGTGGCGTCGCAATAATAGATAGATCACGAATGCCACCCATAGCCATATTTAGTGTTCGTGGAATAGGCGTAGCAGTGAGATTCAAAATATCGATATCGGCACGTAATGCTTTAATTTTCTCTTTCTGTTGAACGCCAAAGCGATGTTCTTCATCAATAATGAGCAAACCTAAATCTTTAAACTTAACATCACCTTGAATTAGCTTATGCGTACCGATAACAATATCGGCCTTACCTTCAACAATATTTTTGAGCGCTTCTGTTTGTTCTTTTCCTGAATTAAAGCGAGATAAAACTTCAACTTTCACAGCCGTTCCAGCAAATCTATCCTGGAAGGATTCATAATGCTGTTGAGCCAGCAGGGTAGTGGGTACAAGCACGGCAACTTGTTTACCAGAATGGGTAGCAATAAATGCTGCACGCATTGCGACTTCGGTTTTACCAAAACCAACATCACCACACACTAGGCGGTCCATTGGCTGCGCTCTTGTTAAGTCATGCTTTACAGCTTCAATGGCATTTAGTTGATCTTCCGTCTCTTCAAATGGGAACTTAGCACAAAATGCCCGATACGCTTCGCCTGGCTTATCATGCTTAAAACCACGTCTAGCTTCACGCGTTGCATAGACTTCTAGTAATTCTGCCGCGGTATCGCGGATTTTCTCCATGGCTTTATGCTTAGCCACGCTCCATTTTTCAGTACCTAATCTGTGCAGTGGCGCAAGCGACTCATCAGTACCGCTATATCTTGAAATAAGGTGTAATGAAGATACCGGAACGTACAGTTTTGCGTCATTGGCATATTCAAGCATTAAGAATTCATCTACTTGATCTGCAACCTTAATAGTTTCAAGTCCGCGATAACGGCCAACGCCATGATCAAGATGGACGACTGGTGAGCCAATAGAAAGTTCTGTTAGATTCTTAACGACATTCTCTGCAATATCGTTACTCTTCTTTCGGCGTCTTTTTTGAACAACCCGTTGACCAAAAAGCTCAGTTTCAGAAATGATTTGAATGCCGCTTAAATGATCAATAAAACCAAAATTAATTTTCCCAACAGTTAGCAATGGTTTGGAGAATTTACTTGGCTGTTTATCAGCAAATACATCCCAATTTTGAATTCTTTCAATATCTAAGTGATATTTTGTAAACAGTTCATTTAGAACTTCTTGGCGTCCATTCGATTCAGCAACAATTAGTGTTGTCCCATCAAATGCGTCAATGGCTGTTTTAAGCTTACCTGTCGGATCACTAGATGAATCATCAATAGACACATCAGTTAAATTATCAAATTGAAAGTTTATTTTACCCGCTGATTCATCTTGTTTGGTTTTACTCAAACTAATGCGAGGATAGGCTTTGAGTAAACCAAAAAACTCATCTGTAGCTAGAAATAATTCGCTAGGCGGTAGTATTGGTCTTTGTATGTCGTGGCGTCTATCTTCATATCTATTTTGAATGTCTTTCCAGATTGTCGTAAGAGAATCATTAAGCTCAGCAGGGGTTAAGACAACAGAATTTTCTGGCAAGTAGTCAAAGAGAGTCGCCGATTCTTCAAAGAATAATGGCGCGTAGTATTCAATACCATGCGGCTTGATAGCTTCTTTTATATTTCGAATTAACGGTGAATTTACGGCGGCATTTGGGAATTTTTCCAGCCATTTATTGCGAAAATTCATTCTGCTTTCTTTATCCCAAGGGAATTCATTAGCAGGAAGAATTTCTAAGTCTTTGAGTTTATCTTTAGAGCGTTGATTCTCTGGATCAAAACTGCGTAAGCTTTCAATTTCATCGTCAAAAAGCTCTATTCGAACAGGTAAATCTGAGCCCATCGGGAAGACATCGAAAATTGCACCTCTTACTGTAAATTCGCCATGTTCATAAACCGTATCAACATAACGATAGCCAACAGATTCGAGCTGTCTTCTATAACTAATAATATCGAAAGTCTGGCCAATAGTGAGGGTAAGAGAATGGCTTTGTAAAAACTGTTTCGGCGCAACGCGTTGTAAAAGCGTACTTAAGGGTAGAATCAAAATACCTTTTTTAAGATGAGGCAGACGACTTAAGGCTTTAAGCCGCTGAGAAATAATATCTTCATGGGGAGAAAAAGTATCATAAGGCAAGGTTTCCCAGTCAGGGAAAATAAGTATGTCTGCCTTGTTTTTTTTATAAAAACGTAGGCTTTGCTCTATTTCAAAGGCTTGCTGCGAATCTTTGGTAATACAAATACAAAATTGATCCAGAGATTCTAGAATTTGTTTGATTAGATAAGCAGATGAACCACTTGGAATATTTCCAAAATACCGATGATCATGGGCTTTCGTGGGTACGTTCTTTTTAATACTATCTTGAAGAAGTTTATTAATACTCATGACAAACAAATTAGCCTAGAAAATTTGCCATGCATGATACCGTTGCTTATGTGCTTTTGCACATTAACTAACAATTTATCTAGTAATGACTTCAGTGCCGAATAATAAGGGCTCTTAGCTAAATAAATTGTAAAGCATGACATTTTTTTTATTCGTCATTTGTGGCATAATCCGCGACCATTTTAAACATGTCTTTCTAGTTAGGGTATTCTCTTGTTAACAACTGCAAATATTACAATGCAATTTGGTGCTAAGCCGCTTTTTGAAAATGTCTCTGTTAAATTCGGCGATGGAAATCGTTATGGTCTTATTGGGGCAAATGGGTGTGGTAAATCTACATTCATGAAAATTTTAGGCGATGATCTAGAGCCTAGCGCAGGTAACGTATCTAAAGATCCGCATGAGCGTTTAGGTAAGTTAAAACAGGATCAATTTGCATTCGAGAATTTTACTGTAGTTGATACTGTCATCATGGGCCACACTGAACTTTGGGCAATTAAGTCTGAACGTGATGCAATCTATTCAAACCCAGAAATGACCGAAGAAGATGGCATTAGGGCTGGCGAGTTAGAAGCTGAATTTGCTGAAATGGATGGTTATACGGCTGAATCACGTGCTGGCGAATTGTTGATTGGTGTAGGCATCCCAGTAGAGCAGCACTTTGGCCTAATGAGTGCCGTGGCACCCGGTTTCAAACTGCGTGTTCTACTTGCCCAGGTGTTGTTTTCTGAACCCGATATTATGTTGCTTGATGAGCCAACAAACAACCTAGATATCAATACCATAAGATGGCTAGAAAGTGTGTTGAATGAACGCAACTGTACCATGATCATTATTTCTCACGATCGCCATTTCTTGAACAGTGTTTGTACTCACATGGCAGACTTGGATTACGGCGCTCTTCGCTTATTTCCCGGTAATTATGATCAATATATGACGGCATCGACTCAAGCAAGGGAGCGTTTATTGTCGGATAATGCTAAGAAGAAAGCTCAAATTGCCGAATTAAAATCTTTTGTTAGCCGATTTTCTGCAAACGCATCTAAATCTAAACAAGCAACGTCACGCGCTAAACAAATTGATAAAATTCAATTAGATGAAGTAAAGCCGTCTAGCCGACAAAGCCCATTTATTCGTTTCGATCAAGAGAAAAAGCTTCACCGCTTAGCGCTTGAAGTTGAAGGTTTAAGTAAAACCTATGACGAAGTTTTATTTAAAGATTTAAACCTGATGATTGAAGTCGGTGAACGAGTCGCAATTATCGGCCCTAACGGTATCGGTAAAACAACGCTTCTTCAGTGCTTAACAGAAAATATTGCAGCAACGAGCGGAACCATTAAATGGTCTGAAAATTCAGCTATTGGCTATTACGCACAGGATCATGCTAAAGACTTCGCAGAAGATATGCTCTTATTGGATTGGATGAAGCAATGGGGTAAAGAAGGGGATGATGAACAAGCTATCCGTGGTATTTTGGGGCGCTTACTTTTCTCCCAAAATGATATAACCAAGTCAGTAAAAGTCATCTCAGGTGGAGAGCAGGGCCGTATGCTTTTTGGTAAAATGATGCTGCAAAAGCCTAATATTCTGATTATGGATGAACCAACAAACCACCTGGATATGGAATCTATAGAGTCAGTTAACCTGGCGCTTGAAAACTATGAAGGCACTTTATTGTTCGTGAGTCACGATAGAGAGTTCGTATCTTCTTTGGCAACGCGTATTATTGAATTAACACCTAATGGTGTGGTTGACTTTAACGGTACTTACGACGAGTACTTGCAAAGCCAAGCTTAAGCTTTAATCACATAAAAAAACCAGATCAAAGTATCTGGTTTTTTTTCGCTTATTTTTTATATGTTTTGTCTAAATATTTAACAATATCGAGTGATTCAAAAAGTTCTTCGCCGGTATTTGGATCGATTAAAAAGGGAACTTGCACATTTCCATGCTTTTTAAAAAATGCATCCCTTTTCGTGTTTTCAATTGGTCGATATGCTTTAAGCGTAAAGTGAAACTTAGCCGGCCCCATATCAGACCATTGTTGCTTGCCTAAATTTATTAACAAATAAGGTAGCTCTAATTCACATAGATGCTCTCTCACGATACGAGAGTAAGGGCTTGATTCAAAACTATACAATGTTAGCGGGTGTTTAGGCGATTTAGCTGGAACGTATTTCTTGCCTGCATTTAGGCGGATGGTACTAGCTAGTTTTGATGCAAGGTTATTTATCCAAGTGCTCTCAAACTGAGATGGCATAACGCTACCTCTGTATTCTTTATATAAATAAACAATAATATTGTCTCTTCCAAGAATATTTTTATCTGTGTTTGGATCAAATATTCTTGGAAACTCAGAAGAGCCAGACTCTTGTTTTAGCTTCTTGATGCTTTTTCCGCCTTCTGGACAAGGCACAACCATGACATTCAGGTTTAGCTCAGTAAACGCTTCGCGAACAAATCGACAATCCGAACATGCTTCTTGATCAAATAGAATAAGATTTTTTGGTGGCTGAGCTACCGTTTTACTAGCAGACGTGCCTTTCCAGGAACGAACACTAGAAGCTCCAATAGATGCTAGTAAATCAATAGTGTGTTTCATACTTTCTCCAAAGTCTAAGCCATTAGAATCAAGCCACAATGATATACGATGAGAGAGATTAAAATAAGTTGGTTATAGCGTGGAAGGAAAAAAAAGAACAAGCTGGGAAGTTAATTAATTAACATGAGAGCAGTGATTATTATAAATGCTTTCAATTCGTGACAAGGCATTATCTGTTTTACGACAATAATCTTTACTGTCCATCGCGTAACTAAATACCACACTAATTCTATAAAAGTGTTTTGCTTCAAAGCATTCAGTAACGACACCCGCAATATTAGATTGAGAGATATACTTTCCTTTGAAGGTAATTAATATCTTATCTTTTGGGCGTAACGGTTTCTTCGAAGTAATAGCCATACCGTAACGATTAATATCTAAACACCGAACATCAAGAGATGAACTGAACCATTTCCTAATACCGCTTGTTTGAATAGAAATACGCAAATCTGGCGCTTTATGTCGACGCTTTATTCGTCGTTCAGCCCAATTAATGAGTTTAATCTTATACATAAATTTTTTTGTTATCGCGAAGTCTTATGAATAGTAGGGAAAATGATGTCTAGAAACAAGCGCGATAGTAAACGTTTCATACTATTGAAATCAAGATTTGAAGACAGCTTCTTTATTAAGTTTAATCAAGCTGTTGTTAAGTGCTCCTGATTTGCTAAGATCAATAAGATATTTACCATCATTTAGGATGCTCCGTGAAGTCGCTATCTAAAACTAAAAAGTCTCCGTCAGAAAAATCTGTAAAAACAGCAGATGTAAAACCTAAATCTTTAAAAGAACAATCTGTCAAAGCGCTTTCTATAAAAGAACTTTACGTGAACTGCGAAAGTAAAGATCTTAATTTTACTAGTACTAAAACGCTTGAACCAATTAATGAATTTGTTGGACAAAGTAGGGCGCAAGAAGCCATCCGTTTTGCTATGGCGATGCCTGACTCTGGTTATAATGTTTACGCTGTAGGTAGAAATGGGCTTGGTAAGCGCACAATGATATTGCGCTACCTGGATCACCACCGCAAACAGAAACTTAATTTATATGATTGGTGTTATGTCGCCGATTTTGAATTACCGCGCTCTCCTAAAGTACTTAAACTACCTGTTGGAATGGGGCCGAGTTTAAAAACTGATATTGAAAAACTAATGCTCCGTTTGGTAAAGGCAATACCACAAACATTTGAAAATGATCAGTATTATGAACGCTCAGAATCACTTAAAAATGAATATGCAGATAAACAAGATTCAGCATTAGAAAAAGTAGCCAAACAAGCTCGTCGCAAAAAAATAAAGCTCTCCCTTAGTACGCCTGGTGGTTACCGTTTAACTGCCATGAACGGAGAAGAAGTTCATACAGTTGAAAGTTTTGAAGCGCTCACTGAAGAAGATAAAAATCAATTTGAAGAAGCCATCAACAAACTCGAATTAAGGCTTCGAAGTGTCATTCGAAAGATTTCTGTTTGGGAACAGGAATTTCTAGATAAACAACAAGCATTAAATGAAGAAGTTGTTTTAGGTGTCACGCAACACCTAATTGAGACACTAGCCCAAAAATATTATCAACACAATTCTGTCATTCAATATTTAGGTGACCTTCAAAAAGATATTGTCACCAATATTGATAGTTTCCTTGAAGATAATGACGAGCAGGGCGCACTGTCTAATGCGACCTTAGAAAAGAAACTACCAAGACGATATCAAGTCAACGTATTGGTTCATCATACGAATGACATGGCTCCCATCGTGGTAGAGGATAATCCAAACTATCACACCTTATTTGGTTATGTTGAGCACGTTACTTATAAAGGAACGGTATTTACCGATTATTCATTAATTCGAAGTGGTGGCTTGCATAGAGCGAATGGTGGTTATTTATTATTAGATGCGGTTAAAGTATTAGAGCAACCCTTTGTCTGGGATGGCATTAAACGAGCTCTGCGCTCCAAAGAACTGCAAATTAATTCCCTGGAAAGAGAAGTTACCTTATCTGGAACTATTTCATTGGAACCAGAAGCGATTCCTTTAGATGTGAAAATCATTCTGTTTGGTGATCGTGAAACATACATGCTACTTCAAAGCTACGATCCTGAATTTGAAGAGTTATTTAAAGTAACCGCTGATTTTGAAAATGAAATGCCAAGAACTGTCGAGTCACAAATTCAATATGCAAAATTTATTACCAGTTTAGTGAATGAAAAAGGTTTTTTACATTGTGATAAAAAAGCTATAGCACGCGTGATTGAATACAGCTCTCGACAAGCCGAGCATCAAAAGAAACTCTCATTACAAGCATCCGAAATTTCTAATTTATTACGCGAATCCAATTTCTGGGCCAAAGAGCAGTCATCAACAATGATTCGGCAATCCCATATTGAAAGGGCACTAGATAGCCACGAACATCGAAATAGCCGTTTAAAGGATCAAGTATTCGATACGATACGTGATGGCACGACATTGCTTACCGTTACAGGTGAAGTAGTCGGACAGATAAACGCCTTATCAGTTTATTATTCCGCGGGTTCTGAATTTGGTATGCCTAATCGAGTCACCGCAAATTGTTACTTTGGTGATGGCGATATCGTTGATATTGAGCATCACTCAAAACTTGGTGGCAACATCCATACGAAAGGCGTGCTTATATTATCGTCATACTTATCATCTTTATTTGCTAAAGATCAAATGATGCCTCTTTCTGCCAGCATTGCATTTGAACAGTCTTATGGCGAAGTAGATGGAGATAGCGCCTCTTTAGCTGAATTCTGTGCGCTAATTTCCTCTCTAGCGGAAGTGCCTATTCTTCAAAACTTTGCCGTAACTGGTTCGGTTAATCAATTTGGTGAAGTGCAGCCAGTTGGTGGCGTAAACGAAAAAATAGAAGGCTTTTTTGATGCATGTGAGTTAATTGGTTTAGATGGGAAACAAGGCGTATTACTTCCAAAAAGCAATGTCGTCAATTTAATGCTGAATCAACGTGTTTTAAATGCAGTATCAAAAGGTAAATTTCATATCTATCCGGTAGAGCATGTAAGTGAAGCCTTAGAGTTATTAACAGGTAAGCATTCGGGGCTCAATATTAAAAAGGGGATAAATGAAAAAAATACTCATACCATTTATGATGAAATACAAAAGAAGTTGACTGATTTAAGAGCAAAAGATGAAGAAGATAGCGAATAAGATAATGCTAAAACTTACTATATTTTATCAAATCAAAAATATCTCTAAAACTTTCTGTTTTCTTTTGTTAGCAATGTGTTCAGGGCTTTGTTTTGCTGAAACACAAACTAAGGATATCGTCAGTTTATTTGATATAAAAGGTGAATTAACCCAAGGCAGTGCAATCATTGGTAAAATACCTATTGGCGCTAAATTGTTAATGAATAACCAAGCTGTAAGTGTCACGAAAGAAGGCGATTTCTTCATTGGTTTTGGCAGAGATGCCGATTTAAAGCAGTCTTTGCAAATAACAACCGCTTCAGGTGAAAAAATTGTTGAAACCCTTAGCTTAACTGAGCGTGAATATAAGCTTCAAAAGGTAAGCGGCGTCCCTCAGAATACTGTTGCTCCCCCCAGCAAGAAAAACCTCAAAAGAATACAACAAGAAAATGCCTTGGTAGGCACAGCTAGAGGTATAGATTCCGAGCATAGGTATTTTCTGGAAAAGTTTATTGCGCCAATGGATAGCGTCATTACTGGGGTTTATGGTAGTCGGCGAATCTATAACGGCATTCCAAAACGGCCGCATTATGGCGTTGATTATGCCGGACCTATAGGAGCTTTAGTATATGCACCTGCATCGGGAGTTGTTACATTGGCACACCCAGATATGTTTTATTCTGGAGGAACATTAATTATCGATCATGGCTTTGGTGTGTCTTCCAGCTTTCTTCATCTAAGTGAGATTGTAGTTAAAGAAGGCCAAGAAATTAAACAAGGTGAGCTGATCGCTAAAGTAGGTAAGGGCGGAAGGGCAACAGGTCCTCATTTAGACTGGCGGATGAATTGGTTTGATGTACGTATTGATCCACTTAAGGTTTTAGCGATTAATAAGGACACACCTTAGTCTGTCCTTATTTTTGATAGAAGTAAGTTATTTTACCTTCCTAACAAGCTTAAACCACAAACACGCAGAACGTTGCCATTAAGGCAATGAGAGCCAGGGTTAGCAAAAAAGCTTACTGCTTCAGCTATATCCAGTGGCAATTCACCTTGTGACAAGGCATTCATCCTTCTGCCTAGTTCACGTGTTAAAAATGGAATATTCTTCGTCATTTGCGTTTCAATAAAACCAGGCGCTATCGCATTAATAGTCAAACCATTATTCTTTTTGAGCGCTGTTGACTCGGCAAAAGCTTCTACATACGCTGCGATACCAGCTTTCGAACAAGCGTAATTCGATTGTCCGAAGTTACCCGCTATTCCGGATATTGAAGAAATACAAATAATACGAGCATGATCATTAAATATATTCTTTTCAAGAAAGGCCTGGTTAAGCTTCACCACACGTTCAAAATTAAGCGTTAATACCTGATCCCATAAATGTCGTGGCATTTTAGCTAAGGTCTTATCCCGAGTAATACCGGCATTATGAACAACAATATCAATGACACCTAGCTGTGAAGATAATTTATGAGTTACGTCAGCTATGGCATTTTCGTGTAATAAATCAACTGCAAGTGCATGACCCTGAATCTCATTTGCTAATACCTCCAATGCCTTTAAATTCTGAGGTATATCCAAACAAATTACAGTGGCGCCATCTCTAGCTAAAGTAATAGCCGTTTCTTTACCAATACCCTGAGCTGCGCCTGTTACTAAGGCTATTTTTCCGTCTAAGGGTTTCGAGAATGAAGCAGGGAGTTGCTTTAAAGTATGGCTGCGTAAAGAAACAAATTGACCCGTTATATAAGCTGATTTAGATGACAAAAAGAAAGCCAGACTCGTTTCCAGGTATTTCTGTGCACCTTTTTGCAGGTAAATCACATTCGCATTAATACCTTTTTTACCTAATTCCTTCGCGATCGACTTACAAAATCCAATTAAAGATGCTTGTATAGCCGCTGTTTGTGAGTTTTTTAACTGCTCAAACTTTTGAGCAAGTATGACTATTTTCCCATTTTTACTCAGGGTAGGAATGGCTAGGTGAAAAAACTCATAAATATTCGCTAAATCATCAAAATCACAAACGCCTGTTGCATCAAAAATTAAGCCTTCATAATGGTGGTTTGCGATATCTGTTACACGTTTAATATTTTTACTGTCATTAAATAAATTGGGTAAGACCTGCAATCCTGACTTAGCTTGCTCTAAAAAATTAACTTCCAAATTAGGCTTAGAAAGAATATTTAGAGTGTTGTTTAAAGCAAAGCTTTGAGAACTTGCAGCAATTAAATAAGGGCCTTTTGGAATAGAAATAGATTCTCCAGGGCTTCTAATTAAATCAATAGGTTGTGGTAAATTAAGTGCTTGAAAGATGCTATGACCAAGACTTGAATGCGCAAGTTTCATATATATATCATTCATAATACGGATTCTTTTATGTGGCTTTGAGTAGTTTTTTTAAAAAAGGGCAGAGATAAGAAATCGATATAAATTTCAGTGAATACCTGTCGATCAATGTCAGTCAATAGTGTATCTTATATCTACTTTATTTCGCTAAAAATAATAATACACTTTCTATAAATTCCATCAACATCCTCCAAGAATACTCAAGGAATATTGAATGCAACCTTCTGAAAATAATCAGCTCAACCTAGATTATGCACAAGAATGGCTTACCTATTTAAAGCGTAGAAATGCAGTCTTGACCATCGTTTGGCCTGTTCTATTAATGTTTTTAATTTTGGCATCATTAGTCGCATTTTATTATTACCAGCTTGAACAAACGTCTAAACTCAGCCTATCTATAGAAATTGAAAAGTCTCAATCTCTTGAAGAGGTACAGCTAACGCTACAGTCAGAAATTACCAGCCTGACAACAACTAACACTGAGCTAAAAACTGAATTAGAAGGTTTAATCAATTCAAGGGAAGAGCTTAGCGTGTTAAACAATGACTCAACCAGCAAGCTTAATATCACAAGTCAGATGGTCGATAATTTGAATCAGTTAGTCATAGAACTCAAAAATGAAAGGGAAGATTTAAGCACCAAACTTGAAGACTCGCTGGAAACTATCGCTCAGTTACAAAATCAACACGAGCAAATGATTAAGCAAAAAAATAAAGAAACTACGGATTCTATTGCTGGCTTAAATAAACAAATAGATTCAAGAAAAACGGCCTACCAAGCATTAGCAAATCGTCAAGAAGAAATGCGTGATGAAATGAATAGATTAAATGATTTAGTCATCTCAAAAGAAAAGATAATTGATAAGCTAAAAAAAGATAATCAAAATATAGAAACACGCTTAACTAATAAAAATAGCGAAATCGAAACTTATAAAAATAAACTGATGAGTGTGCAGAAAAACTATTCTGAATTAGAAACTAAATTAAATGCGATTATGTCACCGATCGGATCAACTAACTTTAACAACCAAGAATCTAAAAATAACAACACACAGCAAACAGAACAATCACGCAAAATAACGGGTTTAGAAGACATTAAAAGACCAGCAGTAGAAAAGAAAGCTATTGATGGAAGTGACAGTCAGAATGAAAGCCAGAGCTTCAACCACAATCAAATTTCCATCCTTCCATAAGATAGAAGATAGAAGATATTCAGGGATGGCTGTACGTTTACTAGCTGTCTCTAAGTAATCAAAAGTTATCGTATACCTTCTTTACTAAATATATTAGAACCTATAAAAGTAAATAATAATCTAGCCTAGTGTCTTTAGCATGGACGTTTCTGCATGTCATATTGAAACTGGTTAGTCAGAAATTTGCACATAGTTACCTCTGAAGCCTAAGGTTAAGATGGCCTGATCATCATTACTTGATATGTTTCGATAGCACTGGCAAAAGCGCTACCTTTTTAAATTGAATTTTTGCTATCAAATAAGCTTGAAATAAATTTTAAGCGATCCTTTTTACTATTCAAAATATCCAGATTTATTCCAAGGATTTCTACCTTTCAACAACTGGTATTGCCACTAACTAACTATATAAACACTGAGTTTTGTGTTCTATCGTGCAAAGCACTCTATAAGTTATTTGAAATTATGAGTATTTCTACGTACAAAGCACTTTATTACTATAAAATAACTTGATTGAAATTAAAAATTCTGCCATTTTGTGCTAATGAAAACTAAAGCCACTAATTCGAAGATGTGCGTATTGCTCGCCATTTTATTTTTTTTAAATCCCGTTATTGCGTCGGCGGATGCTTTGTTTTCAACTTTTTCTTCTATTGATATAGCATTATCTTCTTCTGACATAGTAGCTGAAATACCTTGTCATGAAGAAAAAAGTGCTAGATTGCTTGATGAAAAAAAAGTATCTCATTCAGATATGGAATCGGATTCTTGTGCTGATTTTTGTCATTGTGACGACTCAGGTTGTCATGCTTCATCTCTCATATTTAACTTCAAATCGCAATTTATCTTCAATACGCAGCAAGATAATCATTTTCAATTACCCATCTACTTAAGCCTCACGTTTACACCCTCGTCACCACCTCCAATAGTTTAAAAACCTATAACTTTTTTGAGTTTCACTGATTAAGTTATCTTAATTTGATAATCAATCTCTGAGCTTATTTGTTGTTTTATTGTTTTGCGTCACTTTTCTGTTTGGCACAGAGCAAATCAGGTGGTTTATGAATCAAAATGATGTTGTTCGCTGTTTGTTAATACTCAGCCTTTTATGTGTTCTATCGAGCGAAGCTCTATCTAGCTCTGGGGATAAGGAATCCTCTGGAAAAAACTTACAAGCCGCCAAGTTAAATCAATTATCTTTAGTGCTTTAATTAAACTTACTTTTTCAGACAGTTGTACAAAGTAATTATCTGGACTTTTTTAGTCGCTAAAAT
>TARA_R110001592_G_scaffold166457_2_pt1 | contig 14064 bp, 9 predicted proteins | sample TARA_R110001592 | Tara Oceans TARA_R110001592 (sample SAMEA4398387) | marine metagenome | biome: Polar Biome; feature: [SRF] surface water layer (ENVO:00010504); material: water (ENVO:00002006), including particulate matter (ENVO:01000060) such as... | depth 5 m
ACTAATAGCCGGTCTTGTTCAGTGACTAACAGCTCTCCGCCTGCAATAAGCGATAAATACTCATCTCGCACTCTCGTGGGGCGATGATTAAAAATGTGATCGAGTTTGTTCTGTGATAAACGGGTATTCTTTAACCGAGAAAAAGTAACTTCAGTAAACTCCTCTTCTTTCCATTTAGCCCAAAACTTCGATGGTGTGCCGCAAGTGCCATACAAACCTTCATGGCCATTAACCGATATCAATAATTGACTGTAAGCAAATAAGTGTGGGATTTCATCCACTTTTTGGTTACGAATATTTTGTGAAATCCCCTCTGTTACCGTTGGTTTACCTTCATGGGATGAATCGGGGCGTTTTGCTTCAATCACCACCCATGGCAAGCCATTCACAAAACAGACTATGTCAGGAATACGTTTACCAGTGCCGTGAGCGTTTTCGACTTCCATCTCTTCAGTAAAATGAAATTGATTGTTGCTAGGCGTGTGCCAATCAATCACTTGAATGGTTGGGTTAGCCTTTTTGCCGTCAATAAACTCAGTCACGCCAATACCATAGGTCAGCGCATTATAAAGTTTTTCGTTTGCCGCTTTTAACCCTTCATTCATCGCGGGGGTAGCGAGCTCATGGACAATTTTGTCTATCGCCGCTTCCGATAACTGGTGATCCTTACCCATGAAAGAATAGGTTTTATGGCGCAATACATCACGAAGCACATCAGGCAATATCACCGTAGACAGATTGCCACGCCTTACTAAACATTCACTGGGAGGAACAAATTGATAACCTAAATTAGTCAGCAAAGCCAGAGCAGGGATTTTTGAACTAAATTCTTCTTTGAAATTTATGGGGGAATTCATAATGTATACCCTTACTCAAAAGCCATTATATTTGCTGTTTCGATAATCTGATTTATCGCCTCATTGGGGTCAGGATTTTCACCCATAAAACCATTGATGATATATTTTTGCCACTCGGCCTCTTGATTTTTATTTGGGGTGTATTTTTCAGAGTTTTTATTGCAATCTTTCGCAAGGATAACCATTATCACCTCAAAAACTTTTGGTTTCCCCCTCCCATCAAGTATTGGAATATCTTTTACTCCTAAAAATTCACTCAATAAATTAGCGTCAACAACTCCTTTTTTAAGCTCTGATAATAGTTCTGGTCGGAAGCAAACAAGCATGACACCAATTAATCGTAACAGCGTATAGCCAATAAATAGACGATCTGTAAATCTATCGGAACTTGAGAGGTGTTGAGTAACCTCAATATGCAAAATTAGAGTTTCAACTTCCCTGAGAGAAAGATAGTGGTAATTAATTAGATGTTCAATCGCACGTCCAAATATAGGATTTTTAATGCAATCGTCGGGCAAGCATTTTTTTTCTAGAGCCAATGAGAAAAAATGTTTTCTAGCGGCTATTACTGGTGAATGTATGTTTCTATCGGAAAGAGAAGATAACTCAAACCTGAATTTTATAAACTTGTCCAAGTAGCGCTGTGCGTCTACTGCATGACCATAACAATGATTAACTGAGGCTTTTAATTGCTGAGTGTTGGTAATCAGAACAAAGCTAACCCCTTTAACATCAAAGGTATGCTTTATAACCTCAAGCATTTCAATTGCAAAGTTTGGTCTGCATCTATCAAGTTCATCAACGAACAATATAATCGGTTTTGTAGAAGCAATGTCTGAAAGTGCTGTTTGTAATGCTTTTAAATTTTGTTCAGCTTTAACATGATCTTTTAATATAGATTCAACAGTCGCATCAATCGCTTTGTCTGCAGCGCCTTGAATTTCTTTATCAAGACCATCAACAACATCTGTAAAATCTTGTTTTAATACATGTGATACAACTGCTTTTGCTGATGCTTTAAAACCATAGCGCATCGCAGGCAAAGCTTTTTTCATAAAACTTTTTTTGCTGTCCTCATCGGGCAAAACTTTAATGACTTCAGCAAGCACTGTCATTAAAGGCTCATCAGCATGGTCGGCTTTAAAGGCATCAATATAAATTAAGTGATGTGTATCATCTCCGAGCATCAGATTTATGAGTTTATGACAAAACTCTGTTTTACCCGTCCCCCAGCTACCATCAATAACCATTGGAGAAACATCTATGTCAGCTTGTAATAGCGAGATCACTTTTTTAGCAATGCTCTCACGCTTAAACTCATCACGTTCTTTAAATGTTAATGCTTTAATGTCCATATTTTCACACCGTTTCCATTAAATCGACTTTGACTCTGAGCTTGCCAGTTAGTAGCTGTTGCATCAGTGCTTTTTTCTCTTGTTTAAGTTGAGCTAGCTGGACTTCTAATCGAATGATCTTTTTATCGGCACAGGTTAAGACTGAAGCTATTTTTTGTTGTTCTTCTAGATTAGGTAGATTTAACTTCAACTCATTTAGTTTACTCAGATACATGTAAGTCCTAGAGCCTCCTTGCTTCTGTGAAAGCGAAAAGTTTTTGAATTCATTACCATTATTCAATATAGATTGAAATAAATAACGACTAACTAGATTATCTTTTGTTGCAAAAACAGGATATAGAGTGCTCACAATACCTCTATCGCAAATAGTATTTATATTGAATTTGAATACTAAATCGTCTGACATATGACGGTATGTAAAATATCCTCGAGGCACTACGTTATATCCAGTAGTATCTTCACTGGCTACATCACGATCATTGTAGTAATCACTCTGAAAGAAAATTCCCTTTCTTGATGATGTTAGCACTGGGTATTGTTTATTTCTTACTGTTTTTTCTGAGTGTTTAACTATTAACTGACCTACTTTAACCTCCTTCCAATCTCCCTCAAACTGTTTACCTGTTTCAGGATTGAGTAAGCGTTTTTTGCCCGTTAACAGTTGTTGCATCAGGGCTTTTTTCTGCTGTTTGCTGGTTGCAATCAGCTTTTCAGTGGTGCAGATCGCCTTATCCCATGTTGAAAGAATTTTTGAGATTTTTTGTTGTTCTGGGAGTGGGGGGATTGGCACATGGATACCTTTTATGATTCCAGCGCTAAGGTTTTGTTGACCTCCACTATTTGCTAGATCACGTATATTCTCATACTGACTTGTTAAAAATTGGTAGTAATATTCAACATCATGTTCTTTGTGTAACAACAGCGCTGCACAAGCTTGATTTGTTGATGCTTCGATACCAAGTTTGGCTACTTGCCCACGAGTTTTCCCCTGCCCATACATCGCCATCAGAATAGTGTCTTTAGGAAATAATTTAGCAGATGAGTTATCTAAACCTTCTTGAGTAATTTTTTGTTCTGCATCAGCAATTACACCAAATTTCACTTCAGAGGTTGTTACCCAAGGTATATGTCCATTCCAATAGGAATCTTTGGCTCTACTAGGGGTTCCACCTGAAGTAACCTTAGCAATATCTTCGATAGTGCCCTTTGTCCAACCATTAGGCACCATAACCTAGCTCCTCTAGATAGCGAGTCATCTCAGCTTCTAATTCACCTAATTTTGCTTGCAGTGCCAAACGCTCACCACGTATTGTCAACAGGTCGATCACATCTTCTTCCTCAAAGGTATCGACATAACGTGGGATATTCAGGTTGTAGTCGTTCTCGGCAATCTCTTCGAGCGTTGCTAGGTATGAGTATTTATCGGTGGTTTCACGCGCCTTGTAGGTATCAACAATCTTTTGAATGTTCTCTGTAGTTAATACGTTTTGGTTCTTACCTGATTTAAATTCACGTGAGGCATCGATGAATAGGACTTTGTTGTCTGACTTTTGTTTTTTGAACAGCAAAATAGCAGCAGGAATACCTGTACCAAAGAACAGCTTTTCAGGTAGACCAATCACTGTATCGAGTAGGTTTTCATCAATTAATTGCTTACGGATGGCACCTTCACTGGATGCGCGGAATAGCACACCATGTGGCACTACTACGCCCATACGACCTGTTTGTGGTTTTAGGGTTTCAATCATGTGAGAGATAAAGGCATAATCACCTTTGGTTTTTGGTGGCACACCACGACGGAAACGACCAAAGTGGTCATCGGCTGCGTTTTCATGGCCCCACTTATCTAGCGAAAATGGTGGGTTAGCAGTTACCACATCAAAGTGTAATAAACCGCCCTCTTTATCCTGTAGCTTAGGGTTACGAATTGTATCGCCCCATTCAATACGGTGGTTATCTTCACCATGCAGGAACATGTTCATTTTTGCCAATGACCAGGTAGAACCAATAGCTTCTTGACCAAATAGCGCGTACTGCTTAGAACCATTGAAATTCTTTTGTATTTGCTTACCACACTTCATTAATAGTGAGCCAGAGCCACATGCTGGATCGCAAATGGTATCGCCCTCAACAGGTTCAAGAATGATAGAAAGTAAGTCTGACACTTCAGGTGGGGTATAGAACTCGCCCGCCGATTTACCGCTGCTCGCGGCAAAGTGTTTAATTAGGTATTCATAGGCGTTACCAATCACATCCAATGAGCCAACACGGCTCGGACGCAGGCTAAGTGTTGGCTTACCAAAATCTTCCATTAGGTGCCGAAGAATGTCGTTTTTCTGCTTTTCATCACCAAGTTTATCGGTATTAAAACTGATGTCTTGGAATACGTTTTTAAGCTTAGTGCCGTTGGCTTCTTCAATGGCGTGTAAGGCTTGGTCGATACGTGAGCCATTACCTGCGGTGTTACGCAATTCATACAAGTCCCAAAAGGTTGCACCAACAGGGATTTTGAAAGACTGAGTGTCCATCATTTCATTGATAAGCTCAGGGCTATCACCATACTCTTTTCTTAGTTCATCATATTTGTCTTGATGCACATCAGAGATGTATTTCAAAAACAGCATGGTCAATACAAAATCTTTATAAATTGATGGATCTACTGTGCCACGGAAAGTGTCACACGCTCCCCATACCGCGTTATTAATGTCATTTTGGTTTATTAATGTATGTGGCATTGTTTTACCTAACAGTCTATTGGCCCATAGGGCTGGAATGTTGAATTAAATCTGCCGCAATGGCGCTAAGCTGCCGCTGACGGTTGTCGATTAACTGGCGAAGTAGTGCATTTTCCTTAATGCTAGCGGCATAGAGCTTGGCGATGGTGTTTTGCACTGCTACCTCGGGTAGTACGATTGGGGTTTCGGCCAACACAGCTTTACGAATGTTGATCTGATAACTCCCTTCGGAGCCTCGTTTGAAATAATTTTGAGTAGGTGTTTGATTAAGCTGCCATGTTAAAAATTGCGGATTAACTAAATTTTTCCATTTAGGCTTAATGCAAAGTAGAAATAGGCTTGGTGCACAAGTTGTGTTAGTTAATTCATTATCAATACAACAAGCAACGTTCTTAGATCCTTTTCCAATAAAAAGCAGGTTACCTCTCTGTAACCAATCAGCATTGCGCTTACCTGTTAGGTCTGTAGTGATTAAACTGTCTGCTCGCAACTCACCAAGCTCGGAAATGTCTTTTGCTTGTACCACTTTAACATCACCACTTGGTACAACACGAATAGATCCACGGAATGGATATCCCGCTTGAATAGTGACCAACTCTGACAGTATCGTCGCACCCGTTACTTTTGGGGTACTGAACTTTTCAGCCATTCGAAGAAGCCTTTTTTATTATTATTAATATCCATTTTGCCAGCTTTAGTTTGAATCGCAATACGTTTTTACAGTAATTGCATGGTGCAAATTATAGTTAATTATCCTTTTTTTCTTGCACAACGATTTTTATTGCAGTAATTTATTAGTGCAATTTGTTTTTAATGCATCAATGAATTACTGCGCCATATTGTGGCGCAATATTTAAATAACAAACAAGGACCTGTTAATGAAAAACTTCACAAGGATTAATGGCCCTTTAATTAGTGATGGGATGATGCTTATGAACATACATACTTCTGAATTTTATGACCCATATCAAGAATACGTAGATGTATTAATAAACAAGGGCTACGCAAACGAAACTATTGAACAGTATGCTGGGCACTTAAGTAGGTTTCTCGACTTTTTATATGAGTTAAAGTTGGTGTTCTTTGAGGATGATGTTGTATTTGATTCACTCAAAGTGTTTCCCCTTTACCAGGATTTCCTCACTATGGGTCAGAGATCTAACTCTCCACTAATACAGAGTGTTGCGATAAATATAGGGAAAAAAAATGCAACTAACTATAGGAGCATTTCTGGTGGCATAGAGGCTTCACTGGGTATATTCATGGAATTGAAACTACATGATACTGACGATAACGCCTTTATTGAGGCAATCTCTAGCGAGCGAACAGTCGGCAACAGTGAATTCAATAGAGTGGTTAAAAACTCATGGCTTGAAGCAACTAAAATGGGCATTGGGCGACGTCACAAGAAAAAAGCCATCAAACTCTTTCCTAAGTCGGCAAAAAGAAATGCAAGAGCATCCTTAAAAACAATAACTAAAGAGAAGGCCAAAAAGGCTTTCCCTGTAGTAAAGTGCATTGATTTCTTTTATGGAAGGGCTATAACATCAACGTCTAAATTCTCAGAGGTAAGGGATTATCTGCTATATGCTTTACTTGCGGCATCAGGGGCAAGACAATCAGAAGCTCTTCAAATTACAGTAGATGATATAGATTGGGAAAATAGAGATGTTCAAATTATATCACCGTTTGTTCGCAGCCAAGTTGGCTTAACAGCAGTAGAAGCCGAAAGACTTAAGGATAAGGGGCGGGCGACGTCCGAAACATTTTTAATTGAACCATTTGCCAATTTATTTTGGTCACTATTAAAAATCTATATGGAACACCACTACAAATCGAATGTGAGCCATCGCTATCTATTCCAGAAAGACAATGGCAGGCCTTTTTTCTCTGCTGACAAATCACAACGTTCAAAATCATTTAAAGCATACATCCAGAATTTTAATCCGGAAATCGAATACTTAAGTTTACACAGTTTCCGACATATGTATGGTTTTTACACATTAAATTATTTTCCTATTGTAGATAAAGAAGGCAATCCTACAGGCAAGCAAGGCCTTCCATTGGCTTATGTAAAAATATTAATGGGACATCAAAATGTTTCATCAACAGAGGTCTACGCAAAGCAGGATTTCGACTTGATCGATTTTATGCTCTCTGCAACAAATGCTTTTGTTAAAGATAATAATATTCAACTACAAGATGTGGTCAAACAATATTACGAACGGCAACACAAGAAATTGAGAATCGCATTAAAAAAGGAAGAAAACTAGAATGCTATTTAATAACACCAAAACAATAGCGATCCTATGCGATAGCAATGAACTAGCTGAAAATATTAAAAAAGCTTTTGACCTTACAAAGAAAGTTATTACAGAACGAGAAGGCTATACCAGTATTACCCATAATCAATCGTTAGAAGAAAAAGCTCGCTTAGGCTCAACTAGACTGTCCATTTTCAAGTATTTTAATGTGTTTGAGAGTCACTTTGCATTCGATGAGGCGTGGTTAAAAAATATCTATCGATTAGCGGACTCAAATTATCAAACTATCAGAAATGAAGTCACTTCTTATTTGCCTGAGTATGCTCAATTAATAAAAATGACTCAGAACGATGCTAGAGGTCTACGAAATGATTTAAGACTATTCATACATTGCTGTTGGGCTTGCAAGTTCGTATTACTGCCATTGAGCTTTAATGAATTACCAAAAGTCAAAAAAGGCATGAATGGTACCAGTTATGAATATGCTCAGTCTGCGTACCCTGAGATTTTAAAGATAATCAGGGCTCCTTTTTACAAGGAGCTTGAGTGTAATATAGAGATATCCAAGCACATGCCTGAATCCTCATTATCCAACTTCTCTTGGTATGCCTACCGATATGTTCGAGCGTGCGCGGCCTGGGATGTTGAAGATATCACTAACGATCTACTTAGCTCTCTCACTGAAAACCCACAAAAAGGCTACCCACGAACAGTTGATTGGTATCTTGCACTGCACACATGTTTACCACAAAGAGTGAAATTCGATAGAGCTTCCGTATACTCCAAAAGTAATGTTGGTATTCAAGGGGTTACTGGCACATTATCCCCTAAAAATTTCAGCCAAACTGAGCTAAAAAGTAACCCTACAATACCAATTTGGATAAAAGATATAAATGAATTTGTTAGTGCGATTAAAGACAGAGGGATTAAAGGATATTCAAATTATCAGACTATTATCAGGAAGGCAATTCAAACTCTGATTCAAGCAGAAGATCCGTTGCCCACGCCAAGAGACATCAAGCGCACTCATATGAAACAAATGATTGCCTATTTAAATGCCGGAGTGAAAAGTTCTACCCTGAAATCCTATCTGTATAAGCTGGAAGAATTCTTTGATTACATTGAGCTTACCTATACCGGTTTTAAATCACCAATCAGCAGGAAGCTCGACTTTCCTATTTCCCCCAGAAGAAAAGGTACTAATAAAGAAATTTTACCCGAATACGACTTCGCACCTTATCTTTCTTACCTCTATGGGATGGCAGAATGGGTCTGGTACATCAATGAGCACCATCCAGACCCGGAGCCATTAATTAGGAGCATGAGTGGCACCACAAGAAGCATTCAAACTAGTGAGACTGGCTTCACCCCGATATTTATGATTAACGGAAAATACCACCCCATTGAAGAAATTCCAATTAAGATCATGCCAGCATTTAACCCCAAGTTATCTTCTTTAAGCCAGCTTAAGTCTCATACGCTGCTACCACACTACATCAATATATCTGTGATTTTAGCTGAAACAGGGATAAGGCTAATGGCCCTTAGATGGCTTGATGCCGAAAGTTACGACACAGACATAAATCGAGATCTCTTCGATGAACACTCATATATGGTAACTAAACTATGGGTTAATACAGATAAGGCACATGGTCCTTGGTCTGCTGATGTATCTGAAACAGTTATTGGAATACTAGACAGACAAGTTGCGTGGAAAAAGAAATATCTGCGCGGTCCAGACCAGCCTAGACATTACGACCGACACGAAAATTCAATGTTTGAAATGATAAAGCCTTTGTTTGCCATTATTAACCCAAACTTAGAGTTATCTGACTCTTTCCCTGTAGTATCAGACAGTTCTTACAGAGAAGCCTTCAAGTTTATAATAACCCATTTCTCGCATATTTATGCCAAAGCGAGTGAAAATCATGTCCCACCAGTCAAGGTTAACCTTGATATTAGCTTAATGGAAAACATCAATCAGAAAGCGGCCAAGGGAACTGGTCAACTAAAAATAACTCCACACTCCTTCCGTGCTCAGGTGGTAAGTAACCGTATAACAATTCTACCGCCATCGGTTATTAAGCAGGCAACAGGACATGTGAATGATGCCCACGTAATGTATTACGTGAAGCTAGACAGCATATATATGAATGCACAGAGAGCTAGCCAGGAGCAAGAATTCAAAGACTTTTTAGAACCGGTCATAATTGACACAAAAAGCAATAGCTCATCTCTTAGACAGGCATTTAAAAGAAATGTTAGTAGTGCTATTTCTGACTTTGGAGCGGTGTCATTCTCGGATCAAGAGTCAAAAGTTACACGTAATGGAATGGCAACGATCAAGAATACATTATTTGAGCAAATGGCATTTAATACTACACACATCTGTCCTTTTAATAATGAATGCCCTGCAGACATACAGAAGGATGCAACCAAAGGGTTTCCTAAGTGTGGAGAATGCCCTTATTCAGTAAAAACTGTAGACAATATACCTTCTATTGCAGCAAAAATAAGAGCACTAACAGATAAGGTGTCTGAGCTTAAAACTGTTATCAGTGAAGCTCAAAATAGCGGTGAGAGCATGAGTGGTTTTATCCCTGAAATCACCCTTAAAAAATATTATGCTAATGAGATTTCCGCGTGGGAAATAACATTAGTATGCCTCGACACCATGGCTAAGAACTTAAGAAAAAAAGACAAGTGGCTAGTTGCTAAACCTGACTTCATTTCTGAACACCTCCAAAAATGCGAGTCCTCAAATGAGCTAACGAACACTCTTATACGCATCAAGGAAGCTCAGAGCTATCAGGAGTTTTTAACTCCACAGCTTAAAGCGAGAGTTAACCATTTCAGAAATAAAGTGCTTGCTCAAACTGGCCAATTCCAAACATTAATAGGAGATGCGCCAACTGGGAGTCGTTTGCTTGTAGAATTTAAGGGTATTATCAAATCAATTTGCGATGTATCAGGATTAACTGTAAAAGAATTACCTCAAGCATTAGAAGATGTATTTGTTGACGCCAATAGCTTCATTAAACCATTAAATTTACCTTCCTCTGCGAAGAAAAAAAATGACTAAAGGAGCAAAAAAAGGAGAAAATCGCTTTCTTAGTTCACAGAACGACAAGATAAACTCAAGAATAAAGCGTCTGAATGAAATCGTTTCACCAAAAATGAAATCTATGTGCGAATCAGCATACTTTCCAAACAAGACTGCTTACCAAAAAATGTGCGCTAAAGTATTTAATGAAGACCTTCCAGTAAACATGGAGTGTATAACTCATAGAACAATTGCAACTAATGCAAAATACTGGCAGATCTTAGGCTTGATTTATCACACCTACTTTGATTCAGAAAATGCAACCAATCTTGCCAGTATGAAGAAAAATGCGCTAAATAAGCTTTCCGCACAAGAAGATATGGATAAACAAAAACAAGAAAATAATCGACTTTCCGCGGAAGTCAATGCTCTAAAAGCCTATATTGCAAAGGCCAAACTGTCGCAAAATCCACTACCGGTTCCTAATCTAAAGCATAAACCCGAGAGCATAAACAACCTTATCGCAACAATTGATTTCTTAATCAAGGCGACAGATGGGATAGTCGAGATCGATAAAAAAAATCGCACAATAACAAACCTAATTGACGACATCAATGGACTACTTTCTCCACAAATTAGCAACACCTATTTTCAATTTTTGGAGGGAGGCAATGAGTTTGACTAACAAATTGATATCTCAATGAGTTTTTTCTTGTTGCTCTTTTCAGTGATGTTCATGAGGTCAACAAGAAGGAAGCTGAACTGATTAGGCAGTACGACTCTAACAACCCTGTATTAGGTATGTAGTGGTCAAATAAAATTGGTCACTGGTTTTGTAGTATCTACGCGACTAGAAACTTGAAGGTTAAAGTGTAGTCGAGATCTATTAGCAGGCAGAAGCTGCACTACTGCTTGTTTCGACAAAATAATCCAATGTAGGCGAAAATATCCAAAAAGTAGGTTAGGGAACAAACTCATTTCTGTCCAAAAGTGTGTTTGAACATGATCAAACTTTATTATAAGAAAACGACATACTCCCTCATATAAATTTCAAACTATTGAGTTGTTTGCGTTCATGACAATAATTATTTACCAAACTTTAATATGGCTCGTATATTTTAACGAAATTTATTATGGCATGACAAACCCTCGAGCGAAGCAAAACCAAGTGTCTACAAGTTTCAGAGCTACCGAACCAATTAAACACAACCTCAAGGTTGCATTTATACTACTTCAAAATCATTGTAATAAATCGCTTATAGTGCCCTCCTGAAAAGGTAACTGGATGGACAATAGCGATTCTTTATTGAATTGAATACCCCACGTAACAGTTCGAGTCTGGGAGGGGCCACCAATTCTGATAAGCCGTAGTAGGTTAATACCTACTACGGCTTTTTCATATCTGGCGTTCTGTGTTGTAGCAAATGTGTAGCAGATACTTAAATAAAAGTCAGTAATTGAAGGAATTTGAATCCGCTTGCCATTTTGATAGTTATGCAAATCACCAACCATCAAATAACTCCACGATAAGCGCTTATAACGCTCTTGATCAATATGCGTGATGCATTAGAGGATAGCCAATCGGCTTAAGTAAAAACCAAGGTAACTAATTTAAGCTTCGCTATCGTATATGCCTCAGCTTCTTTCTAGCCAATAATGTCATCAACTACTATCTTGTTTCGACCCGATCCTTTAGCGTTGTACAAAGCGCTATCAGCTCGTTGGAACCATTCTTTAAAAGGCTCTTCAATACGCAGAGTTGCCATGCCGGCACTAAAGGTTAACTTGTCAATTGGCGCAAAGTCCATCTGTGAGATTTTTTGACGTAGCGCTTCAATATGTTTAAAGACCATAGCCGAGGTCGCTTCTGGTATTAAAATCACAAACTCTTCTCCCCCCCAACGACAGATGAGATTTTCTTTGCGCATATTTATAGACAGTTCATCCGCAAAACGGCACAAAATATCATCACCAACATTGTGGCCAAACTCATCATTAATCTTTTTGAAATGATCTATGTCTAATATTACTAGAGTAACAGGGAAATGATGTCGCTTAGCGCGGGAGATCTCTTTATCAACCAGAGCACTAAAAGCTCGACGATTATAAAGCAAGGTTAACGGGTCTTTAGAGGCAAGCTGTTCAAGCTTTTCATTTTGCTGATTAAGCAGTAAGTTTTTGTCGGTGATTTCTTGGGTTCGATGATTGACCATTTGTTCTAAATGGATAGTGTGTAAATGTATTTTTTGAAGACTATCGTGGAAAGCTTTAGACAGTTGACCTATTTCATCATCTGAATCGATTATTTTTAGATAACTTTTTTTATCTTTAACAGAGGCTTTTACATCTTTGGTCAGTTGCACGATTGGTTTTGTTATTCTATTGGATAGTTCACTGATGAGTAATAAAAATATCACCATCAAAATGATCGAAGTGACTAAAACGTCGTACATTATTGTATATATAGCGTGAAAAATTTCAGACTCTTTAGTTGTGACAAACAAGGTCCAGCCAGGCAGATAATCAACTTTTGAAAATGTGACTATCTTCGATTCATTTAATTTGGCATCCCTATAACGACCGTAGCCATCATTTTGTAATTTAGTTTGTCGGACTATTTTATAAAATCCTGGATAATCAGCACTTTCTGTCATTGAAAGTTTATTCTTCATTATAAAACTTTTATTCGGATGTGAAACCATTAAGCCATTCGAGTCAGTTAACCAAGCGTAACTCTCTTTTGCGAGCTTAATTTCTGCTAATTTAGCGGAGATGATGGTGAGAGGCACCGCCACTGCAAGTGTTCCTATCCAGTTATTTTGCGTGTCTAAAATAGGTACTCCCACCATGATAACGGGGGCCTTTTCAAACCGAGTGATTACTGGCGTGCTAATATTATATTCTTTGCCCACCCATTGTTCAGCTCGTATAAATGAAGAATGAGTGACTTTATTTGTATTACCTAACACATCAGTTAAATTTAAATTTTTGTCTACATAAATAGCATTAATGAAATTACCACGCCCCATTGTCATCAGCCTTTGCAGCTGTCGAGCGATAGTCGCTTTATCACCTAGCTTTGTCTTTGGGTTATTGCTGAGCATTTTTAACATAACAACATATCGAGCAAACTCTTGGCTGAGGAGGTTTGCGTGCATTTTCGAAATTTTGGTAGAGTTTTCTAATGCTAAATCCAGTACACGATCACGCTCATTGATAAATATAGTGATTAAAAGCACAGACGTGAAAGCTATCATGACTAAAGAGAAAATAGTGATAACCTTGGCTTTTATACTATGAAACATATCACCCCTGAAAACGTTTGCTTAACACACTAAAATATATATAAATCACAAAAAATTGATGACACTTAATGGTATAGACTGGTGGTTAGCATTATGTCGTACTGATGCAATACCATTAAATCATGATTGCATAGACTTTGAATTGAACACATAAACTCACTCAAATCATCTTGCATTAAGTCATGTTATTACGCCATATCCGTTAATGTTAACAAACAATGCATATTTTTTGGGGTTAATCTCGACGAATATAACTCGGATTTTGTTCTAAATAAGCCTGTGCTGCAGTGATAGCAACCACGGCTTTAGAATTAAATTCACGTTGGTACAAGGTATATACCACAAATAAACTGGCTAAAATGAACATTCCTGGATGCATAAACCAGCACAGCGCCGCCATAGAGTAGTAATAAGAACGTAAGCCATAGTTATATGAATGCGCCGCTTGATCTTGTACCACGGCCATTTGCCTTGCATAGCCCAATGCATTTTTATCGCTACCGGT
>TARA_R110001592_G_scaffold288090_3_pt1 | contig 14059 bp, 13 predicted proteins | sample TARA_R110001592 | Tara Oceans TARA_R110001592 (sample SAMEA4398387) | marine metagenome | biome: Polar Biome; feature: [SRF] surface water layer (ENVO:00010504); material: water (ENVO:00002006), including particulate matter (ENVO:01000060) such as... | depth 5 m
CATTCCGCATTATGGAATAGATGCTAAAAGCGTCCCGATTTCCGCCAGGTTGATGAAAGGCCTCCCATGATCTTCACTCCGACCGCCCGGCGCGGCATGGTCACCGCCCCCCATCATCTGGCATCCCAGGCAGGGTTGCGCGTGTTGCAGGACGGCGGCAACGCCATCGAGGCCATGGTCGCCACCGCCGCCACCATCGCCGTGGTCTATCCGCATATGAACGGCCTGGGCGGCGACAATTTCTGGCTGGTCGCCCAGCCCGGCCAGCCGCCCGTCGGCATCGACGCCTGCGGCGCCGCCGCCGGTGCGGCGGACGCCGGGTTCTACGCCAAGGCAGGACACGGCGACGCCATCCCGCAGCGCGGGCCCCTCGCCGCCCTGACCGTGGCCGGGGCCGTGTCCGGCTGGGCCGAGGCGCTGCGCATTTCGGCGACCTGGGGCGGCAAGCTGCCGCTGGACCGCCTGCTGGAAGACGCCCGCCATTATGCCGAGCACGGCGCGCCGGTGACGCCGTCGCTGCACCATAATACGATGGCCAAGAAGGACCAGATGACCGGCGTGCCCGGCTTCGCCCAGACCTTCCTGCCGGGCGGCGTCGGCCATACGGCGCCCAACATCGGCGACACGCTGAAACTCCCGGCCCTGGCCGAAACTCTGAAACGCCTGGGCGCGGAAGGCTTGGACAGTTTCTACCGCGGCCCGCTGGCCAAGGTCATCGCCGCCGACCTGGAAAAGGCCGGCAGCCCGATTGCCCTCGCCGACCTGGAACGCCACAAGGCGCTGGAACTGGCGCCGCTGTCCGTCGCCTGCGGCCCGCATACCATCTACAACATGCCGCCGCCGACCCAGGGCCTGGCGTCGCTCATCATCCTCGCCTTGTACGAACGCCTGAAGGTCGAGCAGGCCGAAGGCTTCGATTTCGTGCACGGCCTTGTCGAGGCGACCAAGCAGGCCTTTCGCGTGCGCGACAGATACGTCACCGACCCCGCCTACATGACCGCCGACCCGAAGGATTTCCTGAAAGCCGACAGCCTGGACGCCATGGCCGCCGGCATCGACCGCAAGAAGGCCGCCCCCTGGCCCGACGCCGACCCCAACGGTGATACCGTGTGGTTCGGCTGCATCGACGGCGAGGGCCGGGCGGTTTCCATGATCCAGAGCCTCTATTGGGAGTTCGGTTCCGGCACGGTGTTGGAGGAAACGGGCATCACCTGGCAGAACCGGGGCACCTCGTTCTCGCTCGATCCAAAGGCCCTGAACACATTGAAGCCGGGCCGCCGGCCCTTCCACACCATCCAGCCGGCCATGGGCCGCCTCGCCGACGGCCGCACCATGGTCTACGGCACCATGGGCGGCGAGGGCCAGCCCCAGACCCAAGCCATGGTGTTCGCCCGCCACGTGCTGCACGGCATGGACCTGCAGGCGGCGGTGACGGCCCCCCGATGGCTCCTGGGCCGCACCTGGGGGGCGGAGGCGACCAACCTGCGCATCGAAAACCGCTTCGATCCGGCGGTGCTGGAGGCCCTCAAAGCGGCCGGCCACGATATCGAAGTGGTCGGCCCGTTTGAGGAATTCATGGGGCACGCCGGCGCCATCGTGCGCCATCCGTCGGGATTGCTGGAGGGTGCCGCCGACCCGCGGTCGGACGGCTGCGTGGCGGCGTTCTAGCGCACGATGACGGCAAATAGCGACCTTGAGATTCGTGACGGCACGCCCACCGACCGAGCGGCGATCCTCACTCTCTATCCCCGCGCCTTTCCTGATGAAGACCTGCGCGCGCTTGTCACCGCTTTGCTGGACGAAGATAGGGGCATCGTTTCGCTCGTCGCAGCAACCGGCGGCAACGTCCTCGGCCACGCCATCTTCACGGTCTGCGGCCTCGAAGGATCAGGCCACCGAGTGGCGCTGCTGGGGCCGCTCTGCGTCGATCCCGGTCGCCAACGCCAGGGCATTGGCGGCGCGCTGATTGGCGCAGGCCTCGCCAGATTGCAGTCAGCCGGCGCCGCCCAGATCTGTGTCCTGGGCGACCCGGCCTATTACGGCAAGTTCGGTTTCAAACCGGAATCCCGGATTGATCCGCCCTACCCGCTTCCCAAGGAATGGCGGGGCGCTTGGCAATCCCGAAGCCTGACAGGCGACATGGACCTTTCCATGGGCCGGATGGCCGTGCCCACGCCGTGGCGCGACCCGGCGCTTTGGGCCCCCTAGCCCGGCCGCTTCGCCACCATGTCGATCTTGACCAGCGCCCCCCCGCCAGGCCGGTGACACCGATGGTCGTGCGCGCCGATCCACGATCAGACGGGGCCGTGGCGGCGTTTTAAGGGACGTCGCTAGAACTGGTACGCGATGCCGATGCCGAATTCCTGGGTTTTGTTGTTCGGCTCCGACCAGCAGATATCCGCCCCGCGAGACGCAATGTACCCGCACTTGCTGTCGGACCGATCGATGCTCTAGAAGCGGTAGAAACCATAGGTCGACCAGCTCGGCGTGAACTTGTACACGCCGGTGATGTCGAACCCGTACCCTTTGTCCTGCTTGTTGATGGCGTTTTCATAGCTGGGATCGGTATCCGTCAGGTACGAATACTGTAGGCCGCGGAGCACGAAATTGGCTTGCAGTTTGAAACTGAGCTTCTCCGTCGGATCGAATTGAAGCCCCATCGGGATATAGAACAGGTGGTTCTGCCGGTCATAGGCGGTTCCGCCGTTCTCGGTGTGGCTGCCGCCGCTGTCATCATGGATGAAGCGGTATCCCAAACCGGCAAAGGGCGTCACGATCTCCGTCATCCTGTAGGCAAGATAAACCTCACCCCGGGCACGGTAATAGGTCTTGGTCTGAACGCCTGCGTTGCGGCCCCGATAATCCGTCTTACCGCCGCCGACTTCCGTCGTGTACATCAGCCCGAAATCGCCCACGGTTTCGGGCGCGCGCCAATCGCGCAATCCCACGGACACGAAGGGCGGATCGGAAAAGTCGTGCATCATGAAGCCGCCCTCGTCCCGCGTCTCCTCATATCGGTATTGGAACGCGTCGACGGTTACTTCCTGGGCAAAGGACTGACCGACAGCGAACAGCGCGCAGCCTGCGACAACCGATACACCCAACAAAACACGAATTGCGATTGCGTAGATCTTCAAATTCCTCCCCGGCGAATCTCAACTTTTTTTATAAAATTCTGCCGAGGTAATAAAGTTTTTTCTACTATTCCGATGCCCATGAAAAAACACCCGCCTGCGTACACATGGCGGGTCCCGCAACGGCGGACTGACGTGCGACGGCCCCATCGACCGGGTCAGGGCCTTTTGGCCACCATGTCGATCTCGACCAGCGCACCCCGCGCCAAGCCGGTCACGCCGATGGTCGTGCGGGCCGGCAGGCGGTCGGGCGGAAAGTAGGATTTGTAGGTCGCGTTCATGGTTTCGTAGTCCTGCTCGAACCGGGTCAGGTAGATGCGGCAGGACAGAACGTGGGAAAGGTCCAGCCCCAGTTCGCCGAGCACGATGATCAGGTTGTCCATCACGCGCCGCGTCTGGGCCTCGATCCCGTCGGGCAGCGGCGCCGTGTCGTCGTTAGGGTCCGTCGGCATCTGGCCGGTCAATTGAACCCAGCCGTCGCATTCCACGGCATGGCTGAAGGGGGCGACCGGCGTGGCGGCGCGGTCGAAGAAATGAAAAAGCGGCCCGGCCATCACACGTATTCCTCGGACTCGAAAACGAAGCCGTCCAGATCGCCGGTCTGAAAGCCGAGATAAATCGGCCCGCCGCCGGAGCGGTAGATGTTGACCTTGGCGTTGTAGACCTTGCGCGAGAGGCCGTGCTTGTCGCGCAGGATATAGCGCTTGACCCCGAACTGACCTGAATCCAGACGTTCGCCTGTCAGGTAGCACTGGATCGATTCCACGTTCTCGCCGGACAGCACCATGCCTTCCAGGTTCGACAGCGACTGCCGCGTGCGTTCGATGAATTCCGAGGTGCCGATGCGCTTGATCTCGCCCGTGTCGTTCTCGCGCATGTCGACGCGGAAATCGCCGACCACGATCTGTCCCGGCAGGGCCTGATCGATCATGCGCGCCAGCTCGATGGTCACGTCGCCGACGATGTAGCTGTAAACCGTTGGGCGCAGCCCTTCGGACTGGAAGAATTCGTAATGGGGGCCGACGTGGAACGCCGCCCGCAGGCGCGGCGTGGTGTTGGCCTTGCCCTTGGAGCGCGCGATGGCGTTGTCGGCCAGCACCAGATGCATCAGGTGGTACAGGTTGACGTTCGATTCGATGCTGCGGTCGCGGTTCCAGATGTAAAAACCGTCGCCGGTGGTCGAGCGCGCGAACTGAATGTCCAGGTTGCGGGCCAGCATCTTGGAGAACGACGCGTTGACGGAATAGGCCAGGCTGTTCAACTGCGTCACCTGTTCCAACGGCGAGAACAGCGAAAAGCCGACGATGTCGAACAACGCCACGGCGCCGTTCTGGATATAGGAAATGCTGTAGCGGCGAACGACGGCCTCAAGCAGGTCGTCGGCCAGATCCACGCCGGGGGTGAAGCTGAGTTCGACCCGCTTGGGCTCGTAGCCGAAGTATTTGGCGATGGTGTCGAAGCCTTCCTCGTCGGTCAACGTATTGCCGGCGATCACCTCGTCCACGAATTGCAGGCTGTCCGCCGCCTCGCCCGCCGTGCGGGCCGCCATTTCACCCAGGATGTAGTGCGGGATGACCAGCACGCGGATGCCCTTGCCCGCCGGTGTCCAGGCCAGGACGATGTTGCGGCCGAGCCCCCACAGGCGGTGCAATTCCTTGTCCAGTTCCTCGACATGATTGCGGGCGGCGGCCGACAGTTCGGCAAGCGACGCCCGGTCGAGAACCGGCGGACTGAATCCGTCCGTGCCGTGAATGCTGTCGTTCATCAACCGATCCTTCCCGGCCGAATCTTACGGCCGGGTGCCGCACGAAATACGCCGGTAAACCCCAGGTGCCCGGCCAGTCCGGGCGCAGGTAGTGTAACGATGGGGCCCCTCGCCGCACAAGTCATTGAATTTACTTGAGTGAGTATCCGCGAATTTACTTAAGCGAGCTTTACCGCCGTGCCGTTGGCACTGACCATCAGCATGCAGGACTTGTCCGACGAGATGGCTTCGTAGTCCAGATCGACCGCGACAATCGCATCCGCCCCCAGTTCCGCCGCCCGCGCCTGCATGTCCTCAAGCGCGAAGCCCTTGGCCTTTTGCAGCTCCTGTTCATAGGCGCCGGAACGGCCGCCGACGATGTCGCGGATGCCCGCGAAGAAGTCCTTGAAGATGTTGGTGCCCATAACCGCGTCGCCGGACACGACGCCCAGATAGGCGGCGACCTGGCGGCCCTCGACGGAATCGGTGGTGGTGATGATCATCGGTTTTTCCTTCCCTTTGCTGTCTCGGCCGACTGTTGGTTTCTAGTAAACCGGCGGCACACCGGCTTGTGCAAGCGATTCGGTCTGGCGGGCCTTCAGGCGGTCCAGATCGAAACCGTCAATCAGGTCGTGGAACATCCGGTGCCAGTTGATTTCCGCCCTAAGATGCGTGAACACGCTGCCCAGCCCGATGGCCGCCCGGTCCATCAGCACGAATTCCCGGGGCGGGGTGACGCCGCCCAACTCGCGTAATTTCTTGTGTACGCTGGCCGCAATGCCGGCGCCGTAAGCCGTGCCGCCCGTATCCTGGATGGTTTGCACCCGGTCGGCCAGCAACGGGCCGTAGAGAAACCGCGCCCATTCGTTCAACACGGCGATCATTTCCTTGGACGGGTTTGCGAACCCCCAGGTCTCGTAGGCATGCACGGCCAAGGCCTCGTCGCCGGTGCTGAGCGCCCGGTACAGGTCGATCACCGCCCCCACGAATTCCGGGCGGAACACGCGGATGCAGCCGAAATCCAGCAGGTTCACCGTGGCGTCCGGGCGCACCGAATAGTTGCCCAGGTGCGGATCGCCGTGGATCACGCCGAAGAAATAGAACGGCACGTACCAGGCGCGGAACATGTTCAGCGCGATGGCGTTGCGGTGGTCCAGGCCACTGTCGATCTGATCCATCAGGGGATCACCCGTCAGCCAGGTCATGGTCAACAGCCGGTCGGTGGACAGGTCGTCCAGGACATCGGGCACATGCACCCCGGCCTCGTCCGCCAGCATGGCCCGGTAAAGCGCCATGTTGCGGGCCTCGCGCCCGTAATCCAGTTCCTCGCGCAGCCGCTCCTTCAATTCCAGATGGATCTGCGTCGGGTCGATGGCCCGGTCGTAGCGGCGGTAGAGGGCGAACACGGCCTTAAGCTGCGACAGGTCCGCCTCCACTGCGGACGCCATGTCGGGATACTGGATCTTGCAGGCGAGGTCGCGGCCGTCGTGGGACTTGGCCCGATGGACCTGTCCCAGGGACGCCGCCGCCGCGGCCTCGCGCTCGAACGACGCGAACCGGGTCTGCCAATCCGATCCCAGTTCCGACGCCAGGCGCCGGCGCACGAAGGCCCAGCCCATGGGCGGAGCCGAGGTTTGCAGTTTGCGCAACTCGTGGACGTATTCGTCGGGCAAAAGGTCCGGCACCGTGGCCAGAATCTGCGCGACCTTCATCAAGGGCCCCTTGAGCCCGCCGAGCGCCGCTTGCAGGTCGGCGGCATGTACGCCCTTGTCCAATTCCAGGCCGAACAGCCGGTTGCCCGCCAGTTTCGCCGCCAGGCCGCCGACCGTGCCGCCGACCCGGGCATAGCGCCGGACCCGCCCGGCGACCGTGTTCCTGTCCGACGGCGGGCGATCAGACATTCAATTCCCTCAACCAGTCGGCGATGGCCTCGGCGGCGACTTCCCAATCGTCTTCCAGCATCACTGCATGGCCCATGCCGTCGAAGATATGGGCCTGAGTGCCCAGGAAGGCCGCCGTGCCGTAGACGAAGGCGGGCGGAATCAGGTTGTCGTGCTCCGCCCCCAGCACCAGGATCGGGATGCCGCGCAGGCCCATCAAGGGCGGCATGAACACCGTGTGCTGATCCATCACCGCGCGCCGGCTTTCCATCTGGAACCAGGGCAGCAAACGTTCGGAAACGGCCTTCGGGACATGGCTGTTGAAGATCGACTGATGCAGGGTTTCGAGACTGTCCAGCGGTTCGCCCACGGATTCGATGCGGGCAATTTCCCAGATCAGCATGGGCCGTGACAACGCCAAGGCCACGGACGGCCCGGCCAGCCCCGTGGGCGGCACAGACGACATCAGAACGGCCGCCGCGACGTCCCGTTCCATCGCCAGCCGCTGGGCGACGAAACCGCCCATGGAATGGCCGATCAGGACAGGCGGGCGCGGCAGGGTGTCGACAACCTCGGACACGGCATCGACGAAATCCTGAATGCCGAAGTCATGCAATTGGGGGTAATCGGGCATCCCCTTGCGCCCCGGCAGGTTGACCGCAAGGCAGGAAAATCCCCGGTCCCCGAAGTACGGCAGGAAATGTTCCGCCCAGGTCCAGGCCCCGGCGAAGGCACCATGGATGAAGACCAGAGGCGCGTGGTCGGAATCTTCGGGTGCGGGCCCCGCACGCAGCACGCGTTGGCCGGAGCCGGGCGCATTGGTCATACCCTAGAATTCCTGTTCCAGCTCGTCGACGAAACCGGACAGCATGGACAGACCCCGGTGCCAGAAATCCGGGTCCGACGCATCCAGCCCAAAGGGCGCCAGCAGTTCCTTGTGCCGCAGCGTCCCGCCGGCCCGCAGCATGTCCAGGTACTTGGCCTGAAACCCCGGATGACCGCCCTGGAACACATCGTAGAGCGAATTCACCAGACAGTCGCCGAAGGCATAGGCGTAGACATAGAACGGCACATGCACGAAGTGGGAGATATAGGCCCAATAGTGCCGGTATTCGTCGTCATAGCGGAAGGCCGGACCAAGACTTTCGGTCTGCACGTCCATCCAGATGTCGCCCAGGCGTTCCGGCGACAGCTCACCTTTGGCCCGTTCGTCGTGAACCTTTGTTTCGAACATGTGGAAGGCGATCTGGCGGACAACGGTGTTGAGCATGTCCTCGACCTTGCCCGCCAGCATGACGCGGCGGCGGGCCGGGTCGTCCTCGCCCGCCAGCATGGCGCGGAAGGTCAGCATCTCGCCGAACACGGACGCCGTCTCGGCCAGGGTCAGCGGCGTGTCGGCCAGCAAATTTCCTTGCGGTGCGGCCAGCACCTGATGCACGCCATGCCCCAGTTCGTGGGCCAGGGTCATGACGTCGCGCGAGCGGCCGTGGTAGTTCATCAGGATATAGGGATGGGCCGACGGCACCGTCGGATGCGCGAAGGCCCCGGAATCCTTGCCCGCCGTCGGCGGCGCGTCGATCCAGCGCTTGTCGAAGAACTGCTTGGCGATGTCGGCCATGTCCGGGTTGAAGGCGCCGTAGGCGCCCAGCACCGTATCCCGCGCCTCGTTCCAGGAATACTTGCGGTCGGCGGCCGTCGGCAGGGGCGCGTTGCGGTCCCAATAATCCATCCGGTCGACGCCGAACCATTTGGCCTTCAGCTTGTAATAGCGGTGCGAAAGCTTGGGAAAGCTTTCGCGCACGGCGGTGACCAGGGCGTCCACCACCTCGTCCTCGACCTGGTTGGCCAGGTTTCGATAGGACACGGGCCGCGGATAGCCCCGCGATTTGTCGTCGATGGCCTTGTCCTTGACCAGGGTGTTGTAGGTCAGCGAGAACAGCTTGATGTTATCGCCGAGCCCCTTGCCCACGGCCTTGGCGGCGCGTTTGCGCAGCTCGCGGTCGGGCTCGCTCAGCTTGTTGAGGGCACCGGACAGGGTCAGGTCCTCGCCGTCGACGGGAAAGCGCATGCCGGCCAGGGTTTCCTCGAACAGGCGGTTCCAGGCGGCCGCCCCCGTGACGTGGCGTTCGTGCAGCGCCTGTTCCAATTCGTCGGATAATTGGTAGGGCCGGAACGCGCGCAGGTCGTGCAGCCAGGGCGCATAGCGGGAAAGCGCCGTGCTTTCCGCCATCTGCGCGTCCAGGCGGGCGTCGTCGATGCGGTTCAGTTCCAGGGTGAAGAACAGGGTCAGGGTCGAAATGTCGGTGACACGTTCCTGCATGGATTGCTGAAACCGGGCACTGGCGCCGTCTTCCATGTTTTCCGCGAACTTCAGCCCGGCGAAACTCATGACCCGGCCCAGGCGTTCGCCGATGGCCTCGTATTCCTGAACCGCCGTGCCCAGATCGTCGCCGGAAAGCGCGGCCAGACGGCCCTTGTAGGCATCGGCGAAGGCCGTCGCGCGTTCCTGGGCCCAGGTCAGGTCCGTCTCGATCGCCGCGTCGTCGGGCCCTTTGTAAAGGTCCGCCAGGTTCCAGCGCGGCAGATCGCCCACGGACACCGCCGGGGCGGCACCGGTATCGGGGCTGCGGGGGGCGGAAACATCTGAACGGCGGATATCGGTCATGACTTGCATCCCTTCGGGGCATACGTAAAGTTCTCCCTGGATATAGAGTGGTTGCGGGTCAACGACAACCGGGGGGAGTCTGAGAGAAAATGAGCACTTACGCATGGCCGAACCTGGCTGCGATGTTTTATGCTCAGGCGGCGGAACTGGGCGACCGGCCGTTCCTGTGGGAAAAGTCGGGCGGCGCGTACTGGCCGCTGAGTTGGGGCGACACGGCGACGCGGGTCTCGCGCCTGGCGCGCGGGTTGCAGGCGTTGGGCGTAAAGCCGGGCGACCGCGTGGTCCTGGTCTCGGAAAACCGGGCCAACTGGCTGATTTCCGACGTCGCCATCATGACCACGGGCGCCATCACCACCCCCGCCTACATCACCAACACGGAAGCCGACCATCTGCACATCCTGGAGGATTCGGACGCCGTCGGCGTCATCGTCTCGACCAAACGCCTGGCCGAACGCCTGTTGCCGGCCGCCCATCGGGCGGACGTCTGCAAGTTCGTCATCTCCATGGAACCGATCGAGGTCGCGCAATCCTTTAGCTTCGACCTGCATCAATGGGACGACGTGCTGGCCATGGGCCAGGCCGGCCACGACAACATGGTCGCCATGGCGAACAGCCGGGGCATCGATGACACCGCCTGCATCATCTATACCTCGGGCACGGGCGGCAAACCCAAGGGGGTGATGCTGTCGCACAAGGCGATCCTGCACAACATCGAGGGCGCCACGGACGCACTCCGCGAAATCGGCCTGGACGCCGAGGTGTTCCTGTCGTTTCTGCCGCTCAGCCATTCCTATGAACACACCGCCGGCCAGTTCTTCCCCATGTCGATCGGCGCCGAAATCTATTACGCCGAGGGGGTCGAACATCTGGTCAACAACATGGCCGAAGCGCAGCCGACCATCATGACGGCCGTGCCTCGGCTCTATGAAAGCATGCGCGCGCGCATCGAACGGGGGGTCGAGGCCGCCGGCGGGGTCAAGGAAAAACTGTTCCGCAAGGCTTTGGCGCTCGGCACCAAACGCTACGTGGACCCGGACAGCCTGGGCCTGATCGAACGCCTTCAGGACGCCGTGTTGGATAAATTGGTACGGGCCAAGGTCAAGGCCCGGTTCGGCGGGCGGCTGAAAGCCCTGGTTTCCGGCGGCGCGCCCCTGAACCCCGACGTCGGCATCTATTTCACGGCGCTGGGGCTGCGCATCCTGCAAGGTTACGGCCAGACGGAATCGGCCCCGGTGATCAGCGTCAACCGCCCCGTGAAGGTCAAGATGCACACCGTCGGCCCGCCGGTGAAGAACACCCATGTCAGGATCGCGAATGACGGCGAAATCCTGGTTCAGGGGGATCTGGTCATGAAGGGGTATTGGCGCGACGACGACGCAACGGCCCAGGCGATCAAGGACGGTTGGCTGCATACCGGCGACGTCGGCCATCTGGACGACGACGGCTATCTCGTCATCACCGACCGCAAGAAGGATATCATCGTCAATTCGGGCGGCGACAACATCGCGCCCCAACGGGTCGAGGGCGTCATCATTCTGGAGCCGGAATTCGCCCAGGCCATGGTCTACGGCGACAAACGCCCGCATCTGGTGGCGCTGGTCGTGCCCGACGCCGACTGGCTGAAGGACTGGGCCGTGCGCAACGGCGTTTCCGGCAGCCTGTCGGAATTGGCCGGCGACGCCGACCTGCACAAGGCCCTGGCCGCCGCCATGGACCGCATCAACGGCAAGCTGAACAACATCGAAAAGGTCCGCCGCTTCATCGTCGCCGACGAACCCTTCACCGTCGACAACGAACAGATGACGCCGACGCTCAAGGTCCGCCGCCACGTGATCCGGCAGATCTACGGGGCGCACCTGGAACGTCTTTATGGCTGATCCGGCAGGATGGCCAGCCCCGGCCACAGCGACGCGGGATCGAAGATCGCCGGGAACCAGGCCTTGCCGTCCTCGACCGCTTCTTCCATGAGCGAGAAATAACTCGGCCAGGCCGGCAGGATACGGGCCTCGACCTCGCCTTCGTCGAAGCTCAGTTCGGCCTCGAACTTGGATGCGATCTTCTGCATCTTGCGGTTTTCCGCGAGGCACATCATGTACACCCGGTCGATGCAACGGTTGCGCGCGATGGTCAGCACCCGGCGCAGCAGCGCCGTGCCGACACCCGCGTTCTGCCACGGGCCTTCGACGGAGAACGCGACCTCGGCCATGACCCGCGGCATCAGGCGCACGCGCACCAGTTCGCCGACGCCGCGCAGTTCGCCCTCGATGAAGGCGCCGACGACCACGGCCGCCGACCAGTCGAGCCGCGCGCAATATTCGTCGATTGCGGTGTCGGTGACCCCGCCCCAGAAACGCAAATGGCGGTCATGGGGCTCGAGGCGCTTGAGGTGGCCTGCGAGCAAGTCCCCGTCCGCCGCCGTCAGCTTGCGAAAGCTGGGCGGCGCGACCGTATCCTGAACGGACACGGCCATGCCGGCGGGTTTGGTATCCTTAATATCGTTGGCCATGGAAGATCTTCCTTTTCAGCCGGGGCCGATTAAAGCCCGATTGGCAAAAGCGTCTTCCCCCTGGAACTCATTTTCGAGCGAGCACAGGCAATCATATGGGCGCGATATGCTGCACCGCAATATAACTTTCGTTAAGTTTTTAAGATACTTGGAACAACCCTATTGCGTTGCAGTATAAAATCGCCACGCCCGGGCCGGCATCCTATTCCAGATCGAACCCGTGGGATCGGATAAACGCGCCGAATTCCGCGCGTTCCCGCTTGGCCAGCCGCCGGGCCGTGTTTTCGGTCCAACCGTAGTCGTCTGAAATGCCGAAATCGTCCTTGTGCATCTGCTTTTCCGGCGCGATGGGCTGCAGTTTGTTGCGCCGCGCGTCGTAGGCCTTCAATTCCGTCTCCAGCGCCGAATCGTCGTAGGTTCCGTGATGCACCACCACTGAAGGCGGCAGGCGCAGGGTGAAGCGCCCGTCGTCCGTGGGATAACCCACCGTCAGCCCGGCCACGGGATAAACCCCCTTGGGCAAACCCAGCAATTCACAGATCGCCGCCGTATGCGCACGCACCGCCGACACCGGACAGGTCCCCAGCCCCTTGAACCCGGCGGCGGTGATGAAAGACATCATGGCCAGCGATGCATCCACGGCCGCGTTCATGAAAGTATCGAGCGTGTTGTTGACGTGTTCCTTGCCGCGTATCCGGGCGATGCGCTGGCCGCGGTGCATGTCGGCGCAGAACACCAGGAAGCGCGACGCGTCGGCGATCCAGGGCATGGAGCCGATCATGGCGGAAATCGCCTGCTGCTGCCCCTTGTCGGTGACGACGATGGCGTACTGCTGCAGGTCCGACTTGGCCGGTGCGGACTGGGCCGCCGCCAGCAGGGTTTCCAGCATGCCGTCGGTGACATCCTCGCGACCGTAATGGCGGCACACCCGGCGGCCGATCATGCGCGCCACGGGTTCGTCCAGCAGAAGGTCCGTGTCGTCATGACGGGGGTTGAGGCCGAACCGGCCCAGGAACAGATCGTTGCGGAACGGCATGGTCGGTCTCCTTCAGGTGTAACGGCTCAGACGTCGAGGCCCAGGAACGGCGCCAGTTCGGCCCAGACGGCGTCGGGCGCTTCCTCGGCCAGGAAATGGCCGCAGGGCAGCGGGCCGCCCTTTACCTCGTCGGCCCATTCGCCCCAAATGTCGAGGGCAGAGACCTTGCCGTCGGTCTTCGGGCCGCCCGCCTTCCGCGCCCCGCCCCAGAGCGCCAGCACGGGGCAGCGCATTTTGTTGCCGGCGTCCAGGTCGGCGCGGTCCAACGCGTCGTCGACGGTCGCCCCGGCCCGGTAGTCCTCGCAGTTGGCGTGGATGACGGCGGGATTGCGGTGGGCGCGCTTGTATTCATCCAAGGCGCCGCCGTCGAACGCCGCCATGTCCGCCGACCAGCTTTCCAGAAGCCAGGTGAGCCAGAAATCCGGATCGTGGCCGATCAAGGTTTCCGGCCGCGGATACGGTTGCGCCAGGAACAGCCAGTGGAACGAGCCCATAGCCCAGTTCTTGTTGGCGCGCTGCCACACGCTGCCCGTGGGCACCACGTCGAGGGAACACAGCCGCGTCACGGTGTCCGGAAAATCCATGGCCATGCGATGACCGACCCTGGCCCCCCGGTCGTGGCTGACCACGGCAAAGGTCTCATGCCCCAGGTCCGCCATGACCTTGACCAGATCGCGGGCCATGGCGCGCTTGGAATAGGGCATGTGGCGCTCATCCGTCGGCGGGCAGGAACTGTCGCCGTAGCCGCGCAGGTCGGGGCAGACGACGCGGTGGGTCCCGGCCAGCTTCGGCGCCAGATGCCGCCAGATGATATGGGTCTGGGGATAGCCGTGGATCATGAGGACGGCGGGGGCATCGGCCGCGCCCCCGACGCGAAGATTGATTTCGGCGCCGTCGCCCGCCATCCGTTTCAATTCGAAACCGTCGAACATGGGTCGGCTCCCAACCTGTCCCTAGACCCCGTGGTAATCCTTGTACCAATCGACGAAGCGGGGAATGCCCTGTTCGATCGGGGTCACGGGATTAAACCCGAAATCGCGGGTCGAAGCATCGATATCCGCATAGGTCTCCGGCACATCGCCCGGCTGCAGCGG
>TARA_R110001592_G_scaffold363376_1_pt1 | contig 14059 bp, 10 predicted proteins | sample TARA_R110001592 | Tara Oceans TARA_R110001592 (sample SAMEA4398387) | marine metagenome | biome: Polar Biome; feature: [SRF] surface water layer (ENVO:00010504); material: water (ENVO:00002006), including particulate matter (ENVO:01000060) such as... | depth 5 m
GGTATTTAGGTGAGGTCGCAAGTGTCTAGAGAACTAGGGGCTTGCCAGTGCGAATCTGGCACATGCGCACAGGTATATCCTTCACAGTGAGTTCTACTGACCGTCTTCGCCTCGAACGAACGGTCCGGGACCGCAATGCCGCCCAAAAACATGTGTGGAGGGCGGCCATCATTCTTTTGAGCGCTGACGGTGTCGGCACGGCGGAAATCATGCGTCGGACCAACAAGTCCAAGACGTGTGTTTGGCGCTGGCAAGTGCGGTTTATGGAAGAAGGCGTTGATGGCCTTCTTCGCGACAAGACGCGCCCTTCGCGCATCCCGCCGCTGGGGCCCGAAGTGGCCGAGCGGGTGGTGGCGTTGACGTTGACCGACCCGCCGGTCGAGGCGACCCATTAGACGGCGGCGATAATGGCCACGGTGGCGGGTATCAGTGAAAGCGCGGTTCGCCGTATCTGGCGTTCCCATGGCTTGCAGCCCCACCGCTACCGACAATTCAAGCTCTCCAACGATCCCAATTTCGTCGGCAAGTTGCGCGATGTTGTTGGTCTCTACGTCGATCCACCCGCCCACGCCATCGTCCTGTCCGTCGACGAGAAAAGCCAGATCCAGGCCCTCGACCGTACCCAGCCGGGCTTGCCCATGAAAAAGGGGCGTCTCGGCACCATGACGCACGACTATAAGCGAAACGGAACCACCACCCTGTTCGCCGCCTTGAATGTTCTCGATGGGACAGTCATCGGACGCAACATGCAACGCCACCGGCATCAAGAGTTCATCCGCTTTCTGAACATTGTTAATGCCCAGGTTCCGGCAGACAAGTCGGTCCATGTCATCCTCGATAACTACGCTACCCATAAGCATCCCAAGGTTCGATCCTGGCTTGATCGTCATACCCGCTTCACCTTCCACTTCACGCCCACATCTTGTTCGTGGGCCAATGCTGTCGAGGGCTTCTTCGCCAAACTCGCCAAAAGGCGGCTCAACAGGGGCGTCTTCCATTCTCTCGTCGATCTCCAGGCCGCCATTAATCGCTTCGTCGCCGAAACCAACGAGAGCCCTAAACCATTTACGTGGACCGCCGATCCAGACAAAATTATCGCCGCTGTTAAACGTGGGCACCAAGCGTTAGATTCCTTCCACTAGCCTCGCATACGATCATGTAAGTAAGGACCTGGGCCTAATTCATTAAAAAAGATGTATCACACGTCATGGAATCCCAGCCGATATAGGACCTCAAGTCCCACAGCCTCCCCATAAAGCCGATGACCCTCATCGCTCCATTTTTCTGCCGCAAAATCGGAGTATAAGGCGGAGATGTCGTCGTGGATGCCCCACAATTTCCAAGATTTTCGCATATCAATGATTTCTAATCTCGGGTCTAAATTGTTTAAAGCATCTGGACTGAGATAGTTGCCATAATCAATGAAATGCGGTTTCCATGGGTTAAGAGTAACCATGACGTTTTTAACATTCTGTGCGAACCATGTCACATGGTCACGGACCCATTGTACGCGCTCTGCTTCAGAATAAGATGGGATAGTCGGATAGTTCCCCACCCGAGGGTCCAGTGATGATGCGGCCTTGTTAAAATTAGCACCTTCAACGTACTCATTGATGACGCGCTTACGTAATTGCCGAATATAATCGGGATTATCAGCGATCTCTCTTGGCATCCAAAAAGTAATCAGTTTTTCGGTATAGCTGTCTGGGTGACTTAATGTAGCCTTCTTATTCGGGGCAACGATCCAAGATGTCGCTGAGACACCATTTTCAGCCTGATAATTAACGTAGCGGAATCCGGGGAGTCCATCCCAGTGCGATACATCCGCAAACACGTTTCCTTTACGGTAAAAAGTATGAACGGGAATGTTCAAAATTAATAAATCAATATCAAAATGCGACGCACGTTCTTCCCAAATCGTTTTCCACTCATGGATGCCGGTATCTAGATGGCCGAAATTTAGAACCTGGCATTGCCCATCCAATAATGGGTGGGAATTCAAAAAATCATTCAGGGTGTCTGGCCAAACATTGTTCGATGTTGTTGCGCCAGTCATCTCGCATCCCAGCACAGCGATACGATATTCATTGGTTGTTTTGCGCTTTAGAGTGTTGTCGTATTTGGAAACCAAACCAATATTATTCAGGTGACATATATTTTCATGGATCTTTTGACCGTTATTATCGAACCACCAAAAATAGAGGTCCTCGTTTTCTTTGAATAAACCCCGCTCAGAACTCTTGCCCTCGATGCCGCGCAACACATCTGATGCGTGGTAATAACCTTCGCCCAGCAAGTGATTAGCTCCGCAAGGAGATGCAGAATAGCCAGCTACATTATAGCTATCGAATGACTGTCGAAGAGCCTCTTTTTTCTCAGCATCGGAAAACATCATTGAACTCACAAAGCCTGAGTTAAATCTGGCCAGCTGTCAGCTACGCTCGGATGCTGGTTCAGGAAATTTGTGAACTCGTGGCCGGAACAGCTAATGATTTTATCAACTGTTTGAGGCTCGAATTCATGGATGAGGTTGGGAGAGATGGCATCTAGCCAAATTGTATAGTCGTGAACCCAGAGCGGCATAAGCGTATCGACAAGAAATTTTTGGAGTATTCCCGACTCGATAATTCTTTGCTTCAATTCGGGAGGTAACGAAATCCAGTCGTTTTTATCCGCGGCTAGGCATACTGGGTTGTTCAAGCCGACAGCACGCGCTTCGTCACTAGGGTGGCTCCACGCCAGTTCCAACATATTATCATCATTGGTGCTAATAGTTTGAAGGGCCCGGCCCATTGTTATGCGCATTTCGGCACCGAAGACTCGAATATGCAGGTGATTGCGCTGCATTGTAAAATGGGTCTTATCTCGATAGGGAATTTTTTCCAGTGGGTGCGTGAAGTTAGGGTCGAGACCAAGCGCGTTGTAACTCTCGGCCATGCGACTTGAACCTTTGCTTAACTGCCGGCGGTCAAGGTCAATTAAATTCCAACTATCGAAAAAACCTGCATGGCTCTTACCCACCGAATAGGGCCGGGGTACTCTGACGGCAAAGTCCAATCGATCCCGTAATGTCCGGCGATCAATTTTTGGAGGCGACTTGCCTTGGTGTTCAAAATGCGCCGGACGTAATTCGAATGTTTCGACGTCGATGGTTCCACCTCCAAAGAGCGTGTTTGGATTCGTAAACGAGAAGCTGTATCCCCCAAGGTCATAGAGCAGTATGTTCGAGTTATAGGTTGATTTCACCATGCCAAACGGATGGCGGATGGCCTGGAAAAAACCATCTGGATGAACGATTTCCGAGAGCCTTTTGGCGAATTCGGTGCCTGTGACGATACCACTTGGCTGCTGACGTGCTCCCGAAATCCGCGCGTCCATCACCAAACCTGTTCTAACCACGGCCCCTCCAAGCGACGCATGTCGTTTAAAGTGCTGTAGCAGCGACGATTCATTGTCATGAAAAAAAGCACTTTGCGTTTCCGCATTAGTTGGAACGGTCGAGCCTGGGTGGGCAGACAGCATCGTTAAGTGGGCTGTGGACCCACATTTTTCCGTGGGAATAAATACGAAATCAAAAAGATGATCGTTACCGGGTTTTTCAGTATTGGGATCTAATCTGAGCGACGGATCGAATTGAAAACCCACGCTTCCTAATGTGCCCAGCCAATGAATTCTATCTTGTATAGATGTTTGGAGGGGAGAACAGGCCTCTGCTTGGCGGATAAGCTTCGACGCCATGTAAAAGTTACCCTTAGCGAGCATGTTATCGCTAAAGTCCAAATAGTACTTATGCCGAGCACTACTATCGTTGATCATTTCTTCGATAGGAATATTCGGCGGGTTATTAGATGAAGTGCTGGGATCGAAAACCGGCGCGCGCGTTGGCGCCGGGCAAACCCGATGCCCTGGATGATCTGCGCGCAAAATCGGTGGCGTTAATATACGTTGAGATGTTGTCAGACGATTCCAAAGCCCGTCGGCCTTCCAAATGCCCCATGTCACCCCACGTCCTAGTTTAGCGAGAATCCGCTCAGGCACATTAGGTACCGTGGTTTCATCCGGTCGCACTGAATGTGGTGGGTTCGAAAAAAACGGTGGTGGTAGAGGTTCTTTAAAGCCAGGTTCCAGCGGTGAGAAGCCTGATGGGGGAGAAAAAGCAAGGAGTTCTTTATTGGACGGGATGAAGGCCTGAACTGATCCTATGCCACCGCAAACGGAAGAAACTGCTGGAATAAAGGCCTCGTCAGACAGGGTAAATGTCTCTGATGTTCCGGTTTCGGGCGACCCATTGAACCATTTCCCATTAGCGCCGAACCAAATGCGATATCGATCTAGGTCGAGTGCAACCGTTATAATGCCGTACTTCCCGCTAAGCCGATGAGAATGGCGTTGCGCTTCGCCGGCTCTCCAACTGGTCCCGTCGGCGCGCCAAGCATAGCTCCCGGCCGCGTCCCCGAGATTGCTAGAGATATCATCTTTATTTGTTAAAACCCCCGTACGAACTGTGCGGATGACGCGCGAACTCGCCATTCCTGCGTAAGGAATGCATATCTCCCAATACCACTTACCTTCGGTAAGCGGAGCAGAGAGTGGTTGAACGATGAAATGCCCTACCTTGCTTTGGCAAGAGATTGTGAAAAAACCTGCCATTAAACCAAGAGCCCTAGAAAAAAATAAACCTACAATGATGGTGCATAATGCTTATGCCATGTCAATGTGTTGTCCGGTCCTTTGCCAAGAGATATCTAGCCACAGTTGACTTCTAGTGTAATTTAAATCGTTCGGGAGATTGTAGGTCTATGTCAGAAGAGCTCAGAGAGTTGTCTATCCCATGAAAAACTATGAGCGAGGTTAGGTTCCAATGCATTAAGCCAATATTTCTGAGTACATTTTCTGCATGTTCTGGCAAAAATCCGTATGCTGAGATTAAAAAAGGATAAGTTTGGAAATTGATTGTGATAGGACATTGACACTTTGTTCTCAGTAAACGATACACGCGGGTATTCTTCATTTTTAAGTCGCCATGTGACTTTGATCGACATAGTGCTGATAACCTAAAATTTGACTTTCACTTGCGTAATAAAGACCCACTGAATGTTTGGAAAAGCGCTACGAGATATTTATCTAGGCCTGTTGCAATGGGAATTGTGGGCAAGGCTTGGTTGGCATGAAATACGTCGGCGGTATGCGCGAACTGTTTTGGGGCCGATTTGGTCTGCTTTGAACCTTGCCGTATTTATCGTCGCTGTTGGTTTCGTTTTCTCAAACCTTTGGGGGACGGATCTCGCTACGTTTCTCCCGTTCTTGAGTACCGGCGTCACAACATGGCTTTTTATGTCGTCGCTTATGACCGAAGGTTGCTCGGTCTTTTTGGCTAACCAGGGTGTCCTTAAGCAATTTGCATTTCCTAAATCTGTCTACGCCCTGCAATGTGTGTGGCGAAATCTTATCGTTTTCGGACACAACCTTCTCGTTTGTGTGTTTGTCTTAATCATTTTCTCGGTCGATCTGAACCTCAATACGCTCTACGTGATTCCGGGTGTGCTCATCGTCGCCATCAATGGGGTTTGGGTAGGACTGGTCTTCGGCATTCTTTGTGCGCGGTTTCGGGACGTGCAACCGCTCATAAATAGCTTTCTACAAATCATGATGTTGATCACGCCGGTTTTTTGGCCTCCGGAGCAAGTAGGTCATTTGAAGCCCCTCATCGTCGATGGGAATCCTTTGTACCATTTCTTATCTATCATCCGAGAGCCCCTGCTTGGGCATGCGCCCTCTGCGTTGAACTGGGGGGTTAGTATTTCTATCACGCTGTTGGGCTGGGCAATCGCACTGTATATGTTCACGAAGTTCCGCCACCGAATTATATATTGGGTTTAGTTATGGCTGAAATGCGATTGGAAAACGTCAGCGTTGAGTTCCCCGTGATCGGGGGCAGCAAGAGTTTTCGGAAAACACTTCTTCAACGGACAGCGGGCGGTTTAATTCAGAGGAGTTCCTCAAACCGCCGCCGCATCACGGTGAGAGCTCTGGACAGTATCTCTCTCGAGATCAAAAACGGCCAACGTGTCGGTTTGATTGGCCCCAATGGCGCTGGTAAATCGACCTTGCTGAGGCTAATGGCCGGAATTTTGGAACCGATCGGCGGGCGCATGTCGATCTCCGGCCAGGTGTCAGCGCTTTTCGCACCAGGTATCGGCATGGACATGGAGGATACTGGCTATAACAACGTTTATAACTGCGGCCTTTATCTGGGTATGTCGCGCAAACAAATTGCCAATATCATGACCGACATTGAGGAGTTTACCGAACTCGGGGATTATTTGAACTTGCCGGTCCGAACGTATTCATCGGGCATGGTGGTTAGATTAGCGTTTGCGGTCGCAACAGCGATCCATCCCGAAATACTTCTTCTGGATGAGGGGTTGGGTGCCGGCGATGCAAGGTTTGCCGAAAAGGCCAAGAAGCGCATGACAATGCTATTGAACCGTGCGTCGATTATCGTTTTGGCCTCTCACTCCAACGAATTAATCAAATCCCTTTGTGATAAGGCGATCTTTATGTCAGCCGGGCGTGTCGAGCGATTTGGCGATGTCGATGACGTCATCGACTACTACAAAGAGTCACAAAAGCAGGCGAACGAATAATGGATATCCGTTTGAGGAAGGACGCCAAAGAGATTCTTTATTTCGGAATAAATAAATGGTGGTGGTGATAACAATCGGGATTCTCAATTTTCATCGGTAACTCTGAGCATGGCAGAAAAAGGAATGCGATATCTTTGTCGCCATCCTCATAAGGAACTTCGACAAAATCTGTTATTAGTTTTTTGCGATACGGTATGCTAATTCCGTTGTCTAGCCCCCTTTCTATGTACCACTATGATGTAAGGTTTCTGGCACTGGCGGCCTCATGTTTAAAGCCTGATGCGGGCGGATATGATTGTATTGTCTAAGCCATCTGTTGATGACGGTCTGAGCCTGTTTAACGTTTGAGAACCACTCGGCGTTCAATATCTCTCTGCGCAGCGTTCCGTTGAACGGTTCGTTGTATCCATTCTCCCATGGACTGCCGGGATAGATTTGGATCGGTTTGATGCCGACCTTCTTGAGCCACGCCTGTAGATCGCGGGCGATGAACTCAGAACCGTTATCAGAACGAGGATATTCTGGCTTTCCGTGTTTAAGGAACAAAGGATAAAGCGCCTCTAAAACCTCAGTATGCCCCATTCTCGATCTTGCTGCCACGCAAACCATAGGGGGGCAGGACAGAACACGCTAGCGCGATAAAAGTCTGCATAGAAACTGTCTCGGTAAAAGCCTGAACAATAAAAGGGCGCTGGCTACTTTCATTGTGACACCAGAAAGGGCCCGCAACATAGAAACATCAATTTGGGTTAAAGGTGGGACCAGTGCTTGATGGATCTGGCGCCAAGTATCGTCGCTCGAACTAGATAGTAGCTTCTTTGCCACAGTTAATCGCCATTGCCGACCCCAGGCGCTAACCAGATCGTCGGGAAAATCCGAACAGAGTTCACTGGACATTTTTTTTTCAGCCACTTTGAAGACGTCGATAATGGCCCCTGGCTTCTCATCGAATATGCGCGAGGTGCTATTGTGATCGATGTTCACTAAGCAAAAAACATTGGGAATAAACGCGCACCCGGTCGTTATTGCGAGGTGCATGCAAGCAAACCCATCTCCGAACGGACCGAGAGCCGGATCGAAGCCACCTAGATCAACAAGAGATTTTCTTCGATAAACCGCTGTATTGCATCGAAACCACGTCCCGTGACGGCGAATCATTTGGGCAGCTTTTTCAGGTGAAATGATCTTGCTCAATGGTGTCGCTAGTGGGGGAATCGTGCCAGCGATGTCATCCGTTAACGCCGTACAAAATGAGAGTTGTGGATGCTTTTCAAGAACGGCAATTGATGCAGAAAAAAAATCCCCATAGACTCTATCGTCGGCCGCGGCAAAGTAAACATATTCGCCGCAAACCTCATTCCAAACACGTTTAATCGCTTCGGCGGCGCCGCCATTCTTTTGGATGAAAACCGGTTTAATGAAGGAATGACGCTGGGAAATTTCACGGATGATTGTCGCCGTGTCATCAGTCGAGCCGTCATCAATCAGAAACATCTCATGGGGGCGCCAACTTTGTTGGCAAATCGCTTCGACGGCTCGCGCAAGAAAGTGCCCGTGGTTGAATACTGGCATTATGATGGATAATGACGTCACTGATTAGCTCAAACCATAATGTTTCTATCAATAGCCCGTCACGAAAAGCGGATACCCGTAAAAATCTGTCTGACTAGTGTGAGGCCAGCATCACGATGTGTCAGCCCAAAAATTTCTTGTGACGGCACGATTTGCCTAACAAGTCCCGTAACTAAATGTACCTTTGTGATAGACTTTTGCATAAATGGCAAAACGAAAAAATGCGGGGATAGTTAGCGGTATTCATGGGCTAGAGCGAATGATAGAAGTTGCTCATCGGGGGAACCAATACTAGGACGGGCAAGCGAAATTCTTTTTTTGTCACGAATAGAAAGAGGCTTAGCTTTGGCGAAAAATCAGAAACCTGCTGGCGTGGGCGGCAGCAATTGGCCAGTTCGATGGGGCGCGGCGGCACTTGTGACGGCGTTCATTTTAATCGCGTTCGAGGGGCTTGCCTGGGGCGTCTATAGCCAACGTGATTATGTCCGTGATTTGCTGCGCGACATCGGCGGGATCGGTGGTGTGGGTCAACTTCAACTTGATTCTTACGAGATGGTGGACCCGGTCATCCCCGGACACTGGCGATTGAGGCCGAATTTTGTCGCCTCAAGCGCGGCGCTTGTCGCGGAAAAGCGTGATGCGGGTAAGTGGCTCGGCGCTGCGGCTATCCAAAACGCCCAGGATACTGACAATAAGAGTATCCTTAAAATCAATTCGGCGGGCTTCAAGGGGTCGGAACTAGATGCGACACATAGGTGCCCAAGAGTTTTGATGCTTGGGGACTCCGTGACGTTTGGTGTTGGCGCTTTTTCGTATCCGAATTTTGTGCGCACTACTTTTTTGGACAGCAACATCAAAGCAGAAGTGGTCAATGGCGGTGTTGAAGGGTACGACCTCAACAATATCCTCAATGAACTGCCGCGGTATTTGGCACTGAAGCCTGAAATTGTCACCATCTACATTGGTTGGAATGTTATTTTTGCCACGGATATCGACGCCATCGCGGCGGCAGTTCCATTGAAATCGGTTTGGCTGATCCGGCATGCCCTGGATGCCATCTATGGAATGATTGGTGACGGCGCATCAAACGCGACCCACGCTTATCAAAAAAAGCTGAACGCGAACCCCGAGAGCCCCGTCATCGCAAAAGTGCGCGATCACCGTTTCGAGTCCTTTCGCGATATCCGTAAAATTATTGATGCGTTCCGCAGCATCGATTCTGAGGTTTATTTGATCACGTTGATGGGACTTTTTCAGGCGGACCTATCGCCGTCGCCGGCCGCATTATCGATCGGTCATCTGCCTGCGGGCACCGATAATCCGTTTGTGTTCGCGGCGCTTACTAATCAAGCAAATGATGAATTGAAGTCGGCGGTATCGGGTGACGGTGTGCACTTGATCGACCTGCAGGCATGGGGCAGGGAGAACCTTCAGCCTCCATCATCATATTTTTTGGACAGCGTGCATTTTAATTCAGAAGGGCTCAAAGAGGTCGGCGGTTACCTTGCATCAAAGCTTGCCAAGCCGGTTCGGGCGCGCGACACAGGCTGTCATTTGGAGGAGTAAAGTTTGGCTAATACGGTCATTTTATCTCAATACCCGGTTTCTCAGAAGGCACGCCAAAATCTTCAGGATATGAGGCTGCACGATGTCGAGTATTTGGTCATCTCTAACATCGTTCATAGTGGATATCGCAGTTTATTAGTTCAACTGCGTAATATTCGCTGTGAACGCCTGATTATTCTTTTGGCACCCCTTCAAAGCAGCACGATGCTCTCAATCCTTCGGCTGATATCATTGATGATACGGGCCGACGAGCGCTGCTATATGAAGTATGGTGAAGAAATTCGTAGATGGGGTATGCGCCATGTCTTCGCGGATATCTTCAGCATTCTTTTCGGCGTGGCGCGCGGCCTTTTTAACGCGCTATTTTTTCTGTTGTACTTCTTATCGATCAACAGAAAAGGCCATGCGAAAGTTTCGATCAGGCAGGCGCTTAAGTCGAAGCGCATTCTGTATCTGCGTCCGACGTTATGGAACGGCCTGCGCGCAGGGGGGGCCGTCTCGCATGCCCGCGGTGTCATTCATGGACTTCTTGATCTCGGCTATTCCGTCGAGTGTATGGCCGATGATGAGTTCACCAATATTTCCGAAGATAAGGGCAATATAAATATTATTGGACCGAAGCATGCCTTTGTGGTGCCGCGCGAATTAAACTTTTTCAATTTTCAAACTGTGTTCGTCGATTTTGTTAAGAAAACTATAGGCGACCACTTTAGCGGAATTATCTATCAGCGTGTTTCGGTCGCCGGGGTTGCCGGTGTGGTTTTATCCCGGTTTTGGCGTGCGCCATTGGTTCTCGAATACAATGGGAGTGAGTCCTGGTTGGCTAAAAACTGGGGGAGCCCATTCTTTTTTGATCGCCTCGTCAGTTTTGTGGAACTCTCACTGCTACGCCATGCGCATCTTATCGTCACAGTGTCATCTCCATTGAAAACTGAACTCCTGGCGCGAGGCGTACCGGATAATCGGATTATCGTCTGTCCAAACGGTGTTGAGATCGAGGAATTTGCGAGCGGGCGACTATCAAAGCAAATGAGGTCTAAAGAGCGCGCTCTGCTTGGATTTGCCGAAGACGACTTGATTTTCACCTTTGTCGGTTCGTTCGGACCCTGGCATGGGGCTAGATTGCTCGCGAGCATTGTTGATAACATCGCGGCAAACCCCGCTGAGTACGCCGTGCGTATCAAGTTTTTGTTCGTCGGCCAAGGCGTTGAATCTGACGCCATTGAAGACATGCTCCAGGAGCATATCAAGTCGGGTCGGGTGACCATGACGGGATTAGTGGAGCACGCCAGCGTACCAAATTTTTTGGATATATCCGACGTCTGCTTGGCGCCAACACTACAAAACGCCGATGGTTCAGAGTTTTTCGGCTCACCGACAAAGCTTTTCGAATATATGGCAGCCGGCAAGCCGGTGATCGCAAGTGCGGTCGGGCAGGTAAAAGAGGTGATGCGCGGCAGCCCGTACATTAAAGACCTCCCCCCAGGTGAAGCGTTCGACATGACGAATGTGAATATGGGTCAAGCCACCGGTTTGTTATTCAAACCAAGCGATAAGGGGCAGTTAGAACGCGCAATTTTGATGCTCGCTGGAAATGATGCTGCGCGAGCCAAGATGGGAGCGGTTGGTGCGGCGCGGGCGAAAAGCACGTACACGTGGCAGGCGCACGTCGGCGCCGTCTTAGCGCGTCTTGATGATATTGGGGGGGCAACTGATCAAACGTCGACAACCGTTTTAATTAATGCACTGCATTCTAAAAGTGGTGGTGGCGTAACATATCTGCGCAATATTTTACCGCATTTGGCCGCCATGCCGGAATTGGATATCCACGTCGCATTACACAAATCACAGCGGCCGTTGTTTGAGGCGGTTCTCAAAGGGAGTACCCCGCATTATTTTGAATCACGAGGCGGACTGGCGGGCCTGATCATGGCTGAGCAATTCTCTCTGCTGAGTACGTCGCGTCGGATTTCTTCCGATGTGGTGTTTTCCGTCGCCAACTACGGGCCGCTGTTGGTGCGCAATGGGTGTCTGTTATTGCGGAACTCTCTGGATGTGGCGATTGTCGAGCGGCGGTTGAGCAAGCTGCTTTATTGGAGCGCAATTTACCTTGCGACGATTAGCTCCGCACTGCTCGCAAAGCGCGTCATTGCGGTGTCATCCTATGCACGTGATTCCTCTTTGCGTGGCGTGTTCAGGGCGCTCCGAGAGAAAGTGGTGATTGTCCCGCACGGTGTGGCAAAAGGCTTTTTAGATATTAAGCGCCAGGCGCCACAAAGTCCCTTTCTATTGGCGGTGTCGGATATTTATGTGCAAAAGAATATGCATACGCTGATCCGGTCATTTGCCAAGTTGCACCATGAGATGCCTGAACTAACGTTGAAAATTGCCGGCAAGCCGATTGATCAAGAGTATTATCAAAGACTGAAAAACCTGGTTGTTGAATTAAACGTGACGCAATCCGTTCATTTTATCGGCCATGCTTCTGGGGATGAATTGCGGGCGTTGTACGGTTCTTGCAGCGTATTTGTTTTTTCATCGAATGTGGAAACTTTTGGTAATCCGTTGGTTGAGGCAATGTCCGCTGGGTGTCCTATCGTATGTTCAAACGCGACGGCAATGCCGAGCGTCGCTGGTGATGCTGTACGATTTGTTGACCCGAATAACAAAGATCAAATGGCACATGAAATCCGTGCGTTTTTGAAGGATGCGGCGTTGAGTTCAGAATACAGCGATCGCGCACGCGCACGCGGGCGCATGTTCTCGTGGGAGAAGACGGCGCGCAGCACGGCTGATGTATTGCTCCAGGTGGCAAACGAATGAGCCATGATGCGCATCCGTTTAACCCAAATGAAGGGTCCTCCTCACAAGTTAGGATAAATGTTTGGGTCGTCATCTCGGCGGCGGTCATCATGATGACGGTTATTCTCGCCCCTCGGGCAATGGTCGGCATTTTAATGGTTTTCGCGGCCATCGGAATGGTGGGACTTTGGCGGGGACCTAATCGGGTGCGCGCCGTGTTAGCGGTGCCAGGCCTTATTCTGGTTTTGTTGAGTGTATTCTTTGCTGGTTGGATGACGCTGAGCACTGGGTGGCACTTTTCTGCGCAAGGTGATGTTGGCAAGGCACTACGGATTGTTGGTTTATTTGCGATTGGGTTTATTGCGTTGGCGGCTCCGATACCCCCCGATAGTCGGGTGCGCCAAGACATCGTTAAGGGGCTTTTGATAGGCTACATCATTGCCGTCATACTGGTCGCAGCCGCCGTTCTTTTTGTTATGACGGGCCACGATGTATTTTGGGGCAGTTATTTTGACGATCCCTTATCTACGCTTAATAGCCGCGCTGTGATGGTCTCGTTACTGCTTTGGCCGATTTTGCTGATTTTGTACACATCGACTTGGATATGGCGGGCGGCGTTGAGCGTAACAGTGCTTGTGATCTTGGCGTTGACGTCGAGCTTGGCATCTTTTGTCGCAATTTTGATCGGCGGGCTTGGCTTGGCATGCCATTACTTCGGTGGGCGTGCGGCTGTGGTCGGCGTCGCAATCGTATTGGTTTTGAGCACTGTCGGCGCACCTTATGCCATGCGCATCATCGTTTCGGAACAACATGTCTCACCTGACGTTACGTCAGATAAAGTGCAATTGCTGCCAACCTCGGCACGCCATCGATTGTCAATTTGGTCTTTTGTGACTGCGCGGATTCAGGAACGACCGGTTCTTGGGTGGGGGGTCGGTGCTGCAAGATCCATACCGAAAGAACATACGCAGTTTGCGGAAAATATGGAAATCCTGCCACTGCATCCGCACAGCTTGGCACTGCAAACACGACTGGAATTGGGCGTTCCTGGTGTTTTGCTTTTGGCAGCGATCATCGCGGCGATTTTGCTGCGAACGTCCAACGCCACTGCTGATCGAACGCAGGCCGGCACTGCAACGGCGGCCTTGCTGGCGTGGCTGTTTATCGCGAATGTCTCATACGGGATGTGGCAGAATTGGTGGATCGCATCAGCATTTTTGATCGTTATATGCATTCGTATGTGCGCTCCGACCTCGGCGTCGGCTGGGGATTAGTGGCTTTTTAAGTGAGGGTAACAGATACTCGTTGGGCTTAAAAAAAATCCTACAATTATCACATTTAAATTTTACGGGTTTGAGTTTTTTAGAAAAACAATGCTAGCCTCTTGCTGCATTGCGAAAATAAACTCGTGTCAAAGAGCACAATCGCACGCAGCCGATGGATCAAAAAGGGGTCGCAATCCGAACATTGCA
>TARA_R110001592_G_scaffold20761_4_pt1 | contig 14051 bp, 20 predicted proteins | sample TARA_R110001592 | Tara Oceans TARA_R110001592 (sample SAMEA4398387) | marine metagenome | biome: Polar Biome; feature: [SRF] surface water layer (ENVO:00010504); material: water (ENVO:00002006), including particulate matter (ENVO:01000060) such as... | depth 5 m
TTAGGCTTGGATCTTTTTGTAGTCTTTCAACAACTGTTGGATTGACATATGTACCAAACTGTGCTTTGATCTGTTGCTTTAATCTAAACTCTCTAACAAAACGTGCAAACACTGCATGTAATCCGACGATTACTACTGCTATTCCTGGCATTGCTGCATCCATCAAATACAAGTGTGTTTGCCAAGCCCACAACGCTCCGTAGCCCAGTCCTCCAACAAATACAACAATAGCACCGCCTACAATGTAGTAAGGCGCAAAACGTGCAAGTAGAACTAGTAGTATAGTTAAAAATGCACTAGCACCTAGTTCACTAAGGTTTGCCCAGAACGGACGTTGTATCTGATCTCCGTCTATCATTGTTTGCAGTGTAACAGCGGCAGGTATGTAGTTGTACTGTGCGCCTGTTGGACTAGCAATCATGCCGCCTATGCCATCTGCTGTAATACCTATAATTACAGTTTTGCCTGTAACCATTTCTAGTTTATCAAAATCAGCAAGGTCAAGTGCGCTTAGTGTTTCAAATTGTTTGTTCCAGCGTAACCATATTTGTCCATTTGGATCTGTGTTTACAACGGGATATCCTGGTATGCGTATTTTTTCTACACCACCTGCGCCTGCTTTGATCTGATAACTAGGTGCGCCTGTTGCTAGACGTATAACCTCAACTGCTAGACTAGGATATGTTTCTTCTCCCACACGCATAATAAGTGGTACGCGGCGAACAACTCCATCTATTTCAGGTGCAGTATTACTTACTCCAACGCCATCTGCATTTTCGCCTAGTATAGGTATTGGGCCTAACATTCCGGGCCATTCAAACAAGTAAGGCAAGGGATTGCCTATCTTTGCTACGCCTCTGGGAACTGCATTACGATTAATCTGTGTGCTACCCAGTTGTGCTATTACAACACCATTCTCAACCAGTGCTTGGGCTAGTGCAACATCGCCACCTAGTCTATCTTCTTCACTGAACAACATAGGCAGTACAATAATGCCAGCGCCTGCTTCTCGTAATCGCCATACAAAGTTTGCTAGTACGTCACGCTTCCAGGGCCACTGACCATATTCTGCTATTGTTTGTTCATCAATTTCTAGTACAACAATGTCAGGACTTGTTACTGGTGTGTCAGTCTGTTGCAGTAAATCAAACTGCTTGAGTCTAATGGTTTGTACAACACTACTATCGTTGTAGTGTGCAAAGATTAATAGTGCTGCTGTTATAAAGGCTAATGCCCAATGGGTAATAATTTTCATTTTAATTTACACTCGACTTTGCTATTTCTTTTATAAAATAGAAATGACTGTTCCATCTTTGCCTTATGATAACGACAAGTTTCTATGTCTTTGAAACTTAAATTATCAAAGTTGTATGGAACAATGCCAACTGTAATTATTATAACATATAACATTTTACTTGTAAACCTGCCCTTCATCTTTCATCCAAACAAGTTTACAATATGCACTAAATGTGTGCTGAGTGGATATTTGTTCAGCAAAATATATGCATCTTTCGATGTCATAAAAGATCATAGGATTAATACGTTGTTGTGCTCCTGAAAGTAGCACTACCAGCATGAATGCGTGTATCATTGTAGTTTGTTTGAACCTTTCTCTCCAGATTTCGATAATGTATTACTTGTAGTCTACTCTTTATATCCAAACACTTTGCTTCTAACTTTGTCATTGGAAAAGTTGGAGACTGGCTTGTTACCTCATACAACCAAGCATTATGAATTACTAGTACAAACAGTCCAACAATTGTAGCCATTGTGCTTACAAAAAACATTAATATATTCTCGCCATAAGAAGTGCATCCTGTGCCTGTGCTACATTCCATGCAACAACACACATGAATACTATTAATCCAAGTACAGCAACTATAGCAACCCAAATACAAAGTTTCTCTATTAATTGTTCTTTATCACGCTTTGCTTGTGCTATTGCTTCTTGTTCACGCACACGAATCTGTGCTTGGATACGCACTATTTCATTCCAACTACTAGGGCCATAGTTCATATTAACAAACTGACGCAGTTCGTTCTCCATGCGCTCTGCTTCTTTTAGTGCAGCAAATTCCTCAAATGCTTCTTCTTCGATACTACCATAACTTTTCTTTTTGCTCTTTTTGGCAGCACCCTCTTTGACACCTTTAATTGCCCCCATCCAACGACCAATGTCGCCAGCCATACTCTCGATCTCTCGCCCATGCTCAAAACCGCTCTTAATTGCATTAAAAGCGGTGCTTGCAACAGCAATAAGACTCATTGGATCCATGGGAGTCTCCTCTCACTGTATTTATAGGGTATAACTATTAATGGCGGGTGTTAAGTGTAAACTTTGGTTTGTCTTGTATACGCTGTTTTATTTTACGCACACCGTAGTTGTTATGTTTAATTTCTTTTAAAGGAGACTTACGAGTCTCTGCAATTAAAGGACTGTTAGGTGCATATGTTATTTTGTTAATTTTTTCTTTGCTCATTATTGTGTCACCGTTGTCGAACAGCCGGTTGCAATATAACAAGTGCCTGTCAGAGTATAACTTCTAGGCGAACTACTGTTTTGCATTACACTTAAACTATATGCTCCTCCGCCATTAGTTAAATCTATAGTGCTTGTATGTGCACCTGTATGTCGTTGATCAGTAATTACATTGTGTCCATTTCCAGTAAGTTCAATAGACAATGTTTTTTTACCATCAAGTGATTGTTCAGAGTACACATTATTATTATTTCCGTTTATATCTACAACCGCCTCATGCGAATGAAAAGCACCCATACTGCCGTTACGCTGACCTACGTGAACTGCATTGTTATTGCCCACTACATCTAAATCAATAGTTTTTGCACCGGATTCAGTTGTATCTGTACTAACTAAACCAACCCCATTAAACCCCTGTCCTAATTCAATGTCATTGTCATTGCCAGTAACATCAAATGATATAGTACCGCCTATGATAGTTTGACCAGTATTCTTTTGTTTAATTAAAAGTTCGTTACGATCACCATTAAGTGTACTAGGATTGGATCCAGCATTTGCTATAGTGTTGTTTTCACCATCTTGTGTAATATTAAGTTCTAAATCATCGCCTATATTACTAATATATATGTCATTACCAGTAGCAATGCTACTGCTGAATATCAATACTATTGCCAGTGCTACTGCCCAGTTTGTAGTCATATAATTCAAAGTCTCCCTGCTTTATATTTAGTGAGTACCCGTGTCCTTGACTTAGGTATAAGTCTATCTTATTACCATATCCAAAATCCTCACGCACAAAATGCCACCATGGATCTTCATCATCTAATCTAATACCTGTCGTTGCATCAAATCCAGTTCCATCTGTTTTCTTTTGGCTTAGTAATGTTCTATTTTGTCTAGTAAGTTCATCTTCAAATAATCTCATTAAACTTAAATTAAGTGCATCCAGTAAGTCATATAACATATCCTGCAACATATAATCTGATTCATCTAAATCCGTAACCCATATATCCTGTATAGTATCTGTAAGTGCATCAGCATCAAGTCCATCATATTCTAAGAAGTCAATACCTAGAAAATCTGCTAAACGTCTTTTGCGCATCATTTCTTCATACTCTTCATCTACATAGGGATTTCGCTTGCGCAATATTAGTAGATTATTAATACGTTCTTCAGGCAATCCAATAATTAAAGGCTTGCCAGGAGGACGCATATTGTGTGTGGTTTGTGTTGCCTGAAATGCTTTATTAAGTATTACGAATCCTGCATCAGTTTCAACTTCAATCTCACCCGTGTAGCACTGCATATCCTCATCACAACTTGGAAGCAATGTAATCATACTGCCTCCTAATTCATCTACAACCATAATAAAATCAGTACCACGCACAGCAATAGTAGCACTTGGTGTGCGTATCTTTACGTTTTGCTGATACTTTTTTGCTATCTGACCACTAGCATAACGTACTGTGCCTAGTGTAGCCTTGATGCTTAGGCTACCAACATCATTTGCTGGATCAAAAACAAACTCGTCAATATACAGTCTACTATGTTCTGTAATGTCTACTCTTGTATCGTCTAAAAAGTCTATTTGAATTTTGCCGTTTGCAGTTACAGCAGTGTCTTGCATTTTAATGCCAACGCCATCCACTGCTGGTAGACTGTCACTGCCGCGTTCAATAGCACCGCTGCCTTTGACTTTGCCTATTTCACCAACGGCGCCATAGGCAATACTAGGGATTAAAAGTAGTAGAAAAAACAATCGCATTGCTTATTTAATCAGTTTGTATAATATCAATGTCTGCATTGTCACCCACTGTGATGAGATTTACAGTATTATCATATACACCGCTTTGGTCAACTAGTACATCATTGCCTTTGCCTTTAACATCTAATGTCATTGTGTGTCCAGCAACATCACCATCGCCTGCTAGATCTAAATTAAATGTGTTTGCTGTTCCCACAACACTGCTGTTTTTATCCACAGTCACGTTAACGGCTGCACTTTTACCATCTAAATCTAAATCCATAACAGTGCCATCATCAGTAACACTAAACGCAACTGTACTTGAATCACTGTCAGCACTTTGACCAATATCAATAGTGTATGCTTGCTGATCACCTACTGCGGTAATGTTAAGTGTTACAGTTTCACAGTTACCCGCGGCTGCACTGTCACACATAAGCGCAACTGTGTTACTGTCACCTGTAAATACCCATGTACCAGTATAGTTGTTGCCTTGTATTTGTGCTGCAATGCTGTTTGTGTCACCAGTTTGTGTAATGCTAAATGTCATGGTATCTGATGCAGTACCTGTTGCACCAAGTATTACTGCTTGAACACTTGTACCTATAACGTTGTTTTGACCATCTTGGACAATATCTAAGTCAAGTGTATCGCCAACTTGGCTAATGTAAATATCATTTGCTTGTGCTGGTATTGCTAAACTTAACAATATTATACTAGCATATAAAAGTCTTTTAATCATTCCGTCTTGCGGAAAAGTCACTTTATTAAATTAAAGTTGCGATCTTTGTTTACATAGTCCAGCCATTTTGTCCAGGCTTCCCATCTATACATTTCAGCAATATTCCTAAAACAAAGATTGTTTCCGTTACATACTCTATACTCGCCCATATTTTTTGCGCTCATCATATATTCATATGTAACATGTTTTTCAATTCCAACTTTCATAAACTTGCGCAATTGTTCTTTATCTCTTGCACACACATCTGTAATCTTCATTATTTCTGGATTACATATGCGTTCTACTAGTGTTGGTTTTGGTTCTGGCAATGCCATAGGTAAAGGTATTACATCTTTATCTACGCTGCGTTTGGTTACTGTTGCCTTGGGCTTTATTTTTCTTAATGGCACAACCTTTATCTTTGGCTCTACCTTTTTTTCTACCGCGGCTACCTCAGGTTTCTCTACTACCTCAGGCTTTTTAACAATAACTTTAGCAACTGGTTTTGCTAAAACTACATCCTCTCTCTTTGTTTCGGACTTAAATTTCCAAAGTCCTCTTCTCTCTCCTTCATTTATGAGTTCTACGACCCCCGCTTCTATTGCGGCTCTCACGGCGTAGTTTACAGGTTCATTGACAGAATAGCCATTTTCCGCTTCTACTAACTTGGTACCCAGATCGAAGAATTTAAACATATCAATTCCGCTCCTTGAGCTGGCTATTGTTTTTTCTGTAGCAACACTAAGCATAACTTTACCAGTGCTTACGCTAACAATTCTCATAACAACAGTGACGGTATCAACTCTATATTCGGTTTGTGCGCCTACTCCCAAGTATCTTGCACCCAATCCTCCTACAGCAACATTACTATCGTAGCCTATAATTCCTCCCTCAAGGATTAAGCCTGCGAACTTCATTGGTTTAAGTGGAGTTGGACCATCGGGTAGTTCTTTTTCATATACATCTCTTGTATTACGAATAAGTTGACGCTCTTTTACAAGATTGTCTAGTCCAATGCGCTCCAGTACCTCAAACCAACTTCCATTACCTACATCACTAAGGGCTTTTATAACCCAAACTTCTGCACCCTGTGTAACTGCACTGCTTAAATTAGCAATGCTGTCTGCGGGTTTGCGTTGTCCAGTTTTGTCGGTAAAACTATACACCGCAATAGTAATCTTCTTGCCATCAATTTCTGGAACATTTTCCAGTGCTCTAGCAAGTGGTGCTTCCTGTATTCTTGGTTCTGGTGGCTGTGCATAAACCTCTAGGGATTTTTGCGCAGTGGATCCACCACAGCCTGTTAATAGCAGTGCGGTCAATATAACTATTAAGTATTTCATTAAAAGTAAAATTCCCCTGCACCTGGAATAGATATTGTAGTTGTGCCATCATCTCCAATAATGGTAAGTGTAATCTCTCCTGTTGTACTGTCCTTTACCCAGGTTATAGTGCTACCTTCTATTGCTGCTGTTCCAGTAGTAGCACATCCTGAGCTACAGGTCGCGAACATTGCATCAACCATTTGTTTACTCAACGTCGCGTATATACGAGATTCAACGTTTTTGACGAATTTGTTAAGAGTTGTATTCTCTAACTCTCTTGCTATTCTTGCTGTTTCTGACCTCTTTGCATCCGCAAGTTCTTCTTTGCGGTTATGTTGTAGTTGCTCTGCGCTTAATACATGGCTACTATATCCGTTTCCATAATGGAAGGCAGGACTTTTGTAACTCCATGTAATTTCACTTGCACTTGCTCCAATCGCGGTCAATGTTACTAACAAAAACAATAACACTTTATCCAATGTCTTCTCTCCAATATATTTAGCGTAAAGTGTAAATATTTTTACACCTATATAACTCCACAATACCCCTCCACGGGCATAAGTACTTATATGATTTCTGAGCAAAATGAACAACAAGCATTATGGGATGCATTGACCTACTTTGACAAGCCTATGCAGGAACAAGGGCTAGTAGCAGAGTTAGAGGGCATTGAAGTAAACAGAATTACAGATGCACTACAACTAAGTGCAGGCAATCGTAGTCAAGCCGCACGAGAACTAGGCATAGGCAGAACACTGCTTATACATAAAATTAAGAAATATAGTCTTTAGATAAATTCAGTTATTTTACGAGAGCCTTGAGGACTGATGCTCATTCTAGCGCCTTTAATCCCAAAGTTATTACGATCACCACTATATCTAACCATCATAATAGGCTCGTAAGCATCTTCTAATCTCTCACCGTTACTGTGTGTAGGACCAGTGCCTGTTAGTTTGTTACCATCAAACACAGGATCACCTTGCATAATAAGGTCAACATTTTGTTGTCCTCTCTCACCGCCAAATGCATTACCATAAACAGCAATGCCACGCAAACGCCCGTTTTGTATTTTTCTTGCTAGGGTCATGTTACGCGGCATTGCACCGTCTATAGTGCGTTCTTTGACTGCGCTTGCAAACGCATTTATTTCTTCTTTTGCAGCAGGCATTTCTTTGTATACGGCAGCAAGTTCTCTGTCGCTAAGTCCGCCATATTGTTGAAAATCTTTTGCAGTGCCAGGCACTCCTTTTTTATGGCTTATCCAGGCAACTTCTTTTCCACTTGCATCGTATGCATGAAAGTCGCTTTTAGGAGTTCCCGATGTAGTTGCAAATCCTGCAACACTTACAGTTTTATCACCTATTGTAATTTTGACAGCATCAGCCGCGCCTTTTAATTCTGCGAATTGATTATTAATACTGCCTAAGGCTGCATCCTCGTCTCTTGTTGAAAATCCCGCTTCTCTACCACCAAACTCTTCAGTTTTTTGTAAGGCTGCGAGACTATACATTTTACCATCTTCACCAGCGAACTTTTGTGGTATTTGTCCTTGACGTAGTAATTCAATTGTCTCTGGATCTGGCTTTAGTAATATACTGGCTTGTGTTGCTCCAACTGGAACAAAGGGTTGTTTATTTTGAAGTTTTTGGATAAAAATATCCAAGTTATTTCTTTTTGATAATTGACCTGATAAATTGGCTTCTTCAATTTCCTGCATATCTTCTGGGATAACCAATGGACCTTGTTGCGTAGACTTTACGCCCGTTACAGGATATTGTGTTAGTTCATATAATAGCATAGTAATGTATTTATCGAGTGGCTACCATAGTAAGACTCAATCCACATACTCGTAGTTTCAGTCTACCTGTCTGTTCAAACACAACTATCTTAGCACGTTGTCCACTTGTAGTTTCATATTCACAGATGTAGTCATCAGGTATTGCTACGCCGCCTCTAGCAAGTGCAGTGTGTACGCACTCCTGCAATTGCTCTTTGTATTCTTCATCTACCCATGAACGTGCAAGAGCTCTCCCCAGTATATCAGGCAGTTGTGCTTTTACTTCTTCACGGGTATTAAGGTCAATGTCCTCATCAACAAGTTTAAATTCATATACATATTCTACAGGTAGTTTCTTTTCATAGGGTACAACTGCATTTTTCATTTAAACTTCTTATCCACCCATTTTTTTCCAACATACATTGCACTTACTAAAACTAGTAATCCTACTACTATCATTGCTTCAAGTCCTATATTTCCTGTGCTTGAATCTACTTCAATACCATCTGTAGTGACTGCAATGCGACAAGTTTCACATGGAGTACTCATTCGTAAACTCTATTATGTGTGTCTGCACAACGAATAAATGTTGCACACTTGGGCAAATGTTTTAGTTTATTAGCACCAACGTAAGTGCAACTGCTACGGATACCGCCAAGTAAATCTCTAACAGTTGATTCCACTGCGCCTCTGTAAGGCACAAGAACTTCTCTTCCTTCACTGCTTCTATACTCCTTTAGTCCACCAAAATGTTTGTCGTTTGCTGCTTCACTGCTCATACCATAAAACTGTACAAACTGTTTTTCTTCTGTAACATCTACTTCATTTGTATGATATTTTTTTGAAATTACATCACCACCGCCTTCATCGTGCCCAGCAAACATACCGCCAAGCATAACAAAGTCTGCACCACCAGCAAATGCTTTTGCTACATCACCAGGACAAGTACAGCCGCCATCAGCAATGACATGTCCATCGAGTCCGTGTGCAGCATCCGCGCACTCAATAATTGCCGATAGTTGCGGATAACCCACGCCAGTCTGTATACGAGTAGTACAAACACTACCAGGCCCAATTCCAACTTTAACAATGTCTGCTCCTCTGAGTAGTAACTCCTGTGTTTGATCTGCAGTTACTACATTGCCTGCAATAATTGTAAGTTTAGGATAATCAGTTCGCATTTGACTGACAAAGTTTAAAAATCGTTCACTGTATCCATTCGCTACATCAATACACAAGTATTTTATATCAGCGCCTTGATAAACTGCACGAAACTTTGCTGCATCATCATCCATAATACCCATGCTATATGCTGTGTATTCTGCACGTTCTGGCTTGTCAACAAAAAATCCTACTAGTTCTTTAATACTATAAGTTTTGATAAGACAAGTAAACATACCTTGTTTACCCAGTTCATCTGCCATACGCATGGTACCAACACCGTCCATGTTAGCACCCATAATAGGTATACGTTCAAATGTTGCTTTGCTGTTTCTAAACATGTGTGTACGTTCTAAACGTACTTCTTTGCGTGAGCCAAGTGTGCTGCGCTTTGGACGTAGTAATACGTTACTGTAGTCCAGTTTGAGATCATTCTCAATGTTCATTTGTGCCTCTTAGTTTGATTCGAGTTTTACTTCCAGTGGATAGCCTTGATTTCTAGCACTCATTAGTACTTCTACACCTTTTTGTTCTGCCATTTCAAAGGGTAAAACTGCTACTATGCTTGCACCTTCATCACTTATTTGGTGTGCTTTATCAACTGCCCCTTCATCTTCATAGTTAAAAATATTAACTAAACTTTCAATAACAAACTCGTATGTTGTTACATCATCATTAAGATAGATAACATTAAAGTCCTTAGGCGGCTCAATGTTAAGTACCGGGCGTACATTCTGTTTTACTTCTGCGTCGTTCATGTAAACTCCTGATTGTGTGAGGAGCGTTTCCGCCCCTCACTTTATACTAATATTTACTCCGCAATTTGCTCAATAGCAATTTTACGAGGCTTTTTTTCTTCAGGAATAATACGCTCTAGCGCAATGTAGAGCATGCCATTCTCAAGTTTAGCATCATTTACAACTACATCATCTGCAAGTGTAAAACTGCGATTAAACTTGCGTTTACTAATACCTCGATGTATAAAACGATTTGTATCGTCTTCATCTATGTCTGGATTATGTGCAATTGTCATTGTACCCTCTGCTACTTCAATGTCCAAGTCAGCAAGTTTTACACCTGCAAGTGCAATTTCAATTTGAAAATTGTTGCCGTCTTTTACAATGTTGTATGGAGGATATCCTGTACTGCCTGCGTTATTATCAATATAGCGTTGCATATTATGAAACACTGTATCAAATCCTACAGCATATGGTGTTAGTTTATTGATGTCGAGTGAGGTTAATCTTTGCATTTTCGTTTCTCCTTATAAAAGCAAGATATTTTATGAGACCCTGTTAAGGCATCTCTAGTTTAGTGGTTAACCGTTGACCACTGCGTGTGTATTAAGTCACAACACTATGATTTGGCCCATATAAATTATATTGACTATATGTTTGGCCCTGTATCCACCGTGTAACTCCACGATGTTAAAATTATTTATCTTTGACCCTGTTCCTTGCGAGCAGGCAGGAACATAAAAATATTTATCTTATTGGTTATCAATTTCACGTTTTTTCTTTAGCCAACGTGCTCGACCTGCTGCTTTTGCTCTTGCACGTTTCTCACTTGGCTTAGTGTGATGCTTGCGATCACGAATCTCTTGCATTACGCCTTCATCTTGCAATAAGCGTTTTAGTTTACGCCATGCACGATTAATATCATTATTGCGTACTTCTACAGTAAGACCGCGCTTTTGTCTTGGTTCTCTATATGCCATGTATTAATCCATTTTATCAGCGGTTCCAGTGGATCTGCTGCCTCATTAAAATTGAATCTTGTATATGATTCTTTATTATTATAGTAGAATACATTATGTTTGTCAATAAAATAACCTGTAAAAAACTCATTAAACTGACAATTCATTATAGTAAGATCACTACTATTATATGCATTAGTTATCCACTCTAATGTATTATCTGCAGTAGTCTGGTATACAGTAATAGGCAATGGCATTCTACGGATGTTATCTGTAATACTGTCTATGTATAGGTCACATCCTATCAGAAGTATACAAGGCTGATCAGCATAGTAAAAATCAGGTTCCGTTACCACGACGACGTTGGATTGCATTTTCAACTTCCTCTTGTTCTTGAACTGTAAGGTCTTCTACGTCTGTAAAACCTTTTACTACTTGATCTGTCAAATGCTCAACATATTCATCATTCAAATATGTATCTGTAATCTCTTTTTCTAACTGCATCCAGTTTGTGCCAGTGTATCTAAATAATTTATTAGGCAATGTATCTACACGCACAAATAAATCGCCTTTGTCAGGATCTTTTGGAAATGCTACACCAAAATCTGCTTGTGCCGCTTTATCTAAGTCGAGGTCCGCTACTGCAGCAAAATTCCTTGTAGGAACCCCTAGTCCTTTTTTGGCTCTTCTGTCTTTAAAAACTCTAGCGTGGAATCTTCTTCTGTTACTTGTGATTCTAAATCTTCAGCAAAATCATCTTTTTTCACTAAATTATACTTCTGCGCCATCTTAACAACTACTTCGTCTCTACGTTCAACTTCTGCTTCTAATTCTGCTATGTTGTTTAATAACTCAGTAATCTTTGTTTCTTGACCGCTTACACCGGCGGCAATTTCATCTAACTTCTTTTTGTATGCATCACGTTCTTTTTCAGTCGCATGCAACGCATCATGTGTCTTGTTAAAATTGTCTTGTTGAAAATCGCGTTGTTCTTCAGTGCTAATAATTTTATCTACAAGTCCGTCATTCTCGGCTTTCATTGCTGCTATTGCTGCCGCAAGTTCATCACGCTCTGAAAGTAGTCTATCACGTTCTGCTACTAGTTCAGCATGTTTTGTTGGATCAACATTAGCAAGATTACCGTCTAGTAGTTTCTCAATCTCAGCCAATACATCATTATGTTTTTTAAGTTCCATTTCTAGTTCCTCTATTCTTGGATCAGTGGCTCTAATTATCTTTTGTTTAGGTTTAGTCAATCCACGTTCTTGACGCCACCAAGTTATACTCATTACGCCTGCAAGTACTAAACATATTGCAAGTGGATCAAACACTGCAACAATAATAATAATAACCCAGCGTACTGCTTCTTCTAGTTGGCTGCGATTTGCTTCACCATATATTAGTTCTGCAATATACTTAACAGGACCAACCTCTGCTTCAAATTGTCTGTAGTTTTTTTCAAACACAAATTTATCTTCACGCAGTGTATCTATAGTTGGCTGTAATCCATCAATTTGATTCTCAAGTTCATCAATGCGTACATCAATATCCTTGTTTGAACTACCTGCTTGTGTTGTGTACTTTGCAATGTTTTCGTTTGCACTTGCAATAGTAGGATCTACAGTTTTGCGTATAACTGCAATACGAGCCTCAACCTCTTTTATTTGATCTGCAAGACGATTATTAATTTTTGTAATTTCACGTTGTACTGCACTTGCAACGCTTATTTCGCCACTCTTTGCTTTGTCTATGTCGCCCTGTAGTTTTGTACGTTCGCGTCTCTGTTGTTTACGCAGTTCATTGCCTTTGGCAACCATGTCTGTCGTGCCACCAAATGCTCCTGTTTTTGCGTTACCTTGTTTAGTATATGCAGTTACATCTGCATCCAAGCGGGTAAGTTCTGCTTGTGCAACTTTAATAGCCTCTGCACTACGCTTTTGTGCATCTGCTAAACGTTTGTTCTGCTGTGCAACTTCTTTTTCTGCTTGCGCTCGTAGTCCAGGAATCTTTGCATTTTCTGCATCTATTTGCGGTGCTAAACTTGCTCTTGCATCTTTAATACGCTCACGCTCACGGGCAATAAGTGTATCAACTCTGCCGCTAGTTTCACCTGCTTGTAGTCTAGCAATTTCTTGTGTCCAACGCTGTTGCTTTGCTTGCGCTCTAGAAATCTTTTGATCAATAACTTCTGCTTGTGCAATTTGTTCTGTGCCTACACTGCTCTGTTCAATGTGACTTTTACTTAGGAAACCAAACACGCCCATGCTTGTAATAAACATAAGCACAATAACTGCACTTGTAAGATAAGATTTAATGATGAATGGCGCACGTTTCCAGTGTATGTGTAACCACACTGTAGCAAGTATCTTACCTACTTCTAGCACACTGCCCATTAATACAATAGGCAAAAATGCTGCGGCAAAAATTGCTGTTAGTCCTAGTATACTGTAGTATGCGGCGATTACGCTGATACTAATAGCAACAAGTAGTGTGAGTAAACCTAAAAACATATTATGCTATTATACCGAATCTTACGCAAAATGTCAACTTAATTAAAGTAGAACGTCATCATGTCTATGTGTCCTATAGTATAGGTTACATAGCATCCTGAATCGAATAGTATTCCATCATCTGGAAAGTTATAATGTTCATTAGTATTATCTGTACCAATAGTTCTTGCTTTAAAAAGGATTGTACCTGGAACTCCTGCTGTGAGACCATTATGGAGATTAATTATTCCAGCAGTTCCACCTGACGTAATGGTCATGCCTCTTAGTCTTCCAGCACCGCTAAAGACATTGCCAGCGGCTTCTGTTGAAGTACCTGCTATTACGTTTCCTGCAGAGTTGCCAACTGAAGTAATACTTGCGACTGTTGCAAAGAACGCAGATGTTTCAACTGCACCTGCGTTTCCACCATCTATTGTTATTGATAAACTCGCTCCGTCTAAGTCTGTGCCCGCTATTACGAAATCCATTCCTGAATCATTACCGGCTGATGTGATCTCTACTACTCTGCCACCTGCGAATGTTACTGAACCACCATCTGCTAGGGCACCACCAATTGTTAAAGCAGCGTTGTTACCTGGATTAGCCGATACTGAAATACCGTTATCGTCTGCGGCAACTTCGTCACTAATCGTTTTTGC
>TARA_R110001592_G_scaffold6301_1_pt1 | contig 14051 bp, 18 predicted proteins | sample TARA_R110001592 | Tara Oceans TARA_R110001592 (sample SAMEA4398387) | marine metagenome | biome: Polar Biome; feature: [SRF] surface water layer (ENVO:00010504); material: water (ENVO:00002006), including particulate matter (ENVO:01000060) such as... | depth 5 m
GACATCAGCATGATTGGTGAATACATACAAGCAGGATTACCAGGAAAGTAATATGAAATACGAAGTAAGAGATGCAACACCAGAAGAACACAAGGAATGGATGGAAACAGACTTCTTTATGGCAGGCAAATTTGACCCAATGCAGATGTTTGTAGTAATACCGGCACTGATACAAATTGTAGTGTTCGGAACAATGATAGCCGCATTTGCTCTTATAAATGTACTCTTTTAAACACATAGGCAAATTACTTATAGGTGTTGGCACATCAGAAGAGTACAACCTCACTCCCTTAAGACTATTAATAACAAGTATTCTACTTGCGTTTTGCTTTTTAAGTACAATAAGTATATTATTATTCTTGACAAGCAAAATAATTGCTGTATAATAAATACTATTATGAAAAGGCAAAAACCTAGATCAATCCAACAGCCAAAAGTTCGCTATGCGAAAGAGCTGTTCACACGCGACACTCCGTATGGGCATAAAGTCCAACGCGACCGAACAAAAACAATCTATCGTAAGGCAAAGTATAAACCAAACTTATCAGACAGATAAGGTAAATACATGTAACGATTACACTGAACATTGGTGTATAACATATAGCAAACAAAAAAATATGAGCAGTAAAACACCATACGAAATTAGACTAGAACTTATTCAAGAAGCAAGATTAATTCTTCAAGGTAAAGCCACAAAACCAGAGTATATGCCTTCAGCAGAAGAAGTCATTGAAGAAGCAGAAAAGCTCAATAAGTTTGTGTCCAAAAGACCCGAGTAAATCACCCTCCCCTTTAGTAAATACTATTTAGAAAGCCGCTGTAGCTCAGTTGGTAGAGCAATGGTTTTGTAAACCATAGGTCATCAGTTCGACTCTGATCAGCGGCTCCAACTATATAAATACTTTCTACATACAAACAGGAACACTAAATGGCCAGGAACAAAAAACCACGCAATAAAAAATACTCAGGTACCAAGGCAGAAGAGTCTAACAACTTAGAACCAACCTCAGTAATTGACCAAGCAAATTTCACTCCAGAACAAATCCAGCAAGAAGAAGTGCTGTTTAGTTTGTTGGAAAGAAAGATCGAAATTCCAGTTGAAGCATTCGCAGGAAAGCATTTATTTATTGCTACCCCATGCTATGGCGGGCAAGTATCAGAACCATACATGAGAAGTTTAGTAAGACTAATTTTGCTTATGAATAGATTTAATGTAGAGTTTACACTAAGCACACTAGCAAACGAAAGTTTAATTACAAGAGGTAGAAATACACTTGTAAGTTTCTTTATGGAAAACAAAAAAGCAACACATTTGTTTTTCATTGACGCTGATATTGAATACAATCCAGAAGATGTATTAAGAATGTTAGCATACGATAAGCCTGTAATTACAGGTGCGTATCCTAAAAAAGCAATTAATTGGGATAGCATACTTAATGCGGCACGATCACCTAACTTGACTGAATCAGCAGAAACAATAGAGGGGCATAGTTCTAACTATGTAACAAATTTTGATTATCCTGTAGACGATGAAGGAAATAGACTGCCAAATGTACAGATATCAGATAACCTAATTAAGTTGTTAGATGCCGGTACAGGCTTTATGATGATCAAGAAAAACGTTATACAAGAAATGTTTGATAAGTTTCCTGAAACAAAATACAACAATGATTTAAACATTGATATGAAATTTGAACCATTTATGTATGCGTTATTTGATTGTATCATTGATCCGGAAAGTAGACGTTACTTGTCAGAAGACTACACATTTTGTAGACGCTGGCAACAAATTGGCGGAGACATTTGGCTAGATCCTAGAGTAGCACTTAATCACGTTGGCCATTATACGTTCCGTGGCAATGTTAGAAAAATGCTAACAGGTGAATCAACTTCGAGCACTTATGTATCGCCCGATCAAAGACCATTTGTCATTGGCAAATCAGGAACAGGCCCAAAAACACAACCAACACAACAGACTCAGTCTAAAATTCAAATAAGTAAAAAGAAATGAAAAAAATAAGTGTATTATTAGCAACAAGAGACAGACCCGAACTGCTTGAAAAAAGCATTGACAGTTTACTATTAAACGTAAGTGATTCCGAAAATGTAGAAATACTATTAGGGATTGATAACGATGACGAAAAAACATTAGAGTTTGTTCAAACAGACGCATTCCAAAATAAAATGCAAGATGAATATAACGTAGATGTCCAAGCAGTATTGTTTGATCGAATGGGTTATAAAAATCTACATCAATATATGAATATGTTATGGGGACAAGCAAATGGTGAATGGCTTATGCTGTGGAACGATGATGCTGTTATGGAAACCAAAGATTGGGATTTAGAAATTGGCAAATTCGATGACGACTTTGCGTTACTAAAATTTAATCAAACAAACCACACGCATCCATACGCACTATTTCCTGTGATACCAACAGACTGGTGTAGGCTAATTGGTACTTTTAGTTTAAACTCGCAGAACGACGCATGGCTAAACTTAATTGCTAAACCACTAGGCATTGTTAGAAATATTCCTGTAGACGTACTACACGATAGATTCGACTTAACAGGCAATAACAATGACGAAATCTTTAACAGCAGAGAATACGCAGAAGGCAACCCAGAAGATCCACAAGATTTAATGCATGAGAATATGGTTAAGTCTAGAGATGCTGTTATGCATAAAATAGCATGGTATTGCGATAGGATTGGAAAAACAGAAGTCGGAGAATACTTTACTAAAGTCAAATCAGGCGAAATAGATCCGTTTGACGACTGGAAAGAAATTAGAGACAAGGCCGTAGGAATGGGCTCAGGTTTATAAATAATAGTAGTTGACAACTACCTCAAATGGTAGTATAATAGGTATTATGGAACAAACAGAAGAACTAATTAGAGTATTTGTGTACGGCACACTGAAGTCGGGCAATCCAGTACGTGGACTAGATAAACCTATATATAAATATGATTATCAAACTGGTCAGAACGTCGAAATTGAAAAAACACTTGTGGGCAAAGCAGTTACTACTGGCGCTAAATTTAATATGGTAGAACTAGGAGCATTTCCTGGTATAATTGTTAATGGCGAGCACAACATATACGGCGAGGTGTGGGAAGGCGGAGAAGACTTTTTACAATATTGTGATGATGTCGAAGGCCACCAAAAAGACAAAGCAAAAAACTTATACCATAGAGATTTGGCAGGTACCACAGAAGGTCCAGCACACTTGTATCATTTAGATCCAACTTACTGGGCAGACTACGGCGAAGATTACAATGATGTGCCGACTATATCAGATACTAATAATACCTTAACCTGGAACGGATAATGGCAAAAATTGAATACGCCACTAAGTGGAACAACGATTTAGTTGATCCAAAGCATCCAGCACTACATAATGTAGCAGACATTAACCCGTTAGAAACAGATATTGTTTGGCAAACTGTTGAGCCTGCTCTGTTTCAATTAATGAACGATCGCATAGGCATAGGACTTGCCGCCCCACAGTTAGGCAATCCAGTTAGAATGTTTGTAATGAGGCATAGTACATTAGGCAATACTGCTGTATATAATCCTGAGATATTATTTCAGTCAGAAGAAACAGTAACGTTAGAAGAAGGTTGTTTAACATTTCCAGCATTATTCTTTCATGTAACTAGACCCGAAGCAGTACAAGTAAAGTTTCAAAATAGAAAAGGCGAAGAGCAGATACTAGAACTTAGTGGTATGGACTCGAGAGTATTTCAACATGAAACAGATCACTTAAATGGTGTTATATACATTCAACATATAAGTGATTTTAAATTACAAAGAGCAATAGCAAAAAGAGACAAACTTGTTAAGAAATTTAGTAAGATGAAACGTAGTGCTAGACGTGTATGATTACAGATTACATATATGACATACCAAGTTTGATGTCCAAATCAGACTTAGAATCTATTTTTGAATTAGCAACTACATTACCAGAAGACAGCAACATATTAGAAATAGGTTGTTTCCTGGGTAGCACTACATGTACTTTAAAAGAAGCCTTGCCTAACAGCATTTTACATTGTGTTGATATATGGCAAGATGAAAAACATTCAAAATATTTACTAGGCAAAGATAGACATTTTGTAAATGAAGAAATTACGTCTAATAAGTACATGTGGCATCAAAATACAAAACATTTACAAAATATTTTTACATATCAAACATCATCATTACAGTATCAATCCGATACAAAATTTGATTTAATTTTTTTAGACGGTAATCATCAATACGAAAATGTGATATCTGAATTAGTTAAATTTAAACAATATCTTAAACCTAACGGCATCCTGGCAGGACACGATTATGGGTTTGAGCCTACAAGCAAAGCAATTATAAAATTTGCTAATAACAATAATCTAGCAGTTTGGACCAAAAACGATAATGTTTGGTATTACAAACCATATATGGAAACACCGCAATGAACTATCCATTTTGGGTCTTTGATTGGAACCGTGTAAAAGATTATCAAGACAAATATCCACTAACAAAAGAAATATTCAAATACCCACTTAGCCTTTGGTACGGCAATCGTAATGCCAAGCCAATAAAAAATTTACACAAAAGTTTACACAGATTATTTAAACGCAGTGGCAATAAACTACCAGTTATGGTTGTATATAATATGCCTAACAGAGATATAGGACAATACAGCAAAGGTGGTGCTAAAACTCAAGAAGAATACTTGCAATTTGTACAAGACTTTGCTTTAGGTTTAGGCAAACACGCACCAATAGTTATATTTGAGCCCGACGCAATACCGCATCTAACACATCTCAGTGATATAGAAGCAGTTAGTAGAATAACTTTAATAAAACAGGCATTAGAAATTCTTACTACAACATCGGCATATATCTATATTGACGTAGGACATAGCAACTGGCTATCGCCGCAGGATGTTAGTAACTACCTAACTAAAGTTACCAATCCTAAGGTAAGAGGCTTCTCGGTTAATGTAAGTAACTATAGAACAACAGACGAGTCTGTTAAGTGGGCAAATAAGATTTGCGAACTTAGAGATAATGATTATTATATTGTGGACACCAGTCGTAACGGCAATGGTCCACATGGCAATGAATGGTGTAATCCACCTGGCAGAGCATTAGGCACACCCCCAACATGCGACACAGGACACGAAAAATGCGATGCGTTTTTATGGATTAAGATACCCGGAGAGAGCGACGGTAAAGCAAATGGCGGACCTAGAGCAGGAAGAATGTGGGGTGAAATGGGTGAGCAACTAGTAAGGAATACAACATGGATAAAAACTTTATAGTATTTGATAACTTTTACGATAACGTAGATCAAGTTAGAGAATACGCATTAGAACAAGAATTTTCAACTTCTGGTAATTATCCAGGATATAGAACAGGACCAGAGAATGACGAGCAACATGCTTATATGAAAACATTCTTTGAAGGCGTAATGGGTAACACAATAACACATTGGCCTAAAGAATACAACACCGCATATCAATGTACAACAGATGACGCAAGTACGTGGATTCATCATGATGAGACTATGTGGGCAGGTGTATTATACTTAACACCAAACGCACCAGCACAGTCTGGTACAGGCATATACAGACATAAGCCAACTGGCATTTACGAGTGGGACAGAGTGAAAGATTCGCCCAGTGATTTTAATAACTCAAACTTCCTAGGTGAAGAAAGTATGGACCAATGGGAACAAGTTAATTTTGTTGGAAACATATATAACAGACTGGTTATATATAAAGGCTCATTGTATCACAGAAGTGTACTACCTGGCTTTGGAACAGATAAATATACTGGAAGATTGTTTCAAACTTTCTTCTTTGACACAGAGTAATTTATGGATAGTTATTGGGAATGGAATAAAGAAAACTTCGATTGGCACTACGATCCTGCTAATACAACACCTGATGTTCAATATGTAGGTAGGTTTACTACTAACCCAACAGAGTTGCTTAGAGACGGTGTACTTACGTGCAAAGAGGCCTTAACAGACGATGACTACTACAATGAAGTAAGCATTAAAGGTGAGCCTTACAATGATGAAGCAAAAGAAATTATGGAAGGCTATCATAACGATTTAACCAGAGCAGGCTTTAACGAACATAACACTGGTGGCAGACAAACTAGAAAAGATTTACATCATATAGCACACTTGATGGCTGAAAGAAGTGGGTTATGGAATCCACAAATAATGTTCTTAGAACAACCACCAGGAAAATTTGTACCATGGCACAGAGATAGTTACAATAACTACAGAAGAAATCATGCCAAAGTAGGCGATGACACAGAAGTAATACGTTATTTGGTACAACTTAATGATTGGCAATGGGGACACTATGTTAGTGTAGGCAATGATGTTATACATCAATATAAACTAGGCGACATACATTGCTGGAAAGAAGGTATATATCATGCCACAGGTAATGCTGGCTTATGGCCTAGATACTGTTTAACCATTACAGGTGTAGTCACGCCAAGTGCGTTACACCTTAAAAAACCACAAGACTTCGAAATTTAATATGACATTTGTAGTCGGAAGTCCGTGCGTTGGCTGTAAGGATACAGCATGTGTAACAGTTTGTCCTGTAGATTGTTTCTATGAAGGACCAGAAATGCTATACATTAATCCAGACGAATGTATTGATTGTGCGTTATGTGAACCAGAATGTCCTACTGAAGCCATATGGTGTGATGACGAATTACCACCTGAACAAATTCCTTTCCTTGAACTAAACGAAAAAGGTGCCGCTATGTACGAAGATAAAAACATTGTTGATCAACAAGAGCCTATCGCACACGCAAGTCCTTATAGTCTAGAAGATGCTATCAAGGTCGTTCAGTTAGAATGTGATAAATAGTAATATGAACGCAAGTGACGTAATAGTAATATACCCAGGCAGATTTCATCCTTTTCACAAAGGACACAAACATGTCTATGATTTGCTGAACAGCAAGTACACAAATGTCTACATTGCTACTACGGAAAAAGTAGATGCGGTGAAATCACCATTTAGTTTTGATGAAAAAGTAACACTCATGAACTTAACAGGTGTACAAAAAGATAAGATTTTAAAAGTAAAACAAACATACAACGGCGACGAATACAAAAGCCGATTCAATAACAAGTATTCGTTGATATTTGTTGTAAGTGAAAAGGACATGTTAGATGACCCAAGATTTAACTTTCCAGCAAGTGGTCTAGGGTTGAAGAAAAACGGTGAGCCAGCATACTTACAAAAGATGCCACAAGGCGATAACCCAGACTTAAACCCAATGGCAGACACAAGGGTTCCAACAGAAAAAGAGCCATTAGAAGACCGTGAAAAAGGCCGCGGTTATATAATGACTGTACAAACAGAGACATTTAAAGTTGGCGGGCATGACGTAAATAGTGCGTCGCAGATACGATCTTTGCTAGGAACAGAAAATATAGACGATGCAAAACAGGCATTTGTTGATTTATATGATAAATATAATGAAACAGTATTCAATATGATACGAAATAAATTAGGTACGGTAAAAACTATGGAAAATATAGACTTAAACGAATTAAGAAGAATGGCAGGACTAGAGGAACGCGATATCGACGGTGATGACGACTACTCCAATATACCAGGCTTTAAAGAGAAACCTATGTTTGACCAACTTGGAAAAATCATAGATAGTTTCGAAATGTCGCAAGATGGATCAGATGATATCAAGAATCCATTATCTACTGTTAAGACAGACGACGGCGAACAAGTAGAGATTTCAGTAGGCGAAGCAAGAGCACTAAAACAAATGATGGAAATGCTGTCAAGTGCTAGACAAGGCGAGGTAAAGTCCGCAAGAGAAAAATTCTTAGATTCTATACAAAAGTCAGAAGGCCTACACAGTATGCTTGAATTTGCTAGATCAAAAGGTTTAGTAGAAGAAAGCGATGTAATTTCGGAAGAAGAATTAGCAGAAACCATTCCACACATGTACGCCTTAAAAAAGCAAGGTATGAGTGTCGAGGAAATTGCTAAAAAACTTGGCATGAAACCACAAGAAGTCAACGACGCAATGTCTAAAACAGAAGAGTCAGTTGAAGAGTTAGACCTAAATGACATTAGAGCAGATTTTGGTGTTGATGAAGGAAAAATGAAAGATATGGCTATGGATATGGCAGACGCATTTTATGATAAAGTAAGTGCGATCACAGATCAGTCAAATGACTTAGGCAAAGCAGTTATTGATGCGTGGAACGATGAAGAAGAAAATCCACCAGAATGGGCTCTAGACGAAATTACTAGAGACGTATTAGTTGACGCAGGCTTAATAGAGCCCGAACAAGAAGAAGAACAAGCAGAAGAAAGTTTTGATCCAGCAATGGAGCCAACAGAAGAGTCAACTATGTTTGATGATGCTATGGAAGTTCATGCTAACGAAGGCGAACAAGCATTAGCTCAACACTTAGGTATGAGTGAACAAGAGTTTGACCAAGAGCTTAATGAATATTGTGCTCTACGTGGCAAACACGCAGACGATGATAGAGAAGAAGCAATTGAAGGTCTTGTACAAGAAATAATTGATGAAAGAGAAAAATCAGACCATGCCGAGCCGTCAGTTGACGAGGATATGGCCAGAATGAGAGAACTAGCAGGTATGCCAGCAATTACAGAAACAGAATACTGGAAGTGGGACCAAGGAAGTTACAAGCCAAAAGATGGATATGACGCAAACTTTGATTTTTGGAGCCAAGAAGCACAAAGTGCAAGAAGTAAAAATGGTGACGAGCCGTTTAAAAGCAGAGAAGAAATGATTGATATTTTTGATCAGCAACTGGAAAAATATAACATAAATATATTTAAGCAGAAGCAAATTAGTCAAATGAAAGCAGATGAAAAAGCAAAAGCAGAAAGAGAAAAGTACGCACCTAGGCCTAAACAAACAGAGTTGGATTTATAATATGAGTAAAGTCAGCAAAGAAGAATTAAAAAAATTACAAGAACTAGCAGGCATATACAGTGACGTGCTAAATGAGAAAGATGCTGGTAGCCAGCAAAAAGTTGCTATAGGTCACATAGACAACGAAAGAGACATGATAAGAAGACAGTTATACCAAATGGGTACATACTGCGTCGACTTATCAAAAATGTTAAAAGATTTACCAGACTCAGATTTCCCTAATTGGTGGCAAGCAAAGATAACCAAAGCAGGTTCATACATTAGCGATGCCAAGCACTATTTAGAGAATTCATTAGCAGTACCGCCAGGTGATGATATGGCAGGACCAGACGTTTCAGACGTACAAGATCCTGATTTCGAAAGAGACGACGTACAAGATCCTTCCGGCGTTAGTTAACACCTTTTTTAATCTCTAGTAAAGTTTAAGAGGAGTAAATACTAGTATGACCGATACTACTGGACTACAAAAAGAATATTCACAAAAAATTCAATCCGCAGGCGCAATGTCATTTATTGGCTCCAATAATAGAAACAATTTTGACGAACATTCACAAACCCATTTTACATATCTAACCGAGCAAGGTCTTAAACCAGAACATGCGTTTTTAGATGTTGGGTGCGGAGCATGTAGAACAGCACAAAAAATAGTACCTTATTTAAATGCTAACCACTACTTTGGGTTAGACAGAATGCCTGAACTAATAGAGTTTGGGTTAAACGAAATATTTGATGAAAGTACAGTACTTGATAAGCAACCTAAGTTTTCTGTAAACTCTGAGTTTAATGTAGATTTTGTTGGCAGGAAAGTAGATTATATTTGGTGTCAAAGTTTAATGTCCCATTTAGATGAGTCAGACATTAAAAAATGTTTAAATAATCTTAAAAATGTATGTCATGAAAATACAAAAGTTTATTTTACATATTTTATGAACCGCGGCAAAGACCGTGAACAAGCAAGAGAAAATTATAAAAGCGATTCCAAAATTGATCTACAATACGACAAGAAAGTAATGGATGATATTGTAAGTGAAGTTGGGTACACTAAAATCTTTAACGGAACAATAGGACATCCAAGAGGTCAATGGATGTACATTTGTAAAATATAAATATTATTATGAAAGTTGAAATATATAGCAAACCACAATGTCCATATTGCGACATGGCAAAAAAACTAGCAGAGTCCAACGGACACGAACTAACATACAAAATGTTGGACGAAGACTTTACAAGGGAGCAACTATTTGAAGTGTTTCCTACTGCGAGAACATTCCCTCAAATTATAGTTGACGGTGAAAAGATAGGTGGATACACCGAGTATAAAGCACTCGTAGGTTAAATCTGCGTTGCTACAATGTGTATTCTATCTTCATTACTGAAGTTTACTGCTGAATGTAAATAATTAGTACGCATTAAGTACGCATTACCTACCTGTAAATTATAGTGTTTAATTGAAATATCACTGCCTGTGTCACTTACTTTAGGCTGTTCCGTGTAGAACATTAAAAAGTTCTGATCGTTGGTTACAACCGGTATGTGTAGGCGTAAGAGGTGGTCTGCGCCATCTTCGTGTATACTATAACAAGTACGTCTTGCTTTATTCATTATACGCCATCTACAGTAGTTAGGTGCTAAACTTTCTATTAATTGACCAATGTAACGATTCTTTATGCTGTTATTAATTACAGTAAACGCTTTCTCATCGTGATTTAAGTTGGCTATTTTGCCTATACTACAATCCCAATCGTTGTTGCCTGTAATACTTGTTAAACTGATTTGCTGATTAGGCCATAACGGTGTTAACCCTAAAATATGGTCAACGTCTTTGAGTAGTTGTTTTTGATCTATCTGAATTGATAGTTTGTTTATGTATTCCATGGTACTAATTTAAATCTCTCTTCTGGTAAGCCTAAGTATTTAGTGGTCCAGTCACTTTGCCCAACAAAATCTAAGTGTGCCCATTCATCTTTTTTAGCCAGTTTGTTTTTAGCAAAGTCCATAAAGTCAGTTTGTATGATAATATCTTCTAGAACAGTCTTACGCTCTTCTACTTCTGCTAAGTTAAAACTATCCCATTCGTAATGAAATAACTCCATGGTGTTATATCTACTGCTATCAACATAATCTATGCTTATGTCAATTCCCCACTTGGGTTTAATCTGTGTCATTTTATGTATAAGATGATTTCCTTCTGCCCAATGGCCCAACTGTTCTAACGCATAACCATGATAGCCTTTACGTTCAAATAATTTTGCGTGGTTAATATGTGCGCCGGATACTATATTAGATTCAAACCAAGTTTTAGCAATAGCATTTCGATATCTAATGTAATCAGTTTCGCCCATGTTTACCTTGGCAAACTCTTGTTCTAGTGGACATAAGTCATAACCGCTTTGATCAAAAAGATATAATGAATCAGCATTAGGACAATGCATCTGTTCTATAGCACAACCCCATGTGCCTCTTGGATTAAATGTGTTAGTTGACTGCTGGAACATTTACCAGGCGCGGCAACTCCAGTACCTTGCTTTAGTACGAGGACCTGGATTATCACAGTTGTGTCTTGCTCTGAAACTCTTGCGTCTTGCTGGATTAGACTTTTTAATTGACATTGTCTTTTGCCCGGCTTTCTTAGCACTTGTGCCGCCGTGTCCAAAGTTTACTTTTTTAACATTACCTGTTTTAGGATCTTTAACATAAACTTTAAACTTTTTAGTATCACCTCTAGTCGGTTTGCCAAGTTTAACTTTTCTACCTTGATATTCTGCTTCGTCAAGGTCTTCGTCAAAGTCAAGTTCTCCTTGCTGTGGATCTCTTTTTATTGGTGTTACTGTTCCTGGTGTGGCTTGTACTGGTTCAGGACTAGGGCTTCTTGGTGGTAACTCTTTTGCTTTGATACCTCGTTGTTCGTAACTGCTAATCAACTTCTTAAGCAGTTCGCCTTTTTCTGTTCCTTTAAGTCTATTCATATAAGTGTCTATGAGTAACTCATACATCTTGCTATCAAAAGGCTTGTTCATTAATATGTTCAGTCCTTGCCCTTGTGGAAATCCCATGGATCTTAATAACGCATCGGCTTGTTTAACTGAAAAGTCATTGGTTCTATCTGCTGGAAAGTCTATTACATCGCCTTCATCTAATTCTGGATCAAATGGATGTTGTTTAATTCTTTTACCTGTTTTAGGATCATGGTTCTTACCTGATTCTTCATCTGCTAAATCATCATCTTCAGATGAAAAATTTACTGTAGATTTTCTATTTTTAAATATTTTGTTAAAGTCTTTTTCGATGTCAAAGTTTTCGTCTACATCATTTTTATTATTTTCATCTTCTTCGTTGTCTTTGTAAAACTCCACAGATTTTTTATCGTGTTTATCAATATTATCAGAGCCAAATGTTTGCTCTATAGTGCCTTCAGTTTGATGAGGAGTATTGTTATCTTTCCATGTCCAGAATTGCTTAAATAAATTGCCGGCTTTAATTCTTGTTGTCTCGCCTGCTCTAAGTTCAATAGCACCCATATCGATTAACTGTTTTATATAACCGTATAATGCCATATGATTTTGTTTATCTTCTACATGACTTTTAAATACATCATACACGGCTCTCATATCATCATCAGTGCCTTCCATAATACCTGCTAATTGTTTTAACTCATCTAAAGTTGATTCTACTTTAGGATCGTTGCGTTTAGGAGTAATGATTTCTCCTGTACCTTGACATTTTGCACAATCTGTGCTTGGACCAGATGAAGTTATACAACTACATACTTGAGGATTGCCTCCTTCTGGATGAGTGTGCCCATGGGCAGGATCGTATTTCTTAATATCTTTAGTGTTACTGTGAGTGCTACTAGTTGTAGGCTTCTCTGCTTCAACTATAGGTAAACCTGCTAATTGTTTTAACTCTTGAATTTGTTCCATAGCATATTTGTTAACTTTTTTCAATTCAATTTTTGCTTTAGGATATCTCATTTGCCATTGTCTTTGAACAGCATTAATTTCTTTTCTATCGTATAGTTTAGCAGTTGCTGGCTTGCCGTCTATGAATAACTCGTATTGGTCGTCTATGTTTTCTTTAACACATGAGCCTTTTTCGCCTGCTGATTTACCAGGTACTTTTCTGTATCCTTTCCAGCACTTGTTATATATTTTGCTGTTACCGTGCTTTTCGCCTTCATCTACTTCTTCTGTTTCTTCAAATAAACTATCAGCAGTTTCGTCCCACGCAATTAATACATTCTCGCCTACTACATGTATTACGGGAACAACAATGCCCTCGCCCATGCCTGTTTCGATCATTATTTCGTCGCCTGCTTGTATACTGTCGTCTGTTGCTTCTTTCTGAGGTTGTTTCTTATCAATGGGTGTACCATCTGGCTTTCTTTTGAATGTCAACTTGACATCTTTCTTACCACCGTTGTCGATGTCTTTTAATGTTAACATCTTTTCTTTTTCTTTTGTTGCTTCGTCGGTGTTACCTTTCATTACGCCAACTGCTTTGCTATATCTTTTTTTAGCGTCCTGTATTTTTTCTTGAGGTGTTCTGTAAGGTCTACGTTTCTTAGGATCTCTATTAGGTTCTTCGTGCCTAAGTTCGTATTCTAGTTCACGCCTTTTGAAGTCACTGATTTCGTTCATACTTTCGCCCATTGCGTACTGTTTGAAATCTTGTAGATAAATTTGGTATCGTTGACTAATGATATTTGCTTTAGGTGGATTTTTATCTGTTTTCATTGTCCAACGATAGTAATCTTTCTCACTCACTGGAGTTCCATCGTCGTTAGCAACCATTATGCCTACTGATGTTTGTACTTCTTTCATTTCGTTCATGTCTGCAGTGCCTTCTTCTGATTCGGCATGCATTGCCGCCATATGTTTCTTATATGCCGGTGTACCTTTTTTGTGAGGCGAGTTGCCTTCTAATAGCGAGTGTAGTATATTCATACTACTATTTATCAGAGATTTACAATTCTGCGGGGGTTTTCCAAACTATGTCTATACCACGCCTGACAAGTTCGTTACGGCATTTCTGCTTAACTTTGTTCTTTTGTCCGTCGTTTATGTATTTGATTAAGTCTTCTTTAGACTGTTGTTT
>TARA_R110001592_G_scaffold359698_1_pt1 | contig 14046 bp, 11 predicted proteins | sample TARA_R110001592 | Tara Oceans TARA_R110001592 (sample SAMEA4398387) | marine metagenome | biome: Polar Biome; feature: [SRF] surface water layer (ENVO:00010504); material: water (ENVO:00002006), including particulate matter (ENVO:01000060) such as... | depth 5 m
TTTAGCTTTCGTGATGCCGAATACAGTTGATCAGATAGTTTTAGGGCCGCCTGGCCGTCCCATGGTTTCATTTCCGCACTGAATGCAGGCATCATTACGAAGAAAAGTAGTGCAATGCAGTAGGGGATGGTTTTGCTAATTGAATTACTCATTAAAGCCTCCTGACTGATGCTCCGTCAATGGTTAGGTAGCAAGTGCATCCTGATTTGAGAACGCGATTCATTTTGAATCTCGGAATCATAGATTCTTCATGTCACGGTGATCGTGAATTGGATCCTTCTTTTTCTCTGGTTCGCACTTATCACTTTCGGGGTTAGTAGAATTGGCATCTGTTACTTCATCGGAATCGTCCATATCACCTTTGGGGGTGCATTTTTCAGTCGGCGTCTTCTTGCTTGAAGCCGAACTTGGAATATGAGTCTTTGTTGCTTGATGATCGTGGGAGCCGGGCTCCGCATGCAGCGAAGTAGCGGCGCCGGACATCAAGCCCAGAATGGCTATCGTTGAAACCAGTACATTTGTCTTCATGGTAAACACCTATTTCCTAAGGATTTTTGAGAATGTCAGTTGGTTATTGCACCTAACGTACTAAATAATAGCAGCGCGACTCTGTCCTTGACATTACGATAGAATTACAAAGATGTAATCTAATTGACGTCTTTTCGTCAGCAAGATATTGAAAGTCTCGTTCGGAGATCGGCAGTCCTCCTGCTTTGCTTCTGGATACATCCCGGGATGTTCAAGTTTAAGTGGAGGAATCTCCTTGGGGTCATCGGCGTTTTCTAGAATATGGTCGCAAAGCGTAGGAACTCGAAACATTCGATGGAAACGGTCCGCACTAAAAAAAGCGATAATTGTATGGTGGATGCTCAACGGATTACGCGTTTGTCCCAAAATGACAACGGGCAAGTCCCTCATTACCAAGATGTCATGCCGCGGTCATTGGAGTGAAAGACTGTAACTGTTAGTGTTGCAAAATCGCGTGTTATTGAAGTTACTACTGCATTCTACCAATGTTGCAAAATGGACGATGGATCAGGAGTCACTAACCAATACCCTAATCTTATGGACTGGGCGCTGGTGCTCGTACTGTTATCTGGCGCTATTTGATCTGCCCGAACAGCTGACACAGGAGGTTTCATTTAGTCATTGCGCAGTCAAATCGCGCTTGGCTCCCCTGTATAGCTGGAGTTTGGCATATTCTGCCAGGTGCCGTTGTTGCTAATGGTCCACTCGAATCTCAAAAATCTAGGGTCAAATAGTGACATAATCGACTTGATAAAGTAGAGGAACATCTAGGGAACAGTAATAACGAACTGCTACAAAGTCAGTTGTGGCCGCGCTCGGTAAGCGCTAACAGTTGGCGGTAGTCGCTGCAACCCGGGCACTACCTCATCACCCAATGTGCGAAGGAGTCGGGCGATCATCGAAATCACGATCAGGTCTAAATGGTCTACTATCTGGAGCCGTTTTTTTGGAACTGGCCGATCAGAGGAGCAAGTATGGACTCCGGTCTAACCCGATACCGGGGTATCTTGAGTATAGTGGGTGACATCGTCAACCTGCGTATTGCCGATGCCCAGGCCATGAGCACCCCGCCCAGAAACAGAGATCTGGCTATTATCGAGCAGGACGGGGAGCGATTTTCTCTGGCCCAGATAATCAGCCTGGCTGAGGATAAGGTGTCTCTACAGGTGTTCGCTGGCACCAAAGGGCTAGGTAATGGTGCCTCTGTGCGTTTTCTCGGCGAGACCATGCAGGCCATTTATTCGGAGAATATCTTCGGCCGAATATTCAATGGTTCCGCTCAGCCGATTGACGGTGGCCCCAAACTCACCCACGAACCAAAGGTGCAAATCAATGGGCCAACGGTCAATCCCACCGCCCGGGTTCTGGCGTCTCGCATGATCCGTACCGATGTGCCGATGATTGATATATTTAACTGCCTGGTGGAAAGCCAGAAGATTCCCATCTTCTCAGTGGCAGGAGAGCCCTACAACAAATTCCTTGCCCGGATCGGTGTTCAGGCTGACGCGGACGTGGTGATCTTCGGTGGCCTGGGCCTGATCTTTGACGACTATTACAGCTTTAAACTGGCATTTGAGGATGCGGGCATGATGTCACGAACGGTGATGTTCGTGAACCTCGCCTCAGATCCGGTTGTAGAGCGCCTGATGGTGCCGGACCTTGCCCTGGCGGTCGCTGAGAAACTGGCTGCAGAAGAAGGCAAACGCGTACTGGTGCTGCTAACAGATATGACCGCCTATGCCGATGCCATGAAAGAAATCGGTATTTCCATGGAACGTATCCCGTCAAACCGAGGCTACATGGGTGACCTCTACTCGCAGCTGGCCCGGCGTTATGAAAAGGCCTGCGATTTCAAAGGCGCCGGTTCGGTTACGATCCTGTCGGTGACCACGATGCCCGGCGGTGACGTCACCCATCCTGTACCCGACAATACCGGCTATATTACTGAAGGTCAGTTCTATTTACACAACGGAGTGCTCGATCCCTTTGGCTCGCTGTCACGACTCAAGCAACATGTGATTGGCAAGGAAACCCGTGAGGATCACGGGCAGATTATGAATACCATGATTCACTATTACTCGGAAGGCGTGGAGGCCGAACAGAAGCAAGCAATGGCATTCGATCTCAACGAGTTCGATGAAAAGCTTTTAGAGTTCAGTAGAGCTTTTCGTGAACAATTCATGCACCTTGACGTGTCCATGAAACTGGAAGATGGATTGGATGCCTGCTGGAATTTGCTATCCCGGTGTTTTGACAAGGATGAGGTGATTATCAAGAAAGAACTCAAAACCAAGTATTGGACGGAATCGCATGGCCAAGATAGCACTAAATAAGAGTGTCCTGAGCCGCGAAAAGCAGCGCAAAACCGCCTATGAGCGCTACTTGCCGTCTCTTGAGCTCAAGCAGAAACAGCTTCTGGCGGAATGCAAAAAGGCACAGCGGCAGTTGGCGCAGCATCGGTCTGAAATTGATTCCACGCAGACGTCTGTGTACCAGAAGCTACCCATGCTGGCCAATGAAAGCATGGACCTTGCTGGCCTGGTAACGGTGGACAATGTGCGAATCGAAGAGGAGAACCTGATGGGCACCCATCTGCCGACCCTTGGCCATGCCGATTATCATGTCACGGCGTATGGCTTCCTGGCCAGGCCGCACTGGTTCGACGAGTTGGCCTCCTCACTGCAGGTGGTATTGAAGCTGAAGCTTGAAGAACAGATCTTGGTCGCCAGGGTGCGGCGCCTGCAAAAGGCGGCCCAGTCTATCACCCAACGGGTAAACCTGTTTTCGAAAGTGTTGATCCCCGAGTCAACCGACAACATCAAACGCATTAGTCTCTTTCTCTCGGACCAGGAGCGGGCAAGTGTGGTCCGTTCAAAACTAGCCAAGCGCAAGAAAAACGCGGAGGCTGGGGCTCAATGAGTATTGCCAGTCAGGTGGAGCTGACCCTGGTTGGCGATGCGGACCACAAGCAGGGTATTCTGCAAGACCTGCAGAAGCTGGGCGCGGTGCATCTGGTGCCACTCAAGGCGGCGCCTCCCGAATCGGGTCCCGACGCGGCCGACGATGTACGCGAGGCGTTCTACTACCTGTCTTCGTCCCCGGTAAAACGTCGCTCCCAGCGGCCAAGCCACGAGCATCCGCTGAATGAGGTGGTGCTAGAAATCCTCGATAATAAGTACCAGCGTCAAGACGTGGTTGACCGCATTGAAATAATTCGTCAGCGCCAGCGTGCTCTCGTACCCTGGGGAGACTTCGAGTTTCCAGAACTGGAAGAGATTGACAACGTACGTCTTTGGTTTTATCAGGTGCATCTGGCCAAGCGAGTGTTATTAGAGAAGGTTAAACTGCCCTGGCAGATCATGCACAGCGACCAACGCTTCCATTACCTTGCAGTATTGTCACAGGAGGAGCCAGGTGAAGAAGATATACCCTTTCACCGATCCCATACCGGAGCACTGTCACAGTCACAACTGACCGCATCGCGCGAAGAAGCGCTTGTTCATCTCGAAGACCTGGATGCAGAACGCGAGTCTTTGACCCGCTGGATTCTGCCCTTACATGACGCGATCGACCAGAGTCTGGATCAGCGTGCACTGTCGCTGGCCAATGCACAGGTGCTGGAAGCGAAGCCGATCTTTGTATTACAAGGCTGGATTTCCGAGGACGCCCTCCCCGCCCTGTCTGAATGGATCAATACCGTACCTGCCGCCTATCGACTGCGCGAACCCACTGCCGATGACAATCCACCGACTCTGTTGCGAAATGGGGATCTCACCGGTGGTGGACAGGAAGCGGTGGCCTTCTTCCAGCTCCCCGGCTATCGTTCCTGGGATCCCTCTGTGGTGATATTCTTCTCCTTCTCCGTGTTTTTTGGCATGATTCTCGCGGACGCGGGTTACGCCCTGCTGCTGGCTGTACCACTGCTCGCCAAGTGGAAAAAGATGTCGACCCCCGGCAGCGTTGCCATTCGACTGCGCAATATGGCAGCTGGAATGATCGGCTGTGCCGTCGCCTACGGGGTACTGGTGGGGAGTTACTTTGGAGTGAGTCCCGCTGAGGGCTCTGTGCTGGCGGCGCTCGATTTATTGGATATGAACGATTTCACCACCATGATGAAGATTTCAATCGGTGTCGGCGTGATCCACCTGGTGATCGCGCACTCGATGGTCATGTGGGTCAATCGCCACTCGCGGCTGGCACTGGCTTCGCTGGGCTGGATCGTCGGAATCGCTGGCAGTTTTATGCTGTGGCTGGACTATATGTCCGCCGAGGGATTCGAATTAACCCGCAGCCCATTTTTCTGGTGCTTACCAATATGGCTGCTACTGACACTGACCTGCTCCAGCGATAGGCCAATCCATTCGGCCAGGGATGTACTGCTGCAGCTGGTCGACGGGGTGGGTGGTGTGATGGGTCTGACCAAGGCGTTTGGCGACATCCTCAGTTACATGCGGCTGTTCGCTTTGGGATTGGCGGGCGCGTCGCTGGCGGCGACTTTCAACGAACTGGCAGTGGCTGCGCGTGACTCCGTCTCTGTTGGCGGGTTCCTGCTATTTGCGCTGATCATCGTCTTTGGGCACGGGCTCAACCTGGTGTTGGCTATTATGAGCGGCGTCATTCATGGCCTGCGCTTGAACCTGATGGAATTCTACAATTGGGGTATTCAGGGAGAGGGATACCCATTCAAGGCGTTCGCCAAGAGAGGAGATTCGAAATGGAACCACTAATGATCGCGTTGGGCTGGATCGGTATTTTTGCGCCGACCGCGCTGGGTGCAATCGGCAGTGCCTACGGCTGTGCCGTGGCTGGTGCGGCTGCCGCCGGTGCCATGCTGGATACGGATAGTGGTTACGGCAAATTCATCGGCCTGGCGGCGATGCCTTCAACAGGGGTCATTTACGGCATCGTCATCATGTTCACCCTCAAGCGGGAGGTTTTGGTGGAAAATGCGGGTGGCCTGTTCGGGGTGGGATTGCTCACGGGGCTGGCCCTGATGTATAGCGCAATGTACCAGGGCCAGGCACTGATCGCCGCGATCAATGCATCGAAAAACAAACCGGAAATATTCGGGCTAAGTATTGCACCTGCCGCCATAGTTGAGGGTTTCGCTGTTTTTGCCTTCGTGTTTGCTTTGGTATTGGCCGGCGACATCCCCGCCTGAATGGGAGTAGCTCATGTCAGAAGAAGCTGAAAGCCCGTTTGCGTCCCGTGGTGTCCAGGAACTCATTGACCGGATACGGGAGAAGGGGGTCAGTGCCGGCAAGGAGGAGAGCACCCGCATTGTGCAGGACGCGGAGCAACGTGCAAAATGGATTCTGGAGCAGGCCAACGAACAGGCTGATGAAATTCGAGCCAGAGCCGAGCAAGAAGCCGAGTTCACGCGCAACGCCGGAAATGAATCACTCAGGCTGGCTTTTCGCGACATTCATGCCAAGCTTCGGGATGAGCTATCTCAGCAGTTCGCACAGCAACTGCAGAAGCTGATTGTGCTAGAGCTGCAAGACCCGGAAACCCTGAAGAAACTACTGATGAGCGCCGCCGCCAGCTCGAGGTTGCCGGATGAGGAGATGACCATCGTGTTGCCCGAGCAGGCTGTGGGACTCGAAGGGCTGCGTCAAGATCCTGAGGCGCTGCAACACGGCCCACTGATTGAACTGGTGTCAGCAACGGCAAAGGAGCTGTTCCGCAGCGGCGTTACTGTTGCAACAGGGGGTCACGGCCGTGCCGGTATGCACGTACTGCTGCGCGATGGGGAGGTGACAGTAGACCTCAGTGAGCAAGCGCTTTCAGACCTGCTCCTGGCGCACATGCAACCGCGCTTCCGTGCAATTCTGGAAGGGCTGGTTTGTTAGGAGAAGAGTGTGGCGCGCCAATATATTGATCTGCTCTCCTCGCTGCCGTACCTGGCTAACCCTTTCGTGCATCGGCGGCCACCGATCAGTGAAGTGCAGTTGCAACGAAGACTTAACATGCTGGAGGACGGGGACAGAAAAACCGTGACAAATCTGGCGCGCATCGTCTACTGGGGACGCCTGGAGTTGAACGATTCTGACGAGGTAATTGTGCGCGAAGCACAACGTCTGACTCAGAATATTCGCCCACCGGACATGCGCGAATGGCTGTTCTGGCGTATGGACTTCCGCACGGTGGTGGCCGCGCTGCGACGTCGTCACGCGGGCCAGGACGCCCCCGCTGCCAATACGCTCTGGGGCTTTGGTAACCATGTACGCCAGATAGAACGCAACTGGAGTCATCCCAGTTTCCATCTGGAGAGTCGATATCCCTGGCTGGAGGAGGCCCGAGTTCTGCTGGACGCCGGTGACACCTTTGGCCTTGAGCGCTTGTTGCTGTCTGCAGTATGGGGTTACTTCAGCCGGCAGGTGCCAGATGAGCCGTTCAGTTTATCCGCCGTCTGGCAGTACCTGATAAAGTGGGACCTGGTGGAACGCTGGTGCAGTTATGACACAGAGCAAGCCAAAATACGTTTTGATGAAATCGTGAACTCGGGTCTAAAGCAGCCCTTGCAGGAACTGAGAAAAATCGCATGAATGATATCAGGGCCACCGCCAGGGTAGTCGCCGTCAGCGACGACGTAATCACCGTGGAGTCTATTGTGACGGCCAAGAACACTAAACCTCTGGTGAAAAACGAGGTGGTGTACATCTACCCTGCGGCAACCGCCTTCAACGAAAAGCTCAAGGCAGAGGTGCTTAGAGTTCGCGGGCGCCGAGCCGACGTGCAGGTCTATGAGGACACGGCTGGCGTCGCGGTGGGTGATCCCGTGGAACAGAGCGGCGAATTACTGTCGGTGGAACTTGGGCCAGGACTGCTGCGCCAGGTATACGATGGCTTGCAAAACCCACTACATCGGCTCGAGATCATGAACGGCAAGTTCCTGCAGCGCGGCTCTGTGGCGCCAGCCCTGGATCGTACTGAAAAATGGCGTTTTGATGCCCTGGCACGCGTGGGTGACAAAGTGCGCCCTGGACACACCATCGGCACTGTCCAGGAGGGCCGCTATGGGCACAAAATCATGGTGCCATTCCTGCTCAGTGGCGAGTTTACCGTAGACTGGATTCAGGGGGGCACGTTTGACGTCGACACAGTGATAGCCCGCCTGAAGAGCGAGACGGACCAGTTGCATGATGTGCGCATGGTGCAGCGCTGGCCGGTAAGAAAACCGTTGCCACTGGCACTAATCCGCGATCGCATTAACGAGCGGCTGTACCCGACACAACCGTTGGTTACCACACTGCGCTTGATTGACACCTTCTTCCCCATTGCCAAGGGTGGCACCGGCTGCATTCCCGGACCTTTCGGGGCGGGAAAGACCGTACTGCAGAACCTGATTTCCCGCTATTCCGATGTGGATATCGTGATCGTGGTGGCCTGCGGTGAGCGAGCGGGAGAAGTGGTGGAGACCATCACAGAGTTCCCCCATCTGCAGGACCCCCGCACCGGCGGAACCCTGATGGATCGCACCATCATTATCTGCAATACCTCCTCCATGCCAGTGGCGGCGCGGGAAGCCTCCATCTATACCGGCGTGACCATAGGGGAGTACTACCGGCAAATGGGCTACGCCGTGCTGCTGATTGCCGATTCAACCTCGCGCTGGGCGCAGGCTATGCGAGAGACATCGGGACGGCTTGAGGAGATCCCGGGCGAAGAGGCTTTCCCTGCGTATCTTGAATCGAACATCCGCAACCTGTACGAGCGGGCTGGCGTGATTCGCACCCATGATGGCAGCATCGGCTCCCTGACCATGATTGGCACTGTCTCTCCGGCCGGCGGTAACTTTGAGGAGCCAGTGACGCAGGCCACCCTGAACACCGTGAAGACATTTCTCGGACTCAACTCTGAGCGTGCCTACAAGCGCTTCTACCCAGCGGTAGATCCTCTGCAGTCGTGGAGCCGTTATCCCGAGCAACTGACCCCGTGGTTCAATGAAAACATGGGGACACAGTGGCTTGTGGATGTTGCCCGAGCCAATGTCCTGTTGCGCAGGGGGGAGGAGATCGCTCGCATGATGCAAGTAACGGGTGAAGAGGGCGTCACTCAGGACGACTTCGTCATTCAGCAGAAATCGATGCTCGTAGACATGGTCTACCTCCAGCAGGATGCCTTCGATTCAGTTGATGTATCGACGGGTATTGAGCGCCAAAAACAGAGTTTTGGGCTGATCACTCGAATTATCGATACAGAGCTGTCCTTCCCGGACAAGGCCATGGCCCGGCGCTGGTTTTCCCGTATGACCGACGCCTTCAAAAACTTGAATTATGCCGAAATGGACAGCGATCCACACGAGGAGGTCTCACAGCAGATCGAATCTCTGCTACAAGAATCAGCCCGGGCTGGAACGGAGTGAGGGGGCCCCGTTCATAGCACAGCGGCGTTGGAATATTGAATTGACGAAATTTTGCGGGAGCTAGAAAAAAGAAATGAGGAAAATCGATCGAAACTGGCAAACCCAGGCAACGAGTGCTGAAGATGCAGTTAAACATATCAAAAGTGGTATGAAAGTCTTCGTTCATGGGGCCGCGGCGACCCCCACTCCGCTGCTTAACGCACTATGTCGCCGCCCGGATCTGGAAAACGTCAATCTGTATCACCTTCATCTGGCGGGGAGTATCTCTTTTGTCGACCTTGCAAATCAGAGCGGCCTGTTTTCCATTTCCCTGTTCACCGGTCCTGCTATGCGCAAACCTATACAAGAAGGGCGCGCTGACTTCATGCCCATTTTTCTGTCTGATATCCCAGGGTTATTTACCTCTGGTCGGGTGCAACTGGACGTCGCGTTGGTGCAACTTTCCCCACCTGATCGCCAGGGGTTTTGCACTCTGGGCACGTCGGTGGACACGGCTAAGCCAGCGGCCGATTCGGCACGAATGGTAATCGCGGAGATAAACGAACAAATGCCACGAACCCATGGCAACACGGTTGTAAGATTCGATGAGATAACCGCCTTTATCCACACCGATCGTCCGCTTATTGAGCATTCGGAAACTCCCGAACAGGAGGCCGAAGGGCGTATCGGTGAGATTATAGCCGAATTGGTTGAGGATGGATCGACACTGCAAATGGGAATAGGCGCCATTCCAGGTGCTGTGCTGAGCCGTCTACATGACAAGCGTGATTTGGGTATTCACACGGAGATGTTCTCCGATCGTGTTATAGATTTGGTCGACGAGGGGGTCATCAACAACCGTCTTAAGAAGATACACCCGAATCGAATAACCACAAGCTTCGTGAGCGGTACTAAACGCTTATTCGATTTCGTGCACGATAGTCCGATTGTCGAGTTTCATCCCTGCGACCAGACAAACGATACCGCCCTTATCAGAAAAAACGACAAGGTTGTGGCGATTAATTCAGCACTGGAGATCGATCTGACAGGACAGGTGTGCGCTGATTCGCTGGGCCACCACATCTATTCAGGTATCGGCGGACAAATGGACTTTATCCGCGCTGCTGCATTATCTAAAGGTGGCAAGCCGATAATCGCAATGCCATCCACAGCGGCCGGGGGGACTCTCTCGAGGATTGTTGTTGAGCTAAAGCCTGGCGCAGGTGTAGTGACAACTCGAGGACATGTTCACTGGGTGGTGACCGAATATGGAGCTGTGAATCTCCACGGCATGACGTTACGGGAGCGTGGCCAGGCTCTGATCTCCATTGCCCACCCCGATTTCCGAAACGAACTCCGCAAGGCACTCCGCGAGATAAGGCATTTCGTGATCGGCTGATAAGTTCAGTCAGCGGCACGGTTGTGCTTTCTGAAGATCAGATTGGTACTAAATCATGGCAAAACCGGGGTGTGTAAGACCCCCCAGAGTGGCAAATCGCGCGACCATGATCCAATAGTTTAGCTTTCAACAAGGTTGGGACATTAAAAATAAATACATACACTTCGGAAATCATTCGACTTTCCGAGCGTGCCAGAAAACGGCTTTGCAGCCACGGCTGAGCGCTATTGTTTTCAATCCATAATTGCAATATCTGTCAAATGGATGGCCAGAAATTACTAAAGTGTAATTCCTGCGTAATCAGACTGAAGGTTGGTATGTGGTAGATTGCTGCCACTGCGATTTATCCGGAGAAAAACCATATCATGGAGGCACTATGTTCAGATGTGGTAATGCGCGTACTGCCCAATCTTGAGCATGAAGTCAGAAAAATTCAAAGTCGAATTTGTCGGCACACTGAATTGTGGGCATTGTTGTTGCGCTACACTCAGGCGCTAATCACCTCAATGGCGTAAACAGCTGTGTGCAACGCAGACGCCACCACAGGATGGAGTAGTAGCTTGTATAACAACCTCCAATCGGGCCTATACGAAAGCAACAGCTAATACTTGATCGCGGCTAAGTGTGACAGCGTACAGACATGCATTCCCTCCTCATGCACGCTGGGACTGATAGTCGGCGTGGGTATAGTGGCAGAAATGTTACATAAAAACCCTGGACGCCATTGCACTTTGCAGACGCATATCAACAGTGGAGGATGATCAAGACCGCAAACCATGTCAACAACATCATTGTGCCTTACGCAATGACACAAAACGAGACTGCCATGACTTACGCAACTACAAATCCATACACGGGAGAGCTAGTGAAGACGTTCCCTGACGCCACTGACACTGAAATTACTCAGGCGATAGAGGATGCTAACAAGGCGTTCCTGTCATGGAAGAAAACCTCGTTCGCCGAGCGTGCCAAGATCATGCAGCAAGCTGCCAATCTGCTGCGCAGGGACATTGACGCCTACGCCAAGCTACTGACCCTCGAAATGGGCAAGGTGACTGCGGAGGCAAAGGCGGAAGTCGAATTGTCCGCTGACATCTTTGAGTATTACGCCAAAAAGGCCGAGCAGCTGCTTGCGCCAGAGAAGTTGCCAGTAGCCGATCTGGCCGAAGGTGACGCGGTGCTCGTTCATGACCCCGTCGGCGTATTGCTTGCCGTCGAGCCATGGAACTTCCCGTATTATCAAGTCGCGCGCATCATTGCGCCGCAACTGTCCGCCGGCAACACGATGTTACTCAAGCACGCCGGCATTGTTCCCCAGTGTGCCGCAGCATGTGAGAAGCTCATGCTGGATGCGGGCCTGCCGAAAGGCGCTTTCAAGAATCTTTATGCGGCGCATTCGCAGACCGAGCTGATCATCAATCATCCGTTGGTGCGTGGCGTTGCACTGACCGGTTCTGAGGCGGCTGGCGCGATGATCGCTTCCTTGGCTGGCAAGGCCCTTAAGAAATCGACACTAGAGCTCGGCGGCGCGGACGCATTCGTGGTCTTGGCCGATGCTGACCTCGAGAAGACTGTCAAGTGGGGGGTCTTCGGGCGTCACTGGAACGGTGGGCAAGTCTGCGTATCTTCCAAACGCATGATCGTCGATGAGAAAATATACGATGAGTTTCTCACGCGATACACCGCCGGCGTCGCCGATCTGCAGGCGGGCGACCCGTTCGATTCGGCGACCACGTTGGCTCCGCTGTCATCACAAAGTGCTGCTGACGATCTGAAGGACTTGATTCGCCAAGCTGTTGCCTACGGGGCGACGGCGACCGAAGTCGGTCCCAAGGTTCCCGATCAGGGCGCTTTCGTACAGCCGACGATTCTGACCGATGTTCACGACGACAACCCGGCTCGCTATTGGGAATTTTTCGGGCCTGTTTCTATGCTGTTCCGCGCGAAGGATGAAAAGGACGCCGTGCGGATTGCCAATGACTCTCCGTTTGGATTGGGTGGGTCGGTATTTACATCCAATCCGCGACATGGTGCGGAAGTAGCGCAGGAGATTTCCACTGGCATGGTGTTTGTAAACCATCCGACGATGGTGAAAGCCGATCTGCCGTTCGGTGGTATTCGCAACTCTGGGTATGGCCGCGAACTGCTGGGCCTCGGGATCAAGGAATTTATCAACCACAAGCTTATTGATGTTGTCGACATTGATGCACCGTTTTAACGGCGCGGTAGGGACAAGATACATCAAGTATCAACAAATCTAATTCGAAGGAACTGTTATGGACAAGAAAATGCAAGCGGCAGTTGTTGAGAAGTTTGGGCAGCCTTTGGTCCTGTGCGAATGGGATATCCCCTCGCTAAATGCAGGACAAATTTTGGTCAAGACGGAAGCCTGCGGCGTATGTCACACTGATCTCCATGCCGCCAATGGCGACTGGCCCCTGAAACCATCGCTTCCCTTCATTCCCGGCCACGAGGGTATTGGATTGGTTGTCGCGATCGGTGCAGGAGTGACGACGGTCAAGGAGGGTGATCGAGTCGGCGTGCCCTGGCTTTACTCTGCCTGTGGCCATTGCGAGCATTGCTTGTCGGCTTGGGAGACGGTCTGTGGCGAAGCCGAGTTCGGAGGCTATACCAAGAACGGCGGATTCGCAGAATACATTGTCGCCGATCCCAATTACGTCGCGCACATTCCTGCGGGCCTGTCCGCCCAGCATGCTGCTCCAATTATCTGTGCAGGAATTACGACCTACAAGGGAATCAAGGAAACGGAGACGAAACCCGGGGAATGGGTCGGTATCTCGGGAGTGGGAGGTCTCGGACATCTCGCCATTCAGTATGCCAAAGCAATGGGCCTTCAAGTTTGTGCAATCGACATTGATGACGGCAAACTCGCTCATGCCAAACGCCTGGGCGCCGATGCCGTTGTTAATGCCAATAATGGTGATCCAATAGTTGCAGTGAAGGAGGTGACCAGTGGTGGCGCACATGGCGTGTTGATTACAGCGCCTTCGCTTCCTGCATTCAATCAGGGCATTGGGATGACCCGCAAGCGTGGTACCTGCGTCTTAGTTGGTCTGCCGCCTGGCGAGTTTCCGACCCCGCTCTTTGATGTCGTAGCCAATTGCATCACCATCCGCGGTTCCTTCGTTGGCACGCGTCAGGATATGGCAGAAGCGCTCGCCTTTGCGGCCGAAGGCAAAGTCGAGGCGGATATCGAGCTAGTGACCCTCGCATCGATCAATGAAATCCTTACAAGACTTGATCGCGGTGAGGTGCCATCTCGTGTTGTTATAGATTTCACGAACTAGCTGATACCAAACACGGCGGCGCGAGCGACGTTGTCGCGAGGCCCAGTTGTTTCAGTAAGAAGTTCATCTTGGGCGTGATCGTTATTTAGCGACTGCGCGCCTGCTGATGAGTCCGCAACGCCCGGTGCAGCTCAACATGGCAGGCAAGGCCCATCCCGCAGACCAGACGGGCCACGCCCTGAGTCGGCATGCGCTGCAAGGTGTTATCAGATATCCGATGCAATAATTTGGGAAAAGGTGAGAGATATGGGTACAACATTAATCGTCATTCTGGTTGCTATTGCGCTGATCGTTTTTTATGTGATCGCAATATTCAATAAACTGGTAACGTTGAAGAATCGTTACCAAAACGCCTTTGCTCAAATCGAGGTGCAATTAAAGCGACGATACGACCTGATACCCAATCTTATCGAGACTGCGAAGGGTTATATCAAGCATGAACGTGAAACCCTTGAGGCCGTGGT
>TARA_R110001592_G_scaffold155117_2_pt1 | contig 14042 bp, 2 predicted proteins | sample TARA_R110001592 | Tara Oceans TARA_R110001592 (sample SAMEA4398387) | marine metagenome | biome: Polar Biome; feature: [SRF] surface water layer (ENVO:00010504); material: water (ENVO:00002006), including particulate matter (ENVO:01000060) such as... | depth 5 m
CATGAAGTTGGAGCAGCACTCTATGTCAATGCAGAGGCAAGACCTAGCCTATGAAACGCAGAAGTTCAGTCTGGCGCAGTCTCGACAGAAAGCTAAGTCCCAGCTAGATTTCATGGAAAAGCTGCCTGACCTCATGAGTCAGCTCGACTCCATTACGAATGATCCTGAAAAGGATTCGTATACCGCGACCAAGGATTTGATCGGTCTTCAGATGCAGTATGCTCCTTCCATGCAACACAACCCGCTTATCGGGACGCTTTTCACCTCTGCTAATAGTTCACTTAACGTGGATCGCATCCGCCAAGAAAAAGAAGATCGCGAAGCAGAGAAAGAGGAGTCCCGCAAGTTTGGCCTTATGACCATGACTGCTCAACAGGGGGCTACTGACCAAACAAGAGAATTAGCCGGACCTGTAGTTGACGACGAAGAGCAAGCCTACATCGGCCTATCTGACGTGTTTAAAGAGGCAAAGGACACAAGAACAAAAGTGGCATCCGATAAATTGACAGCAGCGGCTAATGCTGCGGCTATAGGAAAAATATCCGCTCGTTATAAATCGGATGAAAGTGCCTTAAGGAGCATGACTACCAAGTCCACGCAGAATCAATGGGAAAATATGACCGCACCAACGGCTGGCGGGGGCATTCAGCAGATTGTTGACAAAGTCTCCGAGGGCTTTAACCTCAAGGAAGAGGACAAAATAACACTTCAAGAGCTTTATGTTGATGTCATGAGGAGGTCTGGTATTGCGGTGAATCAAGAAGCCTTAGAAAATGCAAATACAAAAGATCTGTTCCGGTCAACCTATGCGAAAGTCTTAGAGCAACAGACAATTCTCGGACAATACGGCCAGCCTAAAAAGGCAAGCACAATAGAGACTCTCAACAATACTTAAACTCTACCAAACAACACAACACAAACCTCTTCAGCTATGACTGATTTGAATTCTTCCCTTACCGACTTTGATAAGTCTCTGATCACAGAGGCTCCTAAACCGCCCGAACTTAAACCCTTTTCTGTTTGGTCAGAGGAGAATCAATTAACTGAAGCTGACCCTCAGAGCTTCGTCCAGTATTCGGATTACATCCGCGAGGGCTACCTTGAACAGGGGGCTTACACTCCTAGTGTTGAAGGAGAGATTCGTGGGTCACTTAATTCTAAGTTAGCTGACCTTGGTGTAGCCGACGAAGAATCCATCCAAGCTCTTACGGCCACCAAGGAGCCATCGTTTGAGGAAAAGTTTGAGTATGTCCGCGCCGGACTGAACAGTGATGACGAAGACTGGATGACCCTCACTGAGTATAAGGCGGGTGAGAAAGTCGTCGCCGCTGGGGGAACTGTTCAGCCTTACCAAGATAAAGTATCGGGTCTTAAACTAAAATCTGAAGAAGTTGTTAATCGCCGATTCGATGAGGTTAAGAGGAATCTGGTGGAGAGTAACCAGATTCCGATGGCTTACGTCACTAATGAAACTGGCGAGCGCGAACTGTTAGTCGGTGACGCCGCCGAGAACATGACCGTAAATCAGGCGATCAAAGCCTCCAAGATCGGAGGCGTGTCGTTCAAAGACGGTCTGGCAGCTCAAGCACTTCTGTCTCCCGTCGCTGGTCTTGACGTTAAACTTTACAAATTCAAGCAGATCGCAGAGATCTCCGAAGGCATCGCTGAGTTGGCTCAACAGGACGCATCAGTCGCGGAACACGTTACCGGACACACTCGCCAGCTCGCCAGAAAGGATCAGAATGCTTTTGATTCTGTGGGTGGAACCGTCACGCGAGGAATTAGCGATCTATTGACATTTGTTGGCGTTGAATCAGAGGAGAGTAACGCCAAGAAAAAGAGGGTTTATATCGCTAGCCGCCAATCCTTTGACGATACGATTGAGTATATCACTGAGAAGCTAAACGGTTCTGGAGCTAATTACAGCCCCGACGATGTCCGCGCAGCTTACGAAGCCCATGTCGTCCATGAGGGAGCTAGGACCGGAGCGTTTAAGTTGCACCAAGACCCGTCTGAAGCGGGTAAGAACCTTTACAAGACCGCTCTTGGCCCAGTCCTGAACCCCGCAGTCTTTGCCCGTGAAGAGGACATGGTTAATACTCTTGCCGCGCACCCTGAACTTACTGCCCAGCAGAAAAAACTTTTCCTCGATAACCGTGTTCAGGTTCTCAAACAAAACTTCGCGAGCTACAGCAAGCTCTTGTCTGAGTCCGCTGTTGGTGACGACTGGGCGAAAGCTCTTGTGTCCGGCAGACAGGCCGGAAGAGATGACCTAGACATCTTCGATGATTTCATCGAGAAAGACGAGAACTTCAATGAATACTTGGACAGTGCTAAGGGAATCGCCTACTCTGTCTGGGACTCTGTCGCCAGCCTTCTGTATATCGCTCCCGCTGCTATGGGCGCGGACTGGGCCAAAGACGGTCTCGCTAATGCGGCTCAGAGACAGTCTGACCGCCGCGAGGTCGCTCAGATTTTTGGCGAGCAATACGGCCTGTTCCAAGACGTGTCCGAAAGCGTTGCGCCCCTCATTGTGGACGTAGCCGCTACGGCTGCTTTGGCTTCAGTTTCCGGTGGTGCTGCTGGCGCGGGTTACTTGGCCGTGAGAAGTGTCACGAAAGGCGGGGCGCAGCTCACCGCTAAGGGACTAGGTAAAGCACTTACCAGTAATGTTCTTAGAGCTAGCTCGAAAGAAGGTTACGAAGAAGTGGCAGAGATGGCCGCTAAAGGTCTTATCAAGGAGTCGTTAGAGACAGGAGGCCGCGCTAAAACCATCGAAGCTATTGAAGCATTTAACAAAGCAGCCTCCAGTAAGTTTAGTTTGGTTCCCGCGACCTTCGTTCCAGCAGCCACACGCAGCGGAGCGATGAGCTACGGCTCACTTTACAACCAGCTACGTAAAGATCCTAACCTCACCGAAGAGGAAGCTCATGACAGGGCGTTAGGATTTGCCCTAACCTCTGGCGCGATCACAGGTGTGATCACTTCTGGCTTCAGTGCGATAGGTCGCGGAGGTGTTGAGGACGCTTTGCTTAAAGGCATGACCTTTAGAGAATCTAAAAAGCTTTTCCAAGCAATGGGTAACACGGGGGGCATCACTAATGAGACCGTCAAAAAAACCATGACAAAAGTAATGAACGACTCCATCAAGAAGTATGGGTCCGCTACTCTTGGGAAGAAGATCGTAAAGAACGTAGTCGATGAAAGTTTTGAAGAAGGCGTCGATCAGTTAGTTAATTCATTCGTTGAAGACGTGGCACTTAATCAGGACACGCCGATGCTTGAGAGGATGAAGCAGGTGTGGCACGCCGCACAAGTTGGCGGTATTCTCGGTGGCGGTGTTCCCGCTATTCAGGCCGGTGCAAGATTCGTAGGGGTGACCCCGATGGATCAGCGAGAGCAGCGTATTCGGATGATGAATGATTTCGCTGAACAAGTTTCTTCTGAGCTTGAAGGAACAGGCAGTCCGCTCGCCGCCGCGCAGGTTCGTGAGCTAATGATGACCCGTGCAAGGGGTCGTGGTGCGGCTGCGCCTGCGCCTGAACCAGCACCTGAAATCGCAGAGTCGTCAACTATTACTGAGCAGGCGTTACTGAGAAAAGAGAACGCAAAAAGAAGTAAGGAGATCGCTCAAGAGATATCTAAACTCGATGACGAATCGACCCTACCTGAAAATGCGGAGGAACGGGAAGCCGAGGTCACCGTCCGCGAACAACGGAGAATAGAGCTTGAGCAGGAGAGCATGGCCCTCTCGCAAGAGGAACAGAATCTTAGGATCTCCGAGCAGTCGCCTACTACTCCTGATGTTACACTTACTGACCAGCAGGTAGATCCAGAGGTGTTCTTGCAGTCCCTGAACGAGTCCAGCCCACTTGACGTTGAGATCGCTTTCGAGAACATCCGAAACCAGCAGAATATCAACTTTAATAACAGTGAGGATACCACGGTTCTTAAAATTGAGGGTATCGAAGACCCTTCAGTTCCAGCCTCCGAGACTCCTTTTGACTACGGTCGTAAATCCCCTAGAAAAATTAAGGACTACGCTGGCGGTCCTAGTATCGACTTTACCCAAGAACAAACTAACGCAGAGTCCGTTGGTGTTTCCCTTCAAGGTGAGTCCAGAACCAACATAAGTTCCACCAACAGCGACAGCCGTGGATTCGACCCGTCTAAGTCAAAGCGGTATTCTTCAAGGCCGTCGTCCGGCACACTTAGGTTTGATGACCCTCCCTTCAGTGGCCCTAAAGCAGAAGAGAAAGCTAACAAGCTCATCGACTTCGCGGTCAGCCACGGCTTCCCGCTTAACCTCGACCCCAACGTAAGCTACGGTTTGCCGATGCCGTCTGAATCGTCACGGCAGTCCCTGTCAGAGTTTGTGGCTTCTGCGGTCTACACCGCTTACCCTAAACTAGCTCCTCCAAAGAACGCGAAGCTCGACACCAGTAAACGACCTAAGAAGACTTACTTCGATCCCGTATCCGGTAAGACTGAAAGACAGCCCGTTAAATTTTTTGTTGATGATAGTGGTAACGGCATATTCGATAACGACCCGATCTCTATTATTGAGATGTTGAGGGCTGCTAAAACCGTTAAGGTTCCCCGCAGTTTCAATAGAGCGAACCTCAACCCCGCTATCCGAATCAAGGACGGGAGGGTTACTGACGTGGTCGGGCCTACCGCCAACGGTATCCTGCTAGAGTCTAAGCTCGGTAACGCGAGGGACGTTAGTTCGATTGAGCCGAACAACGCGAGAGCTGCTGCCTTAGCCAGTATCCCGTTCAAGCCAGCCACCCTGCCAGATGGCGTCGCAGACTTCGACCCAAAAAACGGCGGTCCTATAGAGGGAGAGTTTTTCGCTAGCACTACTGACATTAAAAATAGAATCAATAGATTCGCCCTTGAGCTGGAGAAGACCGGAGACGAGACGACACGCCCTGTGCAAGCTCGCTTTGGAACTCTCAGCGGTGAGCGTGGTCTTGAGTTCCACGCCGCTGCGTTAGAGTCGGCCAAGCAAGAATTCTTGTTCAACGCGCAGTTGTTCAGTCTCCGCGAAAAAGTAAAAGCGTTCGGACAAGGAACCAATCCCACCACGCCCTTCGATGAGCTGGTAGCCCAGACAGGATCTAAAAATGTAGATCAAGCAGCCCAAAAACTTCTACCGTTTGTTAAAGTAGAGTCTAACATCAACCTTACGAGCGAAACGATTCTCGGATTGTTCATAGAGCAGAAACTCCAGAACAACCCCGACTTCGCTAACAACGCGACGCCTACCTTCGACACGCTACTTAGAAAAGCTACCGATAGGTTTAAGTTGCAACAGGACGACGCCAACTCCCTTAGAGAACAGAGAGCGGTCTCCACCCTCCCGTTCGACGTAGCCCCCGCTGAGTTCAGGACCGCTAAAGTAAGCGGGTGGATCGCGAACTTCGGGCGCAACCCTGAAGGTGAACTAGCTTCTCCACAAGATATAAGTGACGCAGTATCTGGAGCGATAGACACCGCGATTGGGGCGGTGAATACCAGCCCAGACTTACGCATAGAGGTCAACAAGATTATCCTTGATGAGGTCTTGAACGACCCCACACCTGAGATGAAGGCAATGGTTGAGAACGCGAGTGCTGAAGACGTGTTCGGGCTGTTCACTTCATGGATGTCATCTGGAAACGGCGACACCAGACCGTCTGTTAATAAGCTTGTGGACGCTATCGAGGAAAACGCATACTCTGACAGCGGCACAGATTTTCTGAACGCGCTACTTCTCGTCAACTTCGCGACCCGCTCGGACGGTGCGAGCTACGAGAACTCTGAGGCTGTAAAAGCATATCAAGCCCTGTTCACTGACGCCGTGGGGACACAGATCTCTATTGACGAGGCGAAGAACACAATGATTGCTTTAACTAAAGCAGTCCGCACCCACCTATCGAGATCTAACATCTCTGCCGCCGAGAGGGCAACCATCACGGCTGAGAACGAGGCTGATATCGAGAGACTGGGTCTTGAGAGTGGGAACCCTGACAGCGTCATCAAAGCCCTTAAAGAGGTCGCTAAAAATTCAGATAACCCATCCCACAAAGTCGTAGCTGACCTGCTTCTGCGTGACACTGATTTGATCAAGGGGGCTAATTTTGTGTTAGGGGAGACAACCGCCGACATCGCAGGCAAATACATCAAGGGGAACGACGGCTCGCACACTGTGTTTATCAACGTGACATCTGGAAACGGTCGAGGTCTCGTCAACACACTACTTGAGGAATACGTCCACGCATTTATTTCTGATACCACTTCATCCACTGACGCTCAAATCGCGGAGAAATCGTCTCAAGTCCAGACTACACTCAAACAGTTATCCGCTGTTTTCGACTTCGCGAAAGAGTCTTATGAATCGCAGAAAGAAAGAAGCGGACCCGTCCCTTCTCTTGAGAACGCTCTTGTCGATCTTAATGAGTTCACCGCTCAGTTCTTGTTATCGGAAGAAGTGCAGAAGCACGTTAGAGATCTCAAGCGCGACAAGGTTTCAATCTTTGATCGCTTCTTGATTAACCTAGCCATGCTGTTCCCTAATGTAGGTAGAGGGGCCGCTAAAAAAGTAGCAGAATCTCTTGAGGATGTTATCGACGTAGGTAGGAATACCCGCCCGACAACGACCACCAACGCCAAAGCTTTGGGCGGTCAGGTCAGTAATAGGGCGTTATTCAGTTCACCAGTTGCCCAAACCGAGTCTCGGATCGAGAGGGCAGAGGCGTTGCGCGAGATGCAGCGCGAGACAGATCAGGCACGTCTTGAAGCGAAGCGTCAGAAAGACGTGGAAGATGCTGAGAGATTCCTTGAAGGTGTTTCAGAGGCAGACCGACCTAAAGTAAGAGAACTATACAATTACATCAGGGGTCTGGTTCCGGTGGGCATAGACATAAAACTCACTACTGAGTCCCGCGGCAGTGCTGCCTTTGTGGACCCTGATTCTTCAGCGATCTTCATCAACCTGCCTGTTATGTTGAGCCAGACAGGCGACGTTAGTGACATCGCCGGACGCGCAATCGCTGGTGTTATAATCAACGAGGAGCTGACCCATACCGCCAGCTTCAACGCCTTGACCGCTGAAGAGATTCAGAATTACATCGACAGTCTTTCTGACTCAGACTACGTGGACATCGCTAAAGAATACCTCGTCGGAAACGAAGGTGGACTCGCGACCATGCTGGCGAGACTTCAGTCATCTGACCCTCAAGTGGTCGCAGGAGCCAAGTATCAGTTGGCGGAAGAGAAACTTCGTATGCACCTCCAGAAGGTCACACGGGGTTTCACTACTGAGGACGACACCCAATTTTGGAAATCAAAGCCTTCCTTACTTAGGATTCTGAATCGTTACTTTAGGGGGATCATCAACCGATGGGTCGCCAACCGTAAAAAGATCGGACCCGCAGCAGATGTCGCCCTCAATAAGTTGATTATTGAGATGCGAGCTATCGAGGTAGGTTTCGTCCGCCAGCCCACGAAGATGGCGTTCAATCCCGAAAACCCGATGGAGGCTTTCAGGATGTTCGGAACCGTGAATCAGGACTTCGTTGGTTTAGCGGAGACGCCACAAACTATGGATGATGGCGAATCCTACTTAACACCCGACCAACTCCAGAACTTAAATAATGTCCGCAGCGGTAAATCTCAAAATGCTCCTACGCCTATCCACAGTGAATTCAGCCCCGTTGCTCAGGCAGCGGATAATCTAGCTAATGGATTCAACCTATCGAACGGAACTTCAGTAACTCTTGAGCGGGGTGGAAACGGCAGCGTTTTATTTATGGGAGGTGGACGGGCTTTTCTTGTAGTTAATGTCAATGGAAGTCGCGTAGCCTTTTACCAATCTACGGGTGCAGGGGGTAAGAAACTCCAGTCTGGTAAGTGGTATCCCACCACCGGACTAGCTCCAGTCGGCATCTGGCTCAATAAGACTAACAGCGAGGGCATGGCGACCTACTACGGAAGCCGTGCATTAGCGGAGATAGCCAGCAAGTTAGACAATACACTCGGCAACGTAGATCGATTTGTTTTGCGAATTGAAGGCACGACGCCAATTGTAGAAATCAAAGCCCAGCAAGGTACAGATCCGTTAAAAGAGAGGTTGAATCCAGACGGAAGAGAGACGTTCTTAGATGACGATGGGCGTGTCTTCCAAGCGGTGAAAGATCTAGCTGCTGAGTTCGACTCAGCCGCTGGGATGAAGAGTCCCCAAAGCGGTATCCTTTACTCTGCTCCGGTGGAAGACGCTGAAAATATATGGTCATATCCAGAACAGCTTTATGATTCAGCGGCCACATCTATAAATGAGAAGAAAAGACCTTCTGGGTATAACACACTAAAAGAACAAGGGAAAATAAAAAGCGGTGAACTTATCGTGGACATTGGGGGAGGCCGTTTTGATAACTTAGTAGAAGATGCCGCCGAGCAAGGCGCACTTGTAGAAGTGTATGATCCGTTCAATAGGACACCAGAACACAATGCTAGAGTAGTCGATGCTGTAAAAGACGGTCAGGCGGACATGGCTATGTCTCATAATGTATTGAATGTCATAAAAGAAGATGAAAACATTATAGACGTAATCAGACAGGCAAAGAACGCAGTGAAAATTGGAGGGGAAGCTCACTTTTCAGTGTATCAAGGATCTAAAGCAGACAGAGATAGGGGAGCAAGGCAAACATCTAAAGGTTGGCAAAGATTCCAAACCACACGCGAGTATCTACCTTTTGTAGAGGCAGTATTTGGCAAAGGTAATGTTTCTTTAAAAGGCTCAATAATAACAGCTACAAAAACTCCTACCTCCGCAGAGGGGAGTCCCCAAAGCGGTATCCTTTACTCTGCTCCGGTGGCTGGTGCTACTACACCCGCCGAGATCCCACCAGAAATCGCCAGTGCGAGTGATCCCATAGTTAAACACATCTACGTCAAAGAGGACGGGAAGTTTTACGAGAAGATCAAGAACGGATACATTAAGATACAGCAATCCCTCGATCAGTTTGAGGGAATGGCCGTCATGCTCCACCAACCTGACGGCGCAATGGCAGGCACACTGGAGGTCGAGGGCGATAAGGTCGTAGACGGCAAGGGAGGTGTTTACTACCCAGTCATGTTCGGTGACCAAGGGTATTTCTGGGCATCTACCAAGGACGCCGCCGAGAGCATGGCGAAAAACCTTAACAAGATATCCAAGCGCAACAACGGAACTATTCTGATGGCTCTCACGTCCGCTCCCATCGAGAAGATGTTTAGCTCCACAACAATGGCTACGGGAGCGGTCAACCTGTTCGCCACTCTAGCCAAGAACCCCAAGAAGTATGGGATCACTGAGGCGGTCGTAAACCGTGCTATTGTTAACGCCAGTAAAGAGAGATTAGTTGTTAAAAAGAAAGACAAAGATACAGGAGTCGAGACGACCACCATCAAAGAATTCCCAAGGAAACTGAAGCTTAAAGACGGACTGGCTAAAAACATAGAGGAGATGAAAAAGAATCTCCACCCTGAAGAGTCAGTGTTCCCACAACGTGGTTCCTTTATCGCTCAGATATCGTCAGCAATAGCTGACAGCATGGAACTGCCTACAGTGGAAGTTCAGAAGAAGTTCAGCCCAAAGGAAAAAGCTGCTTTCGATAAAAAGAAAAATCAGGCTTTGAACATAGCTAACCTTCTGGCTGGCGACAAGAACCTATACAATAAATCTTTAATACCTAAAGGTAACCTCAAAATGGCGTCAGTCATGCAGGGCATGGCAGATCTTTTTGCAGAGCCGCTGGTCAAGACCTTCCAGCAATTTCAGCAAAAGAGTAAGACAGCCTCTGGGCGGGTATACGCTGTTCTCTCGATTAAGGGAGAGGTCGAAGCCGTCGAGACTGACTTCCATGACTCATACCCATATTCTATACGCAGCACTTCGGGCGAGACACCTGTAGTCCACGTTCTGAGTGAGTCCAACCTGTGGAAAGACGTAGTTTACTCGGCTAAGAAACCTAACCCCAAAAAAGCAGCCGACCCATATGACGGCAATACAGACCCAATTAAAAAATCGGAGGAAGACAGCATCTTCCCACCGTCCGTTGGTGTTTCTCAACGCGAACTTATATTTAGAAAAGCGGACGAGGGAGTTGAGACCGTAAAACTACCTCTGTATTCAGCCCCCACCGCAGCCGCAGCCGCAGCCGCGCCGTCCGGCCAGCCGACAGGATCGAACATAGACTTCTCCGCAGTGGTCGATCTCCTTGAGATTCCTGTATACGAGCTGGAGACCGGAAAGCCACAGAACTTCATCATGAAGTTCCTGAATAAGGTGTTCGCGGGGGAGCTTCCAGAAGCCTTCCGCCGATTGATTCAGAACCGAGACGCTTACAAGCGACTTACTGAGGCTAACGTCGTCGCCTATAAAAAGAAGATGGATAAACTCATTAAGGAGACCTACGGCGGATACGAAAACGCGCCGATGGAAATGATCGCTCTCGCGCAGGGACACTACACAGGTAACATGGTTACTGATGAGGTGCTTGACGCTATCGAGAAAGATTACGACGACGCGCACGCCGACGCAGAGAGGAAGCGCAAAGCAGGCGAGATCACTGACGAACAAGCTGACTCCTTAAAGGGACTTGCCCATAACAGGAGAACTAAAGCCACCGATAGAGCTTACGAAGATGCTCGCAAGTCTAGGGAAGCCGACCGCGACGCCGCTCTGAGAGACCTCGCTAAGGACTCTCCAGAGCTAGCCGCTCACATTATCGACATACGGCAGGAGTTGATCATCCCGTTGCAAAAGAAACTCGTTGACTCTGGCCTCGATAAAAATATTGGAGCCAAGATCTCTAAGACCGGAGGCATCTACATTACTCGCAGTTATAGGATGTTCACCGACTCGTCTTACCTCCAGAAGGTGAGGGAAGATCCCGATTATCAAGATGTGAGGGACGCCGCTATGGAGTTCTTTAATGACCAATACATAAAAAATAAGGCCAAGGAGCTGGTTGAGGGCGGCATGGACAAGTCACGCGCCAAGGTTGAAGCTCGCATACTCCTCGAAAGAGAGAACCAAAGCAGCCCACATGGATCATACGCGCAAGGTTCGCTTAACAGCTTCTTGATGCAGTATGAGAAGGGCGGCAGAGACTCGACGACGGCCACGCCTAAAAGTTACAAGATGATTGAGGACAACCTCAGACGCCGTAAAGAGCTGCCGGAGCCGATCCGAAATCTTCTCGGCGAAATCGGGTCAGAGTCCGGTATCGATTTGATTCTTCGGACTTACTCTACCGTCGCGACAATCGCGTCGCAGCAGGCATTCCTGAACCAAATGGTGGCATACGGCAAGGAAACGGGCGTCATGATCACGGTGGAAGAGAAGTTCGCTACCGCAGAGAGCCGCGCCAAGTATGCTAACTTTGAGCCAGCCAGAGCGGGTGCGCCGAGTAAGAACGACCCCCTCTCAGGAATGCTGGTAGATCGTAAATTCAAAGAGATTCTGGACGTTGCGCTCATGGACTCCCTCTCGATGGAATACGCCGACACAGCGGAGAAAGCTGTTAAGGGAGCTGTTGGTTTAGCCGCTAACCTTAGCGGTAAAGCGATGGCAGCTAAGACTCTAGGCTCCATCGGATTCTACTTACGCAACGGGATCGGTAACTTACTGTTCGGAACCTCTCAGGGATTCTTCCGCTACGACAAGATGGTCTCTGAAATGTTGAAAGGAACTTATGACCTAAGACCTTTCAAAGACGGTGAGATTGACCCAGAGATTAGCGAGCTTATCGGCCTGAACATCAAGGGCGACGAACTCCGCGCCGGAGTTCTGAAAGACCTCCTGAACGGTAAGGTCACTCCCGACGGCATCAGGAAGCAGATCGAAGAGTTAGGTGAAAAGACGAAACTCAATAAAGTCACTAAGGGTCTAGCGATGATTGAGAAGAAGGCGCAGGATCTATCCGCCGCTCTCGACGCCGCCTACAAGATCGTCTACTACAACCATGAGTTGGCAATCCTGATGGAAGCAAAAGCCGCCGACACAAGCACGGTCAAGGACGGCAAAGTGGGGGTCAACAACCTCGCCGCTATGAGCGACACGCAGATCAAGCGTCTGGCCGCTCGCAAGGTAGTCATGACCTCACAGGCATACAGCCAAGCACCGCCAGCCGTCGCAGCGTTCACGAAGTCCGGTCTCGGCCTGCTGTTCGCCCCGTTCATCCGATTCAAGATGGAGGTTCCGCGAATCATGATCAACACGTTTAAGCTCGCCAGTGAGGAGATCGCCAGCGGCAACCCTGTTCTGGTTCGGAGAGGTAGGTTTAGAAAATACTCAATGATGGTAACGATAGGAGTTCTTTCTTCCGCTCTTCCTATGGCACTCGCTGCTCTTTCAGGCATCGGGGATGAGGAGGACGAGGCCATGCGTGCGTCCATTCCAGATTACCTCAGAGGGCATACGTTCTTCTATTACAGATGGAACGGTGAGCTGAAGTCGGTTGACCTGACCTACGTCAATCCATACTCGCTACTGGTCGATCCGTTCCTGCGAGGGTATGAGAACATCCGCAGAGGTGAGTTCACCGAAGCGGGAGCCGCCATCGCGTTAGGCTTAGTGAGGGATCAATACTTAGACGATCAGATTCTCGCGGGAGCAGTGTCTGAGGCTCGCCGAAACCTTAACCCGTCAACGGGTAAACCAATTTGGAACAAGGGGGCCGACGGTCCGATGGAAGCCGGATCGAAGATCCTAGGTCACATCGCCAAGGAGGCATACGCTCCGCGACTCGGTAAGGATTTTTTCGAGGGCTGGTCAACCGGATCTCTGAAGGGCATGACTCTTGAGATTATGGACGGCGCGATGCCGTTCCGTATCCATGATGTCGATCTCCAGAAACAGTATTCGCGATACCTGCTGGATCTTAACAATAGGTTCAACAACGTGAAGAGCGGACTCAACGCAGTGAAGCGTAACACCCCTATGAGCGACGGAGATGTAGCGGACATCATCGATGAGAACATCGATGATCGACGCCTCCTTAACTACGAACTGATGCGGATCAATAAAGGGTTCGCCTCTCTCGGACTCACTAACACCGACCTCCTCAAGGGGATGAAGGATAAGAAGCTGGGTCGAGATCGGGTCGCTCTACTGAGTAAAGGTTACATGGACAGGCCGTCGTTCAAATACATTATCGAGAGTCTGCTCGACCCAAGGACTGATGAATACGGTAGGGCGCGAGCGCAGCAGGTCTACGACCACGCCTCAAAGATCAACCGCTACATTCCTGTCCGGCCTATTACAGAATCTGAGTAGAGCTTGCGTGGATTAACCTATGATAGTAAGTGGGGGATTTCTGGGCGGTTTTTCCCACTTATTTCTAGGCACAAAAAAAGGAGGCAGGGATTTCTCCCTACCTCCTTCTGCTGCTATGAATAAACAAGTCACTTCACCAGAAGCGACGGGTGCATCCAATCAGGCGGGTACCGCCTTGTCCATCTCGATTTTGGAAAAACCTTTAAACGGTATAACTCCCTCACCTTATCCACTGAATCAGGAAACGAGATACGGTCGGGGTCTACGGGCGGGAGGCCCAGAGAGTCCATCTTCTCTCGGGCCTTGATCAAAGGCAAGCTGTCCTCGATGCGGACGGGTTTGTGGAATCGATAATAAAGCTCATGAGCCGCTGCGTTTCCGTGTTCGATGACCCATTTTAGGTTCATGAGACTCGCACACCCCCACCGGATATACGGGTCGCGATGCTGTGTGCGATTCTCAGCGGCTTCCGAGAACACTTTTTGGGTGAATATCACGGTCTTCCGCAGGTGACGGTCGCATAGATTGCTCGCCGCCTCGTCGGGATTTGTGTCAGTGAAATAAATCATGACCTCCTCCCTTTCTTCTTATCGGCACGGGCTTTCATCTTTTCGATCCGACGAGCTTCCGACTTGATCATGCTCGCGGCGATGACGATGATGACTAACGGCGTGGACAGAATCAGTCCGATGATTTCTAAATTACTCATCTGTCTTTAGGTCGTAGGGGTTAGGGA
>TARA_R110001592_G_scaffold195669_4_pt1 | contig 14042 bp, 9 predicted proteins | sample TARA_R110001592 | Tara Oceans TARA_R110001592 (sample SAMEA4398387) | marine metagenome | biome: Polar Biome; feature: [SRF] surface water layer (ENVO:00010504); material: water (ENVO:00002006), including particulate matter (ENVO:01000060) such as... | depth 5 m
AGGTCCTGAATATTTTTTCCAATATAAATTTCTTGCAGTTTGTAAACCAGTATATTGTTCTTTGTATTGGTCACGAGGATCACCAATGAATTGGTCAAAATCTATATTCGGAAAGGAAGATATAATATCCTCATTAATCGCTGCTGATGGAGAAAAGAATACACCAAGTTTATTTGAATCTAATGGAGCTTTATCATAAGCTGGTATTGTTATACTTTCATTAAATTTTAATACAGGATTACCAACTTTATCAATTCGTTCATCATCCTCAATCCTAATCTTTCTTGATCCTAAATTACTTGGGCCCAAGTTAGGTATTTTCATTTTTAACTCATCCACTACCGATTCAAAGTGTGGTAATAATCCACCTGTATAATTATTTGGTGCTGCAGATGAGGTGAAAGATTGGTCTGCTGTAACATCTTGAAAGTATTGATTTGCACCTATACTTAAATCTTTATCATCATCAAACGAATATCGAGTAACTAAATCAGTATATGATGCTGATATATGATTACCATCAAATGCTATTGGTGATGCTACATGGTTATTAAATGCAGTTTCTTTTAATGGTGTAGTCCAATTTCTATATTCCATCATAGAACCACTAAATGATTCACCAAAATAAGTATTTTCTTCAGGACCACCTATGGTGACTGTTGTTCCACTTCCTGAGTATGCTAAATTATAAGACGCTGATGCTACTGATTGAGAACCACTTATCAACAATGAAGTTGATGATTCATAAACTATCTTACTTCTACCAGAATCGTATTGTTTTGTGAATAAGTTATACGAGACATTTGAACCTGAGAAATCACTTGTTAAATAATCTCCTGATCCTGATGCATTTCTCGTTAACATTACAGACCAAAAATCTCCGTCATATACAGGAAGTTCTGAAGATAATAATTCTCTATATCCATTACTTCCACTCAACATAAACGATAGATAACCGTATCTATCAGAAGAACCATTATCTTTTAATCTAATGGCCCAATCATCACCTCGTCTTACCAAGACTTGATTTGAACCACTTGCTGCTTTAAATCTAAATTCTACGGTGTCGGGCACTCTACTTGTTGCACCTTCACCTTGTGTAACTTTTGCCCAAGTATTGTTTTGAACAAAGGTATTATTTGTAGCTCCTTTAAATAGAAGTGCTTTTGTAAATTTTCGTGTTATTAAATTTTCTGCAGATTGACCAGGTAACTTAGGTCCCCCATACTCCATAACTCGTAGTATACTTGATGGAATACCATAACAACTTATCAATCCTTTAATTGCTCGTGAAGTACCTTTTGTTTTTAAGAAGAATGGAATGTTACTTACAATACGACTCCAAATTTCTCTTGATATATCTCTGTCTGGAGTAGAAGAATACTGAACTGGTGATTCTGAACCAGTTACACTCATACCAAACATATATTGTGGTAGTGATATTAAACTTTTTCCATCAAAGACTTCCCACCCAAGTGATTGTGCTACAGGATGTAATAGATTTCTAGCAACACCTTCTGTTAATTTATCTCTCTTGTCATGTATGTCTGTCATCGATTTGATGAATACCCAAATATCATCAAAGTGATGTCCTACCATATCTACAAATTTTAGGAATACATCATTTTGGTCATCGTCCTGAACAAACATTGGAAGATGTCCTTTTAATCTATTTTTATTATCTCTATCAAATTCTGAAGCAGAAACTATTTGATTTGCATACCAAGTAGTTGCCACAGATTGACTCGTTCTGTAATTTACATATGGTGTTGAATATGTTCCTTCACCACTTTCTTTCGGCCAAGTATTTTCGTGAAATACACCAATAGAACCAGTAGTATAAGATGAACTTTGAAAGTACATATAGTTTTCAAATTTATCAAAGTTATTAATAACATCACGACGCTTAGCTTCCCAAGATTTAATTTGTGTCAATGAACCACTTATTGCAACGAATGATGGATTTAAATTACTTGAACCCGATACTGTAAGATAACCAACAGGTGCTGCCTTTACACTATTTAATCCTGTTGAACCACTACTCGTACCAGCTAATGATGCACTTCTATCCGTATATTGTTCTATTTGATCTAATTTATATTTAAAGTTTCTAAGTCTTTGTTCAGCTGAACTAAAATGAATAAAGTTTGAAAACTGATTGTAATCCACATTAATATCGGCACTCAAACTACCACTTAGTATTTCATTTTCTATACTTTCTTGTATATTGACATTGTTAGACACCAATGAAGTATAATTTTTAAATTCTGTCTGCTCTGGACCTATTGGACTTTTAACATTTTGAAATTCAGGAGTTCTTAAAACTATATCACTAACAAACTCCTCTACAAATGGAACTAATTGAATTACTTCCTCAATAGGTGGAATCATTTCTCTAACTATATTTACATAATCTTTTTCCTGAACATCATCTGATAATGGTTCATATAATTTATAAACTATTGCATGTGGATAATCAGGATAGGTTTGAGTATCAATCTTAAAATTAGATATTAGATTAAAAGTATTAGGTCCAGTTTTAAGTAACTTACTTAAATTATTTTGATTATCATTTGGATATTGTATAAACCATTTATTAAATAGAGTACTTTGGTTTACATCTAAATTATTTTCAAAATCGTGTCCGTCTTGTTCTCCAAGTTCAGTATAAGTATTTTTAAGTGTAATAGTAGTACCAGAGATACTTTCTATATCACCACGAAGTGTTCCATATATAGGTGATTTTTCTGCTAACGAAGATGTATAGTCTATAAAAAATGTATCAAAGTCTGTCCATTTTCTTATATTCGAATCATTGTCTGAAACATAACCAATGGGTGCCAATTGTTCATATGTTTCAGATAATTGTAATGTATTATTATTTATATCTACACTTTGTATCTCACCTACTAAATCTGCAGTACTTGGTGTTTTTTCTATATTAGAATTTATTCTTGTTTTTTCAATTCTAACATTTTCTACCAACAAAGTACCTTCGGGACCATAATTACCTCTTACATACAATACGGTTCGTCTTGTTAAATCCCAATCTTCAGGAACAACTCCTGTATAACTAACTTGTTCCCATTCATCAGTTTTAGAAACAGGTATGTATCTAAAAAATTCTCGTTCAAATGCTACGTTTTTAGGTATTCCATCTTGGTCATCACCTTGAGTGATTGGATTATCTCCTCTATTAAAACCCCAACTTGTTTGACCATCACTTTTTTTATAAAAGTATAGTCCAACCATCGCACCTTTTTCAATAGTATCTGATTTCTGTGACCAACTAATTGTAATGTTATCACCTGCCTCTATTCCTTGTGATATCATCTTATGTGGTAAAATTTGACTTATACCCATCCATCTATGAGCCAATGTGGTGGGTTGATTTAAATCTGTATTGAGTCTTGTTCCATATAATTCATCATACGGATAATCTTCGTGGTTAGGTGCAAAAAACTGATTATTCTTGTCGATAAACTTCATAACGGTATCACCATATTGACCGCCACCTTGTACCCACTTGGCGTGATATCCTAACCAACCACTATGCCAATTTGATCTTGTGGATGCTGCAGAAGTATTATTACCGAAGTCGAAAGTATTGAATCCATCCGACCAATCATTTGGATGTACCGAATCAGACCAAACATTAGGATCTGGAAATTTCCAAATTAAATCTACAATGGATGCATCTGGTGACCAAGACCATTGAAGAACTTGGTCATCTTGTGTTTGTTTTGACCAAATCCACTTACAATCATCCAATCTACCATCTACCTTATCTCCCCACGGACCTTTACCTGCTCCAGCTTTTATATCCCAATCTAAATAAGTTTGATTTACTGAATTTGATGTTACTTCCCAAGGTCCTGTTCTTACAATAACATCAGGAATATCAACAGATTTAGAATCGTCTTGTTGCCATCTTTGAGAAGTTTGTTCAAAATCAACTCTACCATCACCAGTTTTTATTTCGGCTCCATTATAATTTATCTTTGCAATAAATGCTGCAGGTCCATTAGCATTTCTTGTTTCTAATCTCAATCCAGCAGTACCACCTGGTAAATTAAATTCTTGTGATTCTCTCCAATCATTACCCGAACCAATTAGGGTTTCACCACCATTAACTCCAACACTATATAAATCATATTCGTTATCAACTTGTAATATAATTTTATTATCTGAGGTCTGTCCGTGATATGGACTTACTCTTGATTCTCTTTCGTATTTTCTAATATCTGTTGCAGTAGGATTGGTTATTGGTATATCTTCAATGACAACCAAATCTTCATTTTGAGATAAACTCTCATCAACAACATAGGCATCTTTAATGGTTAGAACACCATTGGACATCAATTCATTTAAACCACCATCATCTTGTGATAATGTTAATTCAACATTATTACTTTCGGTAAATGTTGCAAATCCACTTGTTGGTATATCTTCTTCGAGAACTCGTTCTTTTGTAAATGGAGTTGGTTTACCATTTACAGCTCCTGCCTCTACTTGAACATTTGCAATCCACCTTGCCCCATTTGATGTTGAACTTGCAGTTTGACCTAAATTTAATTTTATATTACCATTAGAATTTTCAGGTATTGTTATTACATTATATCTCTGTTCCCAAGTTTTATCTTCAACTTCTTTAGTTGTATTGACTAAAACAGGATCGTTAAAATTTGTAAACGAACCATTTGATTCTAACTGACCAAACAATATTCTTTTTTGATTCTCAGGCCAATCTGGTGTATAATATACCCAACAACTAATTATATAAGTTTCACCTGGTATACCATCTAATAAAAGTTGATAAAGATTATCTGTCTCGTTTGATGCATGCTGTAGAACATATTTACTATTTCCAGGATTGTCTTGTGATATAATTTGATAATTGTTTCTCGTTACCCCTACTTCAGATATATCACTTCCTTCTTGGAAATCACCGTTGGTAACTAAATTTACCATTATGGGTGCAGGTTCTACATCTACAACTGGTGCATATCTTGATATTTGTTCTGTGGTTTCATCGTAATCTACTATGAATGCGTCTCTTATTTTTAGAGTTCCACCTTCCATAGCTGCTGTCATATTTAGTGTATCACTATTTATAGTTGCTACTTGTCCACTCCCATCGAATGTTATAGATGAATTACCACTAACATCAGAAAAAGATAAACAGGTGTATCCTAATAATCTAAATTTTTCAAATTCATCTAAATCAACAATACCGGGATTAGGTCTAATTCTAATTTCAGTTTTTGATGGTGAAACTTCTTGTAAAAAAACTTTATCTTCTTGAATTAAAAGTTCTATTGGTTTTCCATCTTCCATCAGAGGAACTTCCATTTGTGGATTTACATCAGGTAAAGGATTATGTGAAGCAAATATCTTACCATCGGTCTCTATCATATATTGACCAGTATAAATACTCCTATCTGATTTTTTAGTTAGAACTACCTTTGAAGAACCACCCATTTGTCTTAAAAAGTTATATACTACTTTATAAGTTCCTCGTTCATATCCAAGATTTCTAACATGAGAACCAACATCTAAATCATTTGGTAATGGATATTGAAGTTCTCCTGATGCAAGATAATTATCGCCTTGGTCATAAACACAATACTCAATTATATCTGATGTTAGAGTTCCAAAAGGTGCAATAGGATCACCATCATTTAACCCATCAATGGCTATGAGTGGTAAATCTTTTGCCTGTAATCTTGATAATTTTCCTGAAATAGGATCTATCTGTAATTTCTTTTTCTGTGCCATTAAAATTCCGTAAATTCGCGTTTAATTATTTTCTTAGTTTCTTCTGTTTCTTCGTATTTAAAATACCCATCTTGATATTGAATTCTATTATTTGCAGGAAAACTTGTACCATCTGTTCCTTGTCCTGGTATTATATTTTCAAATAAAATAACCTTACGAGATTTTTTATCTCGTAAAACACCACCATCAACAATTCCATTATTAGTTTGTTTCCCTATCATCTCTAAATATCTACTCTCATCTTGTGATGTAATTGCCTGATAAAATGGGAGATTCTGTAACTCGTCTTTTGAATATGGCATTTTTTATCTCACTACTTTAAAGGAATGTTTCTCGTCATAGAATTCTACTGTTTCATCAATAGTTCCACTACCACTAACAATCTTATAATTTATCCTATAAAATCTTTCTGATTGTAATCCATCCATCCATAAATTAAAATAGTTTCCAGTTGAATCACAACTCACAATTGAACCCGTACCAAAAGGAACAACTACTTCTTCGGTGTATGCGTCTTTAATTTCATAAAAGGTACTTCCACTTGGTAAATATTTTACTGTTGTGTATCCAGTATCATATCCACTTGTAGAATATGTTTTTTCAGGATATCTTTCTCTACCCGTAACTCTAAATTTTACTTTTGATTTCTCTTTATATTCAGGTCTTAATCCTCTCATATGTAAAACCATATCCTGCAAGTTATCAGAAGTTAATGGACTTAATGAACCAGTTGACCATTTGGAATCATCCCAAACTACCTCTAACTTAGGTTGATAAATTGTATGAGTATCTCTACCAAAGAAAATAAAATTACCATATCGAGTTGTATTTCCTTCTTCTACATTAGTATCAGAATTATCTCCACTACCACTTCTCTTTAATATAAACCCTTCGTTAGGAACTCTACCATCTACCCAATTCCAAACAATATCGGTTACATCCATTCTAACATCAGATGGTTCGTGTGTAAAATTTTGATGAGCTTCGTATCCACTTCCACTATACCAAGTTCCACCATGAGCTGATAATGTGGTTGTTATATCAGTTCCACCTGCAAGTGCTGTCGTTCCATTACCAAACACGAATAATCCTGATGAAGATACTACTGAGAAATTTGATGATGTTCCCTTCTCACTTCCTGATAATATTAAAACATCACCCGAAGTAGAATCAACACTTGCGGATATAGCTAATCCGTGTAACGAACCACTATTATTAATACTATCTCTTAAATTATTAAGAGAGCTACCTGTTGTTGAACCAGAAGCTATATATATTTCAGTAGAACTATTATTATATACTGAACCACTTATAAATACAAAATCAACCCCACCTATTGTAAATTCTTGACTTTGGTAATCTCCATTGTTTATTGTTAAAGTTCCACTTGCAAATGTATTACCAACTAATGTACTCGTTGAACCTTTCCAAATAGTTGCCTTGGTAGAACCATCTCTATAATTCCAACTACACCCATCTTCGATAACTGGTGAAGCTTGTGCTCGTCCTGAACCCATTTCCCATGATTGACTAATTGGATATGCATATAATTTTTGTGATACATTTAATTCTTCTGAATTTGCATCATATAAGTTTAATACAAATCTTGTTCTTGATGATGAAGTGATTAAACCTGATGATATAGATTCTGAAATATAATTTAAATTAAATTTAATTAATCCCCTTGATACATTGACAACCGTACCATCAGAATTCATATCCTTTCTAACTTCAAGTATCTCATCGAGTCCTGTATTCATACTTTTACTTACTTCATATAAAGTAGCATCTTTTTCTGCAAACTCAAAATAATGCATTATAAGTCTCCCATTACTCTACCTCTGATATCTATATCAGGATATTTAATTTCAAATACTGCAGGATCAGTCGATGGATAAACCACACTATTAAAAGTTGCGGCTGATATATCGTATATGTTATCTGAATAAGTTCTACCAGATATTGTTCCATAACGATTACTAACAAGAATCAATTCAGTACTATCCTCTCTTGGTTTAACTAATGTTGCAACTCCTTCTACCGACAAGATTTCTGAAACTATATCTGCTAAAATAATAGGTTGATTGATTTGCCATTTATCGGTTTTAAAATATTCTTTTAATACAGAAACACAATTAAGAAGTACTTCGTTTTTATTAAATCCTCTCTTTGTATATATTGCAAAATCAAGTCCTATATTACAAACATATGCATCTTTAAGTTGAATTGCATCTGTCATCATTCTGTACTGACTTAAATAAATTTGTATGTTTTCTTTGACTGCGTTATTTAACCGAATTAAGTTTCGTGCATTATCATAACCCAACATATACATATTTAATGCTAATGGATTTGCTTGATAGTCTTGGTCTGCCTCGTTCTGTCCTACGGCTGCAACTTGTTCGTCTTGTAAAATAAAAACTTTTGCTATATTACCATATTTTGCTGGTAACGAATAAATACGAGTTATAAAATCATCTTTGGTAACTGCTCTTCCTTGAGCTTGAAAATAAGCTAATGCGTTTATTCGTACTTCCTCAATGGTTTCTGAACCACCACCTCCGGCAGCTGGTTGTGGATTTGATGCTGCTATTGAATTCTGAGTTTGACTTCTTAGATTTGTATCTAATGTTTTTGAAGTATCAAACTCTGAAGTATCCCTTGTAATATTATCAATTGAATCTGAAGTTACATTATCATCTACTCCACCACCATATGAATATTTTATAGTTAATACTGTGTTAGTTGGACATTGACCATATGTGGCTGTATTTAAAAAGTTTGCAGGATCAAAAGCGGTATCGAGAAAACTTGGTGTTCCTGGTAAATTAGAACCAACTGAACTTGGATTTGGAATTATTTCTTCATCACTGCTTGTTGAAGTTCCTGAACCAAATCTCATCTCTGTTTTACCATCTGTTCTTATGTGAGTTTTAAATCTTCTGTTTGTCTTAACGAGTTTTAAAAGAAATGGTGCAAAACTTCTACCATCTACCAAATCAGGAGAGTTTTTTGTATTGTTTTGAAAGTCTGAATACACCGTATCTTGTGCTAAAAATGGAACTTCATGGTATTTGTTATTATCACTATCCGTTACTGAAATAATTTCTAACACAGGACTATTTTCTAATGCTATTCTTTTATACTTTTCTGCTGCCCCAAATGATACTGCTTCCGTAACAATAGTTCCACTAACTGCCTTGGCTTGTTTTTTTAATAACCACTTTGTAATGTTTTGTTCATCATCCACTTCAAAAATATCTTGTTCTCTTGGACTCATTGAACCCGAATCACTAAATACTACATCATCTATTGTTCTAAATATAGTTCCATTGGTGGATGTTACTTCCATCCCAGCTAAAACATTCATACAATAATCTTCATTTGGTTGTCTTTTCTCATTTACTACATTATTAGGATCAGACGGAACGGTTTGAAAAACATCTATTAAAACTGTGGCAGGTGATGACAATCTTGGTTTATATCCGTAACCTTGAGCCATTTCATATATTGTTTTCTTTTCTTCTGCAAAGGCTAACATACTTTCTTTAAATTGTTCATCCATATAGTAAGACAAGGTATCACCAACATAAGATGCCATTTCAATAAACATCATACCTGGATCTGATTCGTTGAAATCATTATAAGTATTTGGAAAATATGTTTTGGCAAATTCTAATAATCCATCTCTAAATCCAGAGAAATCTTTGTTTAAATATTTTACCTCTTTACTAACTTTTTTAGTAGCCATTTATATTCTCCTATTCTTTCACGGCTGATTCAAACTGGTCAAAACTTACCGAAACCGTTCCAAATCTATCAGGTTCAAATGATAATCCAAAATCAATATTTATATCAACTCGATTGACATTATGATCTGGAAAATCAATTTCTATTGTTTTAACATTTATATATGGTAACCAAGTGGACATTGATGTTCGTATTCCATCTTCTAATACATCATTAAAATCTTCATTCATCGGTTCAAATAATATAGAATGTAAATTAGAACCAAAGGATGGTTGTCCAAGTCTTTCACCAGGAATTGTTTTGATTAAATTAATAATATTATATTTTGCCTGCTGTAGTGTAGTTTTTGTTTGTTTAAAATACCCACTATCGGAATATCCCATAGGAAGTTTTAATCCGATAAAAGTATCTGGATTTAAATCTTTTTCTCTAGCTCCCATTATTATACTCTCCTAACCTCTACTATTAAACCATTCTTAACAACTAATATTGCTCTTCTATATGATTCTTGTATTATATTACCATTGTCATCTAAATCTACGTCTGCAATTTGAAATTCATCAGATATACCTTTGAATTCAGAATTACCTACCATCGTCTTATACCCTTGTGTATTTATATCACCATCCAATTTAATTTCTTCACCACTAAAATTAAGTTTTAAACTATCAAAAATCCGTTTAAAAATTATTAAACTTTTTGTAGAATCTAAATTAGATTTTGCTACAGTTCTAAATCTTTTTAGTAACGCAGATAATTTTGTTTTTTTAGCTTTAGGATCAGACTGAACTTGTCTTACATTTAATTCACCCTTCCATACCTTCTTCTTACCCTCAGTAGTTATCTGAGGATTTAGAAACAAACTTCCTGGTAATCTATTTTCTAAAAAAGATTTATTATCAAGTGCATCTACATCATCTTCACCTGTTAAATAAGAATGTATGGCATCAGCCTCTTCTTTAGCTACCTCTGCATTTTCTTTTCTTATTCTTATTTTAGTTTCAGTATCTTGGTCTTTAAAAATTCTTTTATTTTTAATTCTTTCAAGTTTATACTTTAAAAACTTTTTATCTAATGACATCGATTACCTCTTATGGTCTATACCCACCAGCTTTTTTCTGGTCAATGGCTTTCATTACTTTAGAATAATCTTTAGTTAATGCGTTTTGAACATGGTCAGGAACTTGTTCTACATTTACACCAGCCTTTTTAATACTATCTACTGCTGCAACTTTTCGTTTAGTTTCTTTATCACCTGACATATCACCGTATCCTAAAAGTTCACCCATCCTTGAAGTATCATAAGTTCCATTACCCATAGTATCGTAACCACCTTCACCTTGTGGAACTCCACCTGCAGTTTCATTAAGAACTCTGTTTAGTTCTTGGTTTTCTGTATAGTGTACTTCCTCTTTAGGTTTGGTTGCAACTGATGTGATTGGTTCTGAAACTAATTCAGTAAGTGATGGTTGTTGAACTTTTTTATTCTCCTTAATAAATATCTCATTTACCTGTTTCTTCACTTCTTTACGAACTACTAATTCAATTATCTTTATTAATTCGTTTTTCTTCATACTTATTTTCTCCTTTTTTTAAAAACCTCTTAAATATTCGTTTAATTCTGGATTTGAAAAACATCTTTCCAATTCTTCCATTTGTTTTGCTAACTCTTTAGATAGTGCTGATGTGTCTACTTCATCAAGGTTTGAATCTGCATCTATCTCTGTCCAAGTACCACCAGCCTTTTCACAAGATTCTTTATCTAAGTGTTCTGTAATAGAACAAAATCCTATTTCATCTCCACTATCTAAATTTAAATCTGCTGCTGATATCTGTTCATACATAATTTGTAAATCTTCTAAATCTTTCGGGTCTATCCAAGTTCCACCTTGTGCCTCACATTCCTCTTTGGTTTTTGCTGGTTGTCCACCCGCATCTATCGCACATTGTGCAAGAATACTCATCAGTTGTGCCTGAAGTATAGGAATTATTGCTGTAAACCTACCAACGGTTTTTATTAATATTGAAACACACATATCAACTAATCCCATTATGTCCAATACCTTTAATAACGACTCAACAATAGGAACAATGAATGGTGGTGTCCACTTTAAAATCTTCTTAACTATCTTTATTACTTTTCTAATAATTTTTATAACCTGAATAATCTGTTTCAGTATAGGAATTATCTTCATTAGCTGTTTCATTATGTTTAACATATTTCTAATGACAGCTTTTACTGGAGGAGTACAAACATCTTCAGGATCTAACTTTGCCTTTGATATTATCTTATCTACTTCACCATTTAACTTACCTAATGCCTGTCCTAACTTACCCATCAACTCTTGTATCTTGGCAGTAAATCCACTTAGTGCAAATGCCTGTAAATCAGGTATTTCAAAATTTGCTATATCGGATAAGAAATCCTTTTCTGCATCTGAGGGCATATTAACATTACCCGAACCCACACAAAATCCTTTTTCTTCACCATCATCACCATCATTACCACCAGCACCATCTTCGCCTGTGGCAGTTGATTCATCTTGTGTAGTGTATGGTGCACATTTTATTTCACCATTTTCAATTACACATCCCTCGTGTAACATAGTTCCTGTAGGTACGACATCACCTTCGTTGTATTTCATCAAATCATTACCCGTATCGGGCCATATGACTACTGCACCATTATCACCTGCAACTCCATTTACTACTGCAAACATAAATGGAAATTCCTCTTTACTTCTAAAGATTCCACTTCCGTCTATTAGTTCACATCCTGGTATAATAGGTTCACCTGGTCCTAATACTACCCTCTGTCCTGCTATTGATTTACATCTATGTGCCATTATACCGAAGGTCCTTTTGGATTACCTACAAATACAGTTTCACTCTTAGGTTCTTCCATTCTTGTTTTTAATGTTTGAAGTTCAGATACTAAGGTCATCGAAGGTCCTATGATACTATCTATTGGAACTTTAAAACTAATTACTGATGCCATTGATGGTGCTATTCCATTTGCAAATGTGATTAGTGAACTTAATAGTTTATCAATCAAATCCATTGTGATATCTCCAGCTAACGCAGGTTGTGTTGCCATTCTATCTGCTAAATTAACAATAGGTGATTCTAAATTCATCCTTACATCTGCCCCCATACTGATTTCACTTTTACTAAATGCATGAATACTATTTACCTTAGAGTTAAAAACTATCCTATCTGAATTAATAATAATTTGCTTTCCATCATATTGATTTGGAACTGTATTTCCGTGTGCCCTTTGAGATGACCTTTCAAAAGGAACTACTTGGTCGGTGGTCATCCACAAAGAAGAACTATCTTTATTTACATCTTCTTTGACTGGTTTATTTACCACAGATTCTTCAACACCTTGTCCTGTTCGTATAATCACATTAGGTGAATTTTGTTTTCCTGTATTTTCTTCTACACCATCTTGTGTTTTAATTTCTTTTACATTACTACCCAATCGAATAGTGTTTCCAAATCTACCTTCAAAGGTTACATCACCTTCTTCTGCATTTAATGTTCTTATTTTATTATTTTGAATAACAGGTAAATTTTCTTTTTGTATATCAATAGAGAATGCACCAGCTGTTTTACTCAAACCTGGTACTATGTTTGTATCGGTTCTATTTCTTAAATTTATTTTTTGTGTATAAAAAAATTGTCCAAAGTATTCTGCTATAATTACATACTCGTTTGGATATGGATACCTTTTAATATCAGAATTCATTGGTTGTGCAATAATAGTGTCTTGAACACCTTTGTTACTAATTAACATTCGTGCCTCTATATACCCATATTGAGAATAATCTCTTTCACCTGTTTCAGGAACAAATGGTAAATCTTCATCATCAAGATAACAATTAATAACTTCTGCTGCTTCTAATTCATAAAACTCAGGAGTCTTTTTTTGTTTCATTAACTTTCGAACTTCTCGTGCAGTTACCGGGCCATCTGGTATAACGATATGTTCATCATCTCGATTTACTTTATACGACATTAATTTTCCTTAACTGATTTTATATCTTCTGTAAGATTATCTGATTTTTTTTGTAAGTCTACAACTACATCATCTATACTCGTGAGTAGTTGAGCTTTTTCTTTTTCAGATAAACCGAACTCAGATTCACTACCACCTTTACCTTCGGCAGCAATTAATCTCTGTACAACGGTTGCCAATTTGACAAGTTGTTCATCATTCTTAACATTGATTTCTAAATATTCCTTTATCATAGGGATTAACTGAATAGCCATATCCCCATCCTTTATATATCCAGCAACTTCTTTGACTAATATTTCAAGTTGCGTTTTATTGTGTTTGGAATTATCGTAAATATCTTTGAATAATGATGATAGTGATTTACCCTCAAATAATTCGTAATCTTGACTCATCTTTATTTTCCTTGCTATATAATTAAAATTAGATGTTATAACTCATAAATAAATATTAAATAACTGAAAAGTTGTCGAATATATATTGCTATTAGAAAATT
>TARA_R110001592_G_scaffold59913_4_pt1 | contig 14041 bp, 12 predicted proteins | sample TARA_R110001592 | Tara Oceans TARA_R110001592 (sample SAMEA4398387) | marine metagenome | biome: Polar Biome; feature: [SRF] surface water layer (ENVO:00010504); material: water (ENVO:00002006), including particulate matter (ENVO:01000060) such as... | depth 5 m
CTCTTTATAAATTTGATCTATACTTGCAACAGTTTCTAAAGAATAATACCATTTATTATCAATTTTTTCTACGTAAATTTTAGGCATTCTTTGCGGAAACAATATATATTTATGAAAGGTGGTATAGCCAATTGAATCTTTATAATTAGGGTTACTTGGTATCTTATTAAAGTCTACAGATAAGCCTTTACCATCTAGCACTTTTTTAATTTTTAAAACTTTTTCTATTGCTTTACTTTCTGATAATCCTAAAATTGTTGCTGCTGCTTTTTTAGGTTGATAAGAATCGTTTTGTAAAAAATAAAAATGCGTGTAAATAGTTGCATGCGGGTTGCTTAAATCTACTTCTACTGTTTCTTGGGCATTAGAGTAGCATGTAATAAAGAGAAATAACCAAATGAATCCTTTCATTTTCATATATTTTTAAAAATTTGATACAAATTTAAACCTTTTCACTTTTTATATGTCTAAGATGAACAATTAAAAAAACAAATTATTTAATATGAAAAAATTAGTAACAATTTTAGTTTTAGTATTCGCTTTTACTTTAACTACGGAGGCTCAAAAAAAAGGAGGAAAAAATCAAGTTGATAAAATGTTATTAAAAATGACAACAGATTTGAGTTTAACAACTGCCCAACAAAATGGCATTAAACCGTTATTAGAAGCACAAATTGCCGACAGAAAAATGATGGCTGACAAAAGAAAAGAGCAACAAAATTCTGGAGAAAAACCGTCGAAAGAAGCTCGCAAAAAAATGAAAGAAGATAGAATGGCAAAAGAAAGTGCTATGGACGCTAAAATGGCAAGTATCTTGGATGCTTCACAATTAGAAAAATACAATTTACAAAAAGAAGAGATGAAGAATAAAAAAGGAATGAATTCTAAAAAGAAGAAAGACAATCAGTAAAAAAATAATTTTGGATGATTAATATCTCTAAAGCTCGGGTTCTTAATTGAATTCGAGTTTTTTTATTGCTTTATTTTTAAAGTTAAAAAACTGTTAATCAATATTCTAAATTAAACCTTTTTACTTTTTAAAGGTCAAAGAAGTGTACATAAAAAATAATTAAATATTTATATCATGAAAAAATTAGCAAGCATTTTAATTTTAGTATTCGCTTTTACAGTAACAGTTCAAGCACAGAAAAAAGGAAAGCACAATGAAAGAGGTCCAAAATTAACAATGGAACAATATGCCGATTTAGCGGTTAAAAAAATGACTTTAGGTTTGGATTTATCTGAAAAGCAACAAAGTCAAATTAAACCTTTAATTACTGCGCAAGCTGCGGCAAGAAAAGCAGCTATGGAAAATAGAAAGGAAAATAGAGCTGCAAATAAAAAACCTTCTGCAGATGAAATTTATGGAATGAGAAGTGCGCAATTAGACAATCAAATTGCTTTTAAAAACAAATTGAGAAACATCTTAAATAAAGAACAATTCGAGAAGTTTGAGCAAATGAAAAACAATAGAAAAGAAAAAGGAAGAAAAATGATGATGAGAAAAAAACAAGCGAAAGAAGGCGAAAAAGAAAGACGATAAAAATGATATTTAATAATTAGTTTGGTTGATTAGTTTTAAATAAAACCCGATTTCTTAATTGAAATCGGGTTTTTGATGTTTGCTAAATTTTGCGTTAGCGATTGAACGGTTTGTTTGAGCTCTTTTTTGTTTTTTCAAAAAAAGCGAGTAGTGAAAGCGCGACCTTGTGTAACGCCCAAATTGCGGCACAATGCAAAAAACACAATCACTCGAAATTATTTACTCTTTAAACCAACTAGAGTATTTTACGTAATTATTGGCAATTCTATCAATTTCTCCAGAGATTAATGCTTCTGAAATATTTTTCACTTTTTTAGCCGGCACGCCTGCATAAATGCTACCACTTTCTACTCTCGTATTTTTAGTTACAACAGCGCCTGCAGCAATAATTGAGTTCGATTCTATAACACAATCATCCATAATAATAGCTCCCATACCAATTAAAACATTGTCGTGAATTGTACAACCATGTACAATTGCATTATGACCAATAGAAACATTATTACCAATGGTTGTGGGCGATTTTAGATAGGTTGCATGGATAACTGCACCATCTTGAATGTTTACTTTATTGCCAATTTTGATATAATGAACGTCTCCTCTAAGAACGGCGTTAAACCAAATACTGCATTCTTTGCCTAGAGAAACTTCACCAACAATTGTGGCGTTTTCTGCAACATAACAATCTTCTGGTATTTGTGGATGTTTTCCGTTTACGGGTTTAATAATTGGCATATTTTCTTTTTTATTGATTATTATTTCTATTAAATTTTTAGCTAAAAAAAGGAGAAGTTAACACTTCTCCTTTTAAAATTTATTCCTAAAAATACCTTAATCTATTTTTTTAATTTCTTTTGTGTTGATCTCATTTTTAAAATCTCCACCATTTACAATACTCCAGTCATCAACTGGTTTAAAGTATTTTTTAATTACTTTATTAACCTCTTCAACTGTAAGTTTTTTTACACTATTTTCTATGTTTTTTTGAAAGTTTAAATCTCTCTTATAAAAAATATTCTGATTTATAACGCTAGATAATTCACCATCTTTAGCTCTAGATACATTTTCGGCTTGCACCCATCCTTTAATAGCACTATCTAACTCCTCTTGCGTGATACCATCTTTAATAAAACGAGCTATTTCTTCTTTAAATCCTAATTGAACTTTAGCCGCATTTTGTGGTGCATAAATTGCATACACCATAATACGAGAATTTTCATGGTCTTTATTGCTATCTACAGAAATCATTCCGCCTGCACCATAACTTACACCATCTTTTTGACGCAAACGAGTTGCAATTCGGGAGTTTAAAAAACCACCACCAAAAATAGAACCAGCCATCTCGAGCGCTGCAAAATCATCGTCATTTTGACTCGTTTTAATTGCAAGCATTCCTAATGTAAATGCATTTTTCTTATCTGGTGTATTTATAGATTCATTTGTTCCTTTATTTTCAGAAAAAGCATCCGGGATTTCTGTAAAAGGTTTGTCTGATTTAAAGTTTTTAAATTCACTCTTAAAAAACTGTTCTAATTTCGTTTCATCTAAATCACCAATAGCCACTACAGTAGCGCTGTTAGAAACTCCATAAAACTCTTGATGATATTTCTTAAGGTCATTTAATGTTAATTTCTCAATAGAAGCACTATTTTCTTCTAGCGATTCTACATACATTGGATGTCCTTTTTTATAATTTTGATTGATTCTTCTAATTTTGGTAGACACTAAATATTGAGGATCATTTTTATTACTTTCTAAATTTGCAAAATCTTCAGCTTTTAACTTTTCAAATTCCTCTTTATTAAATGAAGGATTTTTAAGCATGTCTGCCATTAATGCTAATGTCGGCATTAAGTTTTCTTCAGTAGAACTAACATTCACAGAAGTTCTTCCGTTAGATCCATTAAAATAAATAGACGATTTTAATGCACTTAATTCATCTTCTATATTTTGTCTAGTTCTTGTGGTAGTTCCTTTATTTAGCATTCTTGCCGTATAGCTATCACTTAAGTCTAAATTCATTAATTGATTTACATTTCCGTTTCTAAATGTAAAATTCAGCATAACCGTATTACCTCTATTATTCTTTTTGATAAAACCATATTCTATATTCGTACCAGCAAGCGTTCCAAGATTTAATCTTTTGGAGATACTATCAAAAGAAACATCAAAAGCCTCACCTTCGCCTAAAGATTTTTTTCCTTTATAGTTGGTTACTAATTCGTTTAAATTTTGTGTATGCGGAATTCCGATTCTTACAGGGTTTTCTGTTGGTGTAAATTTACCTACTGTTCTATTCGATTTGATAAAATACTTTTTAATAGCGGCATTTACCTGCTCTAAAGTTGCTTCTTCAATTCTGTCTCTTGTTATATATGATAATCTCCAATCGCCAGCGCCAATAAACTCGCTCATGTACGTACCTAAATAGGCAGAATTTCTATTAATTTGATCTATTCCTTTTAATAGATTTCCTTTTGCTCTTTGTAATTCTTCTGCTGTAACTGGTTTTGAAGCAAAATTATCTAAAGTAGCTAATAAAGTGTTTTCTGCCTCATCTAAAGATTTAGTAGAAAGTACATCTACATTTATATATAAAAAACCTGGTTCTTTTGTAAACGGAGAAAAAGACCATAAACTTGAAGCTTTTTTACCTTCAACTAACTCTTTGTATAATCTCCCCGACGGTTCATCTGTTAAAATATTTTCTGCAATAGAAACCGCTGCATAGTCTAAAGAAGAACCTGCTGGCGTATGATACATTGCTGAAACAATTTGTAAATCTCCAACTCTACTTACATTAACGCGCTTTTCGCCGTCTTGTTCTGGCTCTATAGTAGGCACATCAACTAACGGTGTCGACGGATTTTTAAGTACGCCAAACTTTTTATTGATAAGTGCTAAAGTCTTTTCTGAATCAAATTTACCAGTAACCATTAAAACGGCATTGTCTGGTCGGTAATATTTTTTGTAGAATGCTTTTAAATTTTCAATTGGTACTCGTTCTATATCCGATTTATTTCCAATGGTAGTATTTCCATAATTATGCCATAAATACGCCGTACTTATTACCCCTTCCATTAAAACACTTGAAGGTGAATTTTCTCCAGATTCAAATTCATTTCTTACTACAGAAAACTCAGAATCTAGGTCTTTTTTAGCAATATAAGAATTTACCATTCTATCAGCCTCTAAATCTAATGCCCAGTCTAAATTTTCATCAGTAGCATTAAATGTCTCAAAATAATTAGTTCTATCATACCAAGTTGAACCATTTGGTCTTGCCCCATGAGCAGTCAATTCTTCAGGGATATTAGGATGATTAGGCGTTCCTTTAAAAACCAAGTGTTCTAATAAATGCGCCATTCCTTTCTCACCATAACCTTCATGTCGAGAGCCAACTCTGTAGGTAACATTTACAGTAATTGTTTGAGCCGATTTGTCTTGAAATAGTAATACTTTTAATCCGTTGTCTAATTTGTATTCATCAATCCCTTCAACAGAAGCCGTTTTCGTTTGGGCATTTAATGTAAACGCAACGAAAGAAAACGCAATTGTAAAAAGACAACAAATACGTTGTAAATTTAATTTTTTCATCATATAATTTTTTTTAGTTCTATGATAAAGATATTAATTTATTTGGATATACGCCCATAAACACCTGACTAATTGAGATATAGAACCAAAAATAGTTACTAACACAATTGTTAAAACACTTAAAGACGGTTTTAATAATTGATCACTAATTTTTGATCAATAGACAAATCGTTGCCTGTTAAACCATTTAAATCTTTCAAAATACTTACTGTTGTTTTAAATTTTCTTGAAATTGAGTATAAAGTATCGCCTTTTTGTACGGTATAATAATTTACTTCTTCCTGGTTATTTTCTTCACCTTCTTCAATAGTACTTTCATAAGTGAAACCCTCCTTTTTTATCCGATCAAATTCATGCAATTGATAATCATCTATAATCGTAATCAATTTTGCAGGGTACCGTGGGTCTGTTGCATAACCTGCTTTTCTTAAACCGTGTGCCCAATTTTTATAATCTGTAACTCCGTAAGAAAATAAAAAACGGTAACGACTTCTGTGAACTAAAAAAAGTGAATGGTCTTTAAAAGAGGAAGATACGTATTTGTATTTTCTAAAACATTCTCCTTTTTCATCATCATCATGATATACTTTTTTTCCTTCCCACCCAGTATGACATTTTATTCCGAAATGATTATTAGATTTAGAAGCAAGCTCACTTCGTCCTGAACCAGATTCAAGCACACCTTGCGCTAAAGTTATACTCGCAGGTATGCTATGTAAATGCATCTCTCTAACAGCAATTGCTGCATATTTTTTAATATACTCTAATGAAAATTCATTTAATCTTTTTGAGCCTTCTTCTAACCTTTCTATATGTGCATTCTCATTTACATCCGGTAAATTCTCAATTTTTGCTTCTTTCTGTTTATGAACTACTTTAACCTTACCTTTAACTGTCTTCTTGCTAGATCCACAATTAGACAGCATCAATAGCAACAAGCAACCAAGTAAAATTTTTAGCTTCATTATAATTGTATAATTTCTTTATTCTTTTCCTTCAATTTTTGATTCACGCCTTCAATCCCTTGAATTCCACCAGTATGAATCGCCAATATTTTAGTATTTTCATCAAAAAAATCTTTTTTAACTAAATCTAAAATACCAAATACCATTTTACCTGTATACACTGGATCTAACAAAATACCAGTGTCTTTTTTAAAAGTATTTATAAAACTGATTAATTCATCAGTATATTTTGCATAACCGCCAAAAGTATAGTCTTTTTGTAAACGCCACTTACTATTATTTGTTGTATATTTTTTGATTTCTTCGGATAAAAAATTACCTTTTAAAGCAGGGAAACCTATAATTTTCTGATTCCTTCTTGATCCATTAATCAATCCAGAAACAGTACCTCCTGTACCAACTGCACAACAAATAATATTGAATTTTTTATCATCAGCAGTTAAAATTTCTTTACAACCTTCAACACCAAAAATATTAGTTCCTCCTTCTGGAATTAAATAAAAATCGCCCCATTTATTTTTCATCTTTTCAATAAAACCAAACGACGATTTTTGTCTGTATATTTCTCTAGAAACAAAATGGAATTTCATTCCGCTTTCATGCGCCTTTCTCAGTGTAGCATTTTCTTCTAATGTTTTGGTAAGATTTAAGCCTAATTCTTCTCCTCTAATAATTGCAAAAGTTTTAAAACCGGCTATTTCACCTGCAACTGCAGTGGCCACAATATGATTAGAAAACGCACCTCCAAAAGTAAGTAGCGATTTCTTTTTAAGCTTTTTAGCTTCTTCTAGGTTGTATTTTAATTTTCTAAATTTATTACCCGAAATATAAGGATGAATTAAATCTTCTCTTTTTATAAAGAGTTCTACTTTCTTTTCTTCCAAAATTGGAAGAAAAATTTGTTGATTTTGTGTTTCTATTTGAGAATCGAAGTTCATTATGTATCATTCCTGCGAAAACAGGAAACAGAGTTTTACTTGTTAAAAACGAAATAACTATAAAATTTAAAAAATGCATTCTTTACAGGCACTTAAAAGCAATGCACTTTACTACTATTAAATTTCTGCCTAAGCAGGAATAAAAGAATTTAAGAAAATACGGCAACTTCTGCTTCCACTTTTTCCCATTCTTCCATCAAGCTATCTACTTTTGCTTTTTTAGCTTTATATTTTTCAAAGAAGTTAGGTCTAGAAGAAACTTCATCATAATTTTTAGCCAATTCTAAATCAACTTTTACAATTTCTGACTCTAAATCAGCAATTTCTGATTCTATTTTAGAAAGTCTGTTATTTAGTTTTTTCAACTCTTTTTCTTCTTCTTTTGAAAGCTGATCTGCTTCAACTTTAGAGCTCGATTTCTCAACCTTTACAACCGTTCTTTTTTCAGCTTCACGTAAATTTTCAATTTTGTGTTGCTCTAAGAAATAATCGATATCACCTAAATATTCTTTTATTACTTTATCCTTAAAGCCATAAACAGTCGATGTTAATCCTTGTAAAAAATCTCTATCGTGAGATACTATAATTAAAGTTCCGTTAAATTGCCTTAACGCTTCTTTAAGTACGTTTTTAGAGGCAATATCTAAGTGGTTTGTTGGCTCATCCATTATTAAAACGTTAAATGGTTGCAACAATAATTTACACAAAGCAAGTCTATTTCTTTCTCCTCCAGAAAGCACTTTTGCTTTTTTATCTACAGCATCTCCACCAAATAAAAATGACCCAAGCATATCTCTAACACGCATTCGGTTTCCGTCAGTGGCTGCATCTTCCATGATTTCTAAAACGGTTCTTTCTGGTGGTAATTCTTCTGATTGATTTTGAGCAAAATACCCAATTTCTACATTATGCCCAAGTTTTAAATGTCCTTTAAACGGAATTTCGCCAACCATCATTTTAGCCAAAGTTGATTTTCCTTGTCCATTTTGACCAACAAAAGCAATCTTACTATTTCTTTCTATCAGTAAATCTACGTTTTCTAAAACATGTTTATCACCATAACTTTTAGCTAAATTTTCAGCTTCAACAATAATTCTTCCTGGTTCTTTAGAAATTGCAAAACGAATATTCATTGCTTGATTGTCATCTTGATCCACTTCAATCAACTCAACTTTATCAAGTTGTTTCATTAAAGATTGCGCCATCGATGCTTTACTCGCTTTTGCCTTAAATTTATTAATTAAGAACTGTTTTTGCTTAATTTCTTTCTCTTGATTTTTCTGAGCCTGTAATTGTTTTTCTTTAATCTCTCCTCTTAATAATAGAAATTGAGAATATGGTTTTTTATAATCGTAAATCTGACCTAAAGAAATTTCAATAGTTCTGTTCGTTACATTATCTAAAAACATTTTATCGTGAGAAACCAAAACGATTGCTCCTGAATACGATCTTAAAAAATTCTCTAACCAGATAATAGATTCAATATCCAAGTGATTTGTAGGCTCATCTAATAATAAAATATCATTATTTTGCAATAATAATTTTGCCAACTCGATACGCATTCTCCATCCACCAGAAAAAGTATCTGTCAATTTATCAAAATCTTCTCTTTGAAAACCTAAACCTTGTAAAATTTTCTCTGTATCACCTTGATAATTATAACCTCCAAGCAATTCATAACGTTCTGTATTATCCGTTAAATCATGAATTAATTGACTATATTCTTCACTTTCGTAATCTGTTCTGGTAACTAATTGCTCGTTTATTTCATCGAGTTCTAACTCTATTTCTTTAATTTCCACAAAAGCTTGATACGCTTCTTCCAAAATAGTTCTTCCTTCAACAAAATCGATATCTTGTCTTAAAAAACCAATTTTTACGTCTTTATCAAAAGCCATTGTTCCGCTACTTTCTATATCTTTAGAAAGCACTTTTAGAAGCGTGGATTTCCCTGCACCGTTTTTACCTATTAAGCCTATTCTATCGCCTTTATTTAGTTTAAAAGTGATGCCGGAAAATAATTCAGTTCCCATAAAAGAAACTGTTAAATTGTGTACGTTTAACATTAAATGTTATAAATGTTACTAAGTTAGATTGATAAAAATTTATCTTTGCAAAAGTATAAATTTTTAATTTTATGATGTTTAAAAAAGGAACAAAATTATACAGCATTTCTAAAGGTAAATGTCCAAAATGCCAAGAAGGCGATTTTTTTAAATATGGGTTCACTTTTAACCCTTTAAAAGTTAGCAAAATTCATGATCATTGCCCTAATTGTAATCTAAAATACATGATAGAACCTTCGTTTTATTACGGTGCTATGTATGTAAATTACGGAATTACAGTTGGAATTTCTATTGTTGTTTTTTTAATAACCACACTCGCTTTTCAACTAAATTTATTACAATCATTTTTTAGCGTTTTTGTAGCTTTAGTTGTTTTATCTCCGATAAATTTACGTTTATCTAGAATTATTTGGATAAACATGTTCGTTCCTTATGAAGAAAAAAGCGAGAATAACGGAAATAGTTAGTAATTTAAATGAACAAGCTGCTCAAGTTTTAACTAAAAGTAAGTTGATACTTATTCAAATCTTTTAATATCAATTTCTGAATCTAATTTTTTATCATTTTCTAAATTGTTAAAAAGTTGTTTGGCTACCGTTGGTGCAATCATAACTCCTCGTGTTCCTAAACCATTCAAAATAGCCAACCTATTGTATGCCGGATGCATCCCTACTAACGGCCTTCTATCTCTAACGGTTGGTCTTATTCCTGCAGTTTGTTCTACAATTTTATACGGAACAGTAAGTACCTTTTTCAATTTTTCAATCAATTCGCTTTTTCCTTCTTCGGATGGATTTGAAGTTTTATCACTCCAGTTAAAGGTTGCGCCTACTTTATATAAATGATCTCCTAAAGGAAGCACAAATAACGTTGATTTTATTAAAAAGTCGATTTCTAACTCCGGCGCGTGAATTATAATCAATTCCCCTTTTACCTCATTTAAAGGCAAATAATTAAAAAATAGATTTTTAGTCATTCCGAATCCTTCGCAGAAAACAATTCTATCTGTAATAATATCCTTGTATACTAAATGATCTTTTCTGAACTTTACTTGCTGATGTTCAAACTTTTCAAATTGAATTTTATTTTCTGTCTTTAAATATTCTCTGTATACTTCTACAAGATGCTTGGTGTTAATTCTACCGGCTTCTTTTACATTTCCGAAACCAAAATCGGCAATAACACCTTTTCTTTTTTGATTGTCTATTTCAGGGTCTAAATAAGCCGACAACAAGGGTTTATCCGTAGCTTCAAACCAATTGTTTTGATCTTCGATCGATTTAAACACTTTTTTGATTAGAAACTTTTCATCAAACTTGATATTAAACTTTTCTTCTAATTTCTGATAAAAAGGAAGCGCTACTTCTAATTGCTCTTTAGCGTTCCAAACTGGTGTAAATCGTTTTAAAATAACAGGATTATAAACTCCGCCAGCAACTAAAGAAGATGTTTGGGAATCGTCTTCAAAAACTATAAAAGTTTTGTTTGCGGCTAGTAATTCTTCTACAAAAGCTAAACCCGCTAAACCTAAACCAACAATAATATAATCTACTTTCATGTTGCAAAAATACTTAAGTTTTCATTAAAACTATCGGTTTTCTATGAACTTACAAACAATTTTAGCCCTGATTGAACCTTTCGTAAAGCTCAAGGCGAGCTAAAGGTTTGTCTTTTTCTGCTTTTTTTTTGCAGAAAGTGAAAAGTCAAAGCAGGAAATGTCTTCAAATAAAAAAAACGCTTACTTTCGTAAACGTTTTTATGATAATTTTTGAATGCGAATTAATAACTCCACATATCAATTTCTCTATTTCTAATGTCTTCTTTAATCTTATCTGCTTCTAAAAGCTGGAATAAAGAATTGCCCCGAACATAATCTTCAATGGCTCTATTGCCATAAATATTTTCTTCTCTCACAATTACCGAGCTAAATCTTCGCGCATTTAATAAGTGATCGTACGAAATTGGATGTGATGCATTATCTGGATTAAAAACTTTTGAATCATGTAGGGTTTCTCTTGCTGTTGGAAAGAAAATCCAAAATAACTCATATAAAGTTTCATCTTCAATGCCTTCTGCACCAATTGTTTGTACATCTTTTCCCATTGGCGCCATTGCCAATAATCTGTATTTCATCTCTCCTTGACGTTTGTCAAAATACCACATTCCTTTTAACATATACCCTCCAATATCTTGTGACTGAACCCTATACGTATCTTCGTACCCATTTTGCGTACGCACATTTACCAAACGAGAATTAATTTCTTCTTGTGTCATTTTTGATGTAAAAAAAGAATCTGAATATGCTTCTTTAATTTCACCTTGTTTAATTCCGCTTAACAACGTATCAAATAATGATCTTCTTGAAGAGGAAATATTTGTAGTATCTATTGGAAAATAATACGGTAAATTTATTTTTTGATTTAAATCTACAAACTCCCAAACCACTTTAGACCACATTACATCTCTATCATCTACATAACCGTAAGGAATTGGCCCATCATTATCTGCTGCTAATTGTTGCAAACTTTCTTTACCAATTTGGTCCACTGATTTTGCATTTAGTAAATTAACTTGCGCATTTACGAGACCAGAAGTTAAAAAAGCGAAAAATAATATTAAAAAATTTTTATTCATAATCTAATTTTTAATGCTAATTAGTTAACTCTATACTTACTGGTAAAACTTGTTTAAGGTTATAACCATTTGCAGTTGCTCTAATATCATAGATATTAATAATATCGCCTCTTTGTGCTTTGTCTAAAACTTTTTTAGCTGCTGCACTTAAGGTCGTTCCTTCAACAATAATCGTTAACTCTCCAGGAACTTTAATTTTAAAGCCTTGTACAGTAATATTTAAATCGAACTCAAAATCTGGCAAACCTGCAGAAATTGGTGAATTCGCTAAACCAGATTTTGGCATTCTAACGATTCCGTATTGTTCACGAACAGAACCCATTGCTGCTGGTATATCTTTAATTCTAAAAGTTGCTTTAGAATTTACTGTTTTACCACTACTTAATGTTGCACTAACAATAATAGTTGCAATACCTCCTTCTCCTGGTTTGATACTATATTTACCGTTATTACCAGATAAATTACCACCTGTTGCTGAAACCTTTAAATTATTATCACTTACGCCAGGTAAAGACACAGAAATAGGATTGTCTAAACCTCTATAAACTACATTCATTTTATCGGCAGAAACTACAGCATCGCCCGGTTCTGGAATTACAGAATAAGAACTTTCAAAAGGAACCTCAACTGGTTTACCATCTTGGGTAAAGGTTATTTTCCCCTTAATATCATGATTACCAATATTACCTGCAGGCATATCTATAATTACTTGACCTGATTCTATATTCTTATAATCTTGACCATTTAAGATTACATTATCAGGAACCATTGTTGCGTCATAACGTCCTAAAACTATTTTACCGGTAACTTTCTCACCAGCAAAATATGCGTTTTTATCAAGTGCTACAATCCCTTTATAGTTCTTTAATGCCAGAGATTCTTCTAACTTACCACCTAACAAAGAATTTAAAATTTCGCTTTCTGAGTTCTTAATATCAGCTTGCATTTGTGTTAAGTTTGTTATGGAAGCTATTAAAGGAAAACCTTCATATCTATATTTTAACCATGGAACAGTTTTACCATCTGAATTCGTTTCTTCGTTCGTATTAAATCTATTATTTATTAATGATTCAAACTTGTTTCCCGCACCTAACTCAGTATTTACATTTGTTCTATAAGCGTTGATCTTATCTAAAAACTCTTGTCCTTCTTTTGTGTACGTATCTCCCTTAAAAAAATGAGCATCTAAAAAGTCGGTCTTATCCATAGATTCGTACGCTTTTTTATCTTCTACATCCGCAGTCATTTTTGACTTTAATTCATCTAAATAACTATAAAATTCAGAAGAATATTTTTTAATTTGTAATGCTTGTTTATTTAACTTATCAAATTTTGCAGCTTGCTCTGCCGCTTTAGTTGCTAAATTTTCATAAGCTCGATTATTTTTTTCCGTAGTTGAAACATTATTCGTTTCTAACTTTTCATTCATAAAACCAAAAGCCGATAAAACTTCTTTACTCATATTCAATGCTAACATAGCAATAAATACAAGATACATTAAGTTTATCATCTTTTGTCTTGCAGACATTTTTCCTCCAGCCATATTTTCTAATTAGTTTTTAAGTTATTCAAATTAGTTAACTAATTATTTACTTGACATTGCAGAAAGCATATTCCCATAAACTCCGTTTAAAGAAGATAAGTTTTTTGCTAAAGATTCCATTTGTTCTTTTAATCTTTCTGTATTTTCTACAACAGCCGTATTTAACGCTGTTTGTTTACTTGAGTTTTCTACTTGAACTTTATACAATCCATTTAAAGATTCCATATGTACGGCTGCTAAGGAAACTTGCTCATTGTATTTGTTTGTTGATGAAATAGATTCTGATGCGGCAGACAATCCCTCTGCAGCTCCTTGAAAATTTTTCATACTAGTTCCTAAACTTTCCATTAAAGTAGAATCTATTTTAGCTTCTTGTAATAGAGCATCTAACTTTTGAGATAGTAAACCATCTGTACCTAATTTCGCTTCTGATGAAAATCCTTCTTGACTTAGCTCTGGATATACTTTTGTCCAATCAAAGTCGTCTTCTGGAGTATCAAATGCTGAAATTGCAAAAATAAATGCTTCTACTAATAACCCAACTGTTAACATTAATCCTCCTGTAAGTGGCCCTATTGTAATATGCTGAATTTTAAACAATGCTCCAACAATTACTACTGCTGCTCCCATTCCATAGAAGAAATTCATTGTTTTTTTGTATGTTCTTGACTGTGCCATTTTTTTTTAAAATTATTTTGTTATTTTTTATTTGTTGTACCAATGTAATTTTGAACGGTTCTAAAACCAATGTAACT
>TARA_R110001592_G_scaffold49473_6_pt1 | contig 14039 bp, 6 predicted proteins | sample TARA_R110001592 | Tara Oceans TARA_R110001592 (sample SAMEA4398387) | marine metagenome | biome: Polar Biome; feature: [SRF] surface water layer (ENVO:00010504); material: water (ENVO:00002006), including particulate matter (ENVO:01000060) such as... | depth 5 m
CGAGCTTACGGAGAAAAAAGGTAAGCCTGGTATGTGGGCAAACATTCATGCGAAAAGAAAGCGTGGTGAAGCACCTGCGAAAAAAGGTGATCCTGATAGACCATCAAAGAAATCTTGGAAAGATAATACAGATGAAGTAGTACGTGAATCTGAAATGCCTTGTTTTTTAGAATATCTAAAAGCTATGAATAAAGCTACTTGCGAAGGCCCTTTGGAAGAAGCAGAATATCAAGGTAGAAAGGTCAAGCTAAACAAGCCAATGCAAGGTGACGAAGAAGGCAGCAGCAAATTCAAAGTTTATGTTAAAGACGGCGAAAAGAAAAACGCTGATGGCACAATGAAGATTAAGAAAGTTGGATTTGGTGCAAAAGGTTCTGAAAATAGAATAAAGAAAGACAATCCTGAAAGAAGAAAATCATTCAGAGCAAGACATAAATGTGACCAGAAGAAAGATAAAACAACTGCAGGATATTGGAGTTGTAAAAAGTGGTAAAGTTAAAAGACATATTAACATTAGATAAACTTACTTATTCTAAAGTAATAGAGCCTAAGCATCAAAAGCAAATAGATGATATAGGCCCAATGTTTATAGATTTTGATATTCAGAACTTTATGACAACACCACCGCCTAGAAATAGTAGCAATAAAACATTCATAGAGCTTAGAGACTTAGAGAATACTAGCTTTGATATTGATGTTGATGCTGCAGATAAAACAAAAGAATACTTTAGAAATAGAGTAGAATCCTTTGGCCTTAACTATCCTGAAAAAACAATAGAAGCTATGCTAGATAATTCTAGAGGAATAATAACTATATTAAAGTATTATTACAATAGACCTAGACCAAAACAGGTAGCTAAAGCACTAGGTCTTAAATTTCATGTTGAACCGTTATCATCTACAAAAACACCATCGTATCCATCTGGCCATTCTGCTCAGGGAAGACTGATAGCTAGATATCTATCACATGTATATCCTGGATATGAGAAAGAAATGATGGAGCTAGGCGATGAAGTATCAAATAGCAGAATTGTAGCAAAAGTACATTACAAATCAGATTCGGAATTCGGGCTTGCACTAGGCGATGCTCTTTATAAACATTATAGAAGTATTAGATAATTAGAAATGATTAAACTAAAAGACATATTAAACGAAGGCCTATCTGGAAACGATATAATGAATATCGTAGATAAAGTATATCCTCTAATAGTAAAAGATTTAGGTGGCAGTGCTTGTAAAGTTGAGGTGCATAACAACATATATGTAAGAGTAAGTGGTATCGAAGGCATGACTGGAGAAGCAAACCCACATGCAGAATACGATTGGATCAACAAAAAAATATATCTATATAAACCTAAAATGAAAAATGAAGAGCAGATAATAAGATCTTTATTGCATGAACATACACACTCTAGACAGAATAAAAAGAAATTTGATGATGGGTACAGTTCAGGAAAATATAACTATATAACACATCCATTTGAAAAAGCAGCAACAGCTGCAGAGCGCAAGTGGAAGAAATACACTTCTCTATTAGGAGAATGCGTTATAGCTCACAAGGTAATAAATGATAAAATCTTGTTAGTAAAGAACAGAGATAGAACATATTCTGCAAATGTAAAAGTTGTTAGAGAGCTTATAAATGACTTAGAAATGGTATATATCATCGATACAGATACCGATTGGTCTGAAGGAATGAATTCAGAAGGCATAGGAATAGTTAACTCTGCGTTGATGGTTAATGCAGATGAGAAAGAAAAGAAGCTAGCTAAATCTAAAGGTAAACCTTCAGAAGATGGAAAGAAGATAAGACGAGCTCTTATGTTTAAGAAGCCTCAAGATACTATAATGTCTGTTGTTAATTTCAAAGGTGATGATGTTAGAGACGTTGGTGTAAAAGGCCACACATTCGTAGCAACTAAAAATCACACATTCGCAATAGAAATGACGTCAGAACATAAGCCTGTAATTAAAAAGCTTAATAGAAAACATGTTCATATTAGAACAAATCATGGATACGATTACAAAGATTCAGGGTATACATCAGGTCTTAATAAAACATCATCACACTTGCGATGGAAATACGCACAGGATGTTTTAGCAAATACTAAAACACCTGAAGATATGTTAGATGGTCTTTCAACTTATCAAGCAGATAACACAAGAAACAATCCATACAGAAATGTTGATATGGTAAAAGACAAGACTGAAAAAGATATATTATCTACAACAGGACAGATAATGATGAATCTTACAGATCTAGAATTTACGCTGAGAATGGATAAAGATAAATCTTCATTTTTTGGTGTTGATGACAGAACACCAGAAGGATATGAACACAAAATCAAAATTAAAGTTGAATACACTAAGCCTAAGCAGGATAAAAATGAAAGTGTAAAGCTTACTAACATAATGAATGAGGGTAAGTATCTAAGTATATTTGATTTTGATGACACATTGGTAAAGTCTGTATCTTGGATATACGTACTTAAGAACGGAAAAGAATTTAAGAAATTAGATGCTGCGGAGTTTGCTGTATATAAACCAAAAGAAGGAGAGACTTTCGACTTCAGAGATTTTGATAGAAAAATACGCGAGCCAAAGCTAATAAAACGAAATGTCGATTTACTTAAAAAGCAACTATCAAAACACGGAAGGCGTGTTACGATTCTTACTGCACGAGCAATTGGTGCACCAGTAAATCAATTTTTTAAGACAATAGGAATACAGCCTTATGTGATACCGCTAGGAAATGCGGACCCACAAAAGAAAGCTGACTATATAGAAAAACAAATACTAAAAGGTTATAACCCAATCTATTTTATGGATGACTCAACTAAAAACATTAAAGCGGTGGACAGATTAAAAAAGAAATACCCAAATGTTAAGTTAGTGACTCAACACGTAAAGCATTAAGAACCTTTTTGATATTTATATAAAACAATTAACAAGAGGAATACTGTTATGGGATGTAAAGAGTGCAAAGATGATAAAAAGTTAAAGATTCTCACATGGAAACATATGAGGAACTTTTTAACGTTTTTATATCAAAATATAAAATCAGGTTTTAAGCAGGTTAGCTTTGACGAATATCACAATAGATTGAATCTATGCAGAGGTTGTATGTTCTATAACCACGAGCAAGCTAGATGTAATGATTGTGGTTGCTATGTTAAAAACAAAGCTAAATTCAAAACCGAAGAATGTCCTCAGGGATTTTGGAGAAAGACAGATGTACGTACTAAGTAGAGCGCTGAACAAAGAAGAATATATTTTTTATTTAATGGATGAGACATCAAGACCTTTAAAAGCTAAAATTGAAAAAGCTTGGATGGGTGATGCAATTGAAATGACAAGAAAATATGCTGAAGAAAACAATGCAGAGCACTGGGAAATAAATACAGAAAAAGGACGAGACAGGGTAGATAGCTATGGCATATAGAGGAGGAGGTAGTCAAATAGCAATGATAAGATTCGCTGTACCAGTAGGTACGACTGATCCACCAGTACCATTCACATGCTCATGTGTTTCATTGGCACTTACTGAGTCTGTGTTTTGTGATGAATTCAATCAGCAAGAAGTACCAGATTATTCAACAGGTTCGTCAGAACACGCTAACGTCTCACCACCTGGTAATACTCGTAATTTCACTGGCTCATATTTTCACAAAAACCAGAAGTTTAGAGCGTATGACGACGGAAGACTCACGTCATTTTCAGAAATCAATTCGGCTCATGGTAATCTATCTTTCCCTAACCCAGCTAATCTATCTGTAACATCACCTAACGCATCTCATGTAGGTTGGGATGCATCAACAGCACCTGATATACCTTTTGGAGGACTTATGATAAAGAGACCAAACTGCTTGTGTACAGGTATAAGCAAGTTCAAATTAACACAATTTGCTTGGGACGGAACAGCAGGTCATTTTGGAACTGCTAAAGCTATAGGGTTTGAAGATGGATATGGTTTCGAAGTTAACTCTATGGTAGGTGGTGGACTAAATGGAACAACTCTAGAAAAACAAGATTTTACAAATAATTATGGTAATCCTGGTACATGGTCACCTAAATTCAGAGGGATGCAGGTAATTGGAAATGCTACATTATTTTTTACTATGAGACCTAACGATGATCAAACTGATACAATCGTAACAACGATAAGAGCAGATGAATTACAGCACGGCGATCTAGTATTGAAATGCACAAATACAGAAGGAGGTAATAGATCAACAGGAACGGCATGTATAAAAGTTGTTGCAACTAGCTCATATAACTTTTCTAATGGACACGAATATATTACACAGATTGAAACCAAATGGCCTAAGAATGAGTATGCAGCTGTATCAATGTCTGCTTGTATGATGTTAGAAAACGGTGTATATATAGCTTACACACCAGGCGGAGGTACTTACTAATGGCTACATCAGGAAGTATAACAAACGCATCACCAACTATACCAGAATCTAAAGATTTTTGGGAATCACCACTACATGTATCTAGAATAAGATATCCTGACTTTGGTATATATGCTCATGGGCTGTCGAACGGAGGCTGGGACTATGAACTTGGATGGGACGATTCCTCAAACTCTAGTCTTGCACAAGGTTTGTATGGACAAGCTCAATTCTCATACGCAGTTGCTTTAGATCCAAATAGACAATATCTACATTATGGCGACCACGCAGTAAGATGTAAAATAGCTGCAGCATCAACAATAGGTTCCGACACTGGGTTTTGGATATTGGATAATGAGGGCCCTAGAATCACATCGTTTGAGGAGCTTAATTCAGGCATAAGAAAAGGAACCGAGTTCCAGACACAGCAGATACCAGAGCTATCAAAAGCACCAGGAAATAATTGCGAAACATGTGTTGAAGCTGCTCCGATTAGAATATACGACATAACAGGCTCGGCTCTTGGTACTGTTGCAAACAACTGGATAGGTACAGGAGAACATCTTGAAATAATGGGAGCTTCTGATGGAGACAGATTTACAATATATAATTTAGCTCCAGGAAGTTCATCAATAACTCCATCACACTCTGCTTTCGATGACGGCGCCGGTGGTATGCCATCTGTAGGAGGTTTATATTCTAGTTCTTATTTTGTATATGCAAATGGTATTCTTGCAAAGCGATATTTTGACTTCGACATATACCAGACTTCAGATAATCGATCTGATCTTGAAGGTAAGAAATATCGAAGCTCTAAGTTAGAATCGTGGGAAGCTGGCTGGCCGTGGATGAGAAGAGAAGGATACAGATGGCAAGGTGATAGTAACTTACCAATGAATACTGGTTCATTATTAAACCAATGGACTTCAGATCCCATGCTAGGATATAATATAAATAGTGCATTTTCATCTCTAGAACGTTGGCCATATATGACAGCTGATGCTAGATCACAAATACTCTTGAAAATACCTAGTGATGATCAAATAAAAACTTCAACAACTGCATCCTGGACAGGATCATATTATGGTAGCGGAGGTAATAGAAATAGAGGCGATCAAAACGATCCACTTTCTTTCAAGGATGACGATCCGGGTAATATAACAGATCTCTATCATGAGACAATGACGTACTTTGTATACACAGAAGCATCAGCATCTCATGAAGTAAAGCCCATGTATAATGCAAAACCATTTACTTATCAGAGTAAAAGCACAAATCCTGCAACAGAAAACCCAAGAAATTATGCGTTTGATGAAGAGTTAAGCTTGAATGCAGGTTCGGGAATACCAGGTTATTTTCATACTCACTCAACAGGAGTAGGTACTTGGATGCCTGCAGGAGATTATACAAAGATGGAGGCTTTTGCAATGGCAATAACTCACTATTCTCCTTGGTTCTCGGCATCATATGACTCATCATCAGATACAGGTAGTGTACTTGTATATCCAAAGCAGTGTAGCGTTAAAAGTATTTTAGATTTTAATAGAGATAGAGAAAGTACTAACTTTACTTCTTCTTTTGCACACGCCACTCAATCAAATATAGACCAAAACTTAGCCTATATACACAATGTCGATGGTAAGTTAGAGCAGAACAAATTAACAAGCAACGGATTCATAAATAATATACATACAATTAAAATAGCTCAGCTTCATAAAGCGTATCATCATGATTTTAGATTAAATCTACCTGAACATTACTGGAGAAAGCTAGGCTCACCTGACGGATTGAATGGATGGCAAGCAATCTTCTCTGAATCAAACATGATATCAAGTTCAGCAGATCCTGCTGCAATCACACCTACTATGTTTATCGATTCGTACCCAACTGCATCAACAAACCAGTTCGGTGGTTTTGATGTATTCACAGCAGGAGGCGGCTACAACCGCTATGCTATCCCACACTTTCTACAACATCACGTATATTCAGCTTCATTCGCAGAGCACTCAGGACCGTACAGAATAACAGGTCAAGAAGGAAACATATACGGTCATGACATTGAGCCCAATGCAGCTGATGGTACCACTATAACTAACGGATGGCCTTACGATTATACAGCGTCTAGAATATCTCCTGGTAATAGAAATACTATGCCAACAAGTGGATCATATAATGGTACAGTAAAAGGAGCTGACACTGTACAGGGATATGGTTTTGCGGGCTTTAGAACAGTAGTATATACAGCATCTATGCCTGCTGACAACGGATACATGACAGCTTCGTTTTCTCAATCAGCTGGTACTACATTCGGAGAAGTACACGGCCATACAACGACATCATGGGGGATGGGCGATGCATTTAATATAAAGTATATGTATTATGATTGGAATCACTATAACTTTGTACTATGGAAAGGCGTGGAAATTGTTCCTTCTAAATCTTATTGGATAGAAGAGGTGGCAGCAGGAGAATCCCAAAAATCTAGAGTAAGCTCTAGACAGACAGTACAAAGTTTTATAGGTAAAAGAAGCTTAAGTCAAAGTAATTGGAGAACAGAAGGTGAGCTTAGTACTACGATGGAACTCAATCAGATAGGATCACAATTATATGCTCCTGGTGCGACGCAAAGCAACAATTATCTAAACGCACATATGAATACCAAAGAATACTTCTTAAGGGAAAGACCTAATGATCTTAAAATAAATAATTGGGGATCACTTAACCTTGCACACTCAACTTTTGATGATAACTGTTGGAGTTGTGAGAACCATTTCGATTCTCCTCATAGTATTCATAGCTCAAGACATGGACTAACTCAACAATCATACACGTCTCAGAGACTAATGACAAACAGACCGCATATTAGTATGCAAGGTCAATATAGCAGGAATGGAGTTACACCTATTGAAGGTCATCAAGGATTTATGGGACATCTTAGAAACTACGGTGATTCTGGTGAAGCTATAAAGAATTGGTGGAAAATGGGCCAGCCTCAGTCTATAGTTATGCATAGTGGTGATGAAATATCTCCTATGTTCTGGGGAGGATCAGTAACATTTGCTGATAATCCAGGTTTATGGCAAAGACAGGTTAAAAGACCTACTTGTCATTGCAATTATCTGCTTGATTGGAAAAACTTCCCAATAACACCATTCAGTCCGATGAGGTTTTTAGATGAGCCTCACACATACTCACCAAGCTTGGCAAACCAAACAGTGACAGCTAGTGCAAACCCATCATTTGCACAATACTATAGATTGTTTTTCTCAGACGGATATAGCTTTACAGCAGGCCCATACTCTAGATTGTTTTCATACGATCCAACATCACCAGATCCTAATGTTGATGTGCCTTTAACAAGAAAGAATTCGTTGCTAGACATAAGACCAGTAAATATAGGCCCATCAGGCGAGTCACCAAATTGGCCACACAAGCTGACGTCAAGAACTGTTAGAGAAATAGTTCTATATTCAGATAAGTTTCTAAATAACAATACTGCAGCATTTATAAAATGTAGCGATATTGATCCAGGTACTTCAAAGGTTTCAGGCTTTGTGTTTTTAACAGGCATAGAAAAGGTACACTCAGGATATACTTGGAAAGATCAACAACACTCAGGGCAAGCATATGCAAACCTTAGAGGTTTAGGTACAGCAACTCAATTCAATGAAGCGTTATATCAAAATCACTTTACAATGAGAGGAACTGGTAGTACTACAAATCCTAATACTCCTAATGAATGCGGTGTAAATCTTTTCTACGGTAAAGAGGTAGGGGGTACATTATATCCTCATATGACTCATCCAAGAACTCTTTGGCCAAAGAATTACTTTTCTTCTTCTATATTTGATGGTGTAATAATGCTAGAAAACGGATTATATGTTGGATTCGAATCTCCAGCAGCTAGAGGTATTGAAACTACTCAGCATTTCGCAACGTATTCTTCAATAAATACAGAGTCAGGAGAAAACGAAACACACATAAAAAACTTTGAAACTAAAGCTTCATATTCTGCTGGTATGTATGGTGGGAATGGAGGTGTTGTAGCAGTTCACAAAAACCCATACATCCTATTCCCAGCAACAGGATCTAATAAAAAATGGACAGGGCCTGTACAAGCACTAAATGATCCTACACAAAGCTTACATTATTTTTCTTTTAGACATGGAATAGGCTGTAGAGAAGATACTGCATTCAACTATGATCCACTTGCATCTTCACATAGTGATGACGAGTGCTGTATATTGTTTTCTCATGTATTTGAAGATACTATTCCGAGAATGAGCCACGAATTTGGAGGTGATGGAATAGGTGTTCCACAATTAGATTATGACCAGTGGATAATGAATCCTACACATTCCAAATACTTCAGCTGGGATCATGAAAGTAATGCCGTTTCGTTTGATGCTCAACATACAATGTCAAATGCACAGTCTGCTGAATCACTATACGGTTGGATGACAGCATCTGCTACAGGAACATATTCTGATTTTGGAGATCCAACAAACCAAGCAATTACATTCACTGAACAACTACAGGCTATGACAGCTCAACCTCATTGGACAGGCCCTTTAGCATCACAACGAGCTCTTAGAGGTGAATTAGACGGTGGGGGAATGACTGGTGTACCTACAATCAACTCCACATTAAGAATAAGTGGTGGAGGAAGATTCATGCCAAAGTTTGATGATCTATCACAAACACCTGGTAGTGGAAGTTATGTAACAAATATACTTCCAACTCATCAGAACATCACAGCTGGCTTAGTAACATACCCTCTAAATTACACCCAATCTGGTATGATGTCTGCATCATGGATGAATCACTTAACGCTTCCTATGGGAGGGTCACATAAGATAATTGATACTCTTTCAACACAAGGGACTCACCCTCAATTACAAAATAGAAAAATTCACGCAGAGTTCATGGATTATGATAGAATGCTACAAGTAGGATTCATAAATTTGAGACCTGGTGCAGCAGGCGCTGAAAAGCTGTCAAATTTGCGATTCAACATAACAAATTACAACCAATTCAAATTCGGCCAATATTCAAGAGATGATTCAGATAATACTATGTATACAGATGCAACAGACACTAGTTTTGATGGATTCAAAAACTTGCTATCATTAGATATAGATACATGGGAGAAAGGTTATGGATTTAGCGAAGGAAAAGGAGGTGTTTATCCTGTAATACATAGTAGAGGATATGAACAATTAGGAGCCACAGGTCAGGTACAAAAACATCAAGGCTTATTAGGCTTAGCTAATGGAGAAGACAACTATGGTTTTCAGATAAACAAAGCAAATCTTCAAGGTATAACAAAAGGCTTGTTACATCTTAAATTAGCTGGATGTAAAATACAATACTTTAATCTACACGACAATAGCGAAGTTAACACACGTAACAGATTTACGTCTCCAGGCAACGATTGGCCAAAACTCGATACTGACGATAGAATTTGGTGGCTAAATGCATACCAAACATCAATTGCAGGTAATCCTAATGGTCCTATTGAAGGCGAAAGCATGCCAACTAGATCACTACAGCATTTAAACTTAGAAGATAACGGTATAAAAGATTTGAATTTAGGATATCTACCAAATCTACGAACAGCACATTTAGCATCTCATAACAACAATGAATATAATACATTTTTACCTCCGCTTAAATCTTTTTCAAGTGTCAATTTACAAGGCTGTAGAAATCTAATTGAACTTGATATATCTCACAACACATACTATAATCTAGACTTAACAAAAAACACAAAGTTAGAATTATTAAAATTTCAAGGTAACATGCTTTGGACACAGCAAACTCATAGAAGACATGATGTTCAGTACGAAGATATGAGATTTAATGAAATACATTCACCACAATGGCGTCCATACTCACCCGGTGTAACAATTGAATTCTGCGACAGACAGTTCCCAAAGCCTTTTGGCGGTCAGCAGCATCACCCATCACCAGAAGCGTTTCGTCATGGATGGTTCGCTACCGGAAGTAACCTTTCTGTAAATACCGTCTTGCAGAGGATGACTTCAACACAAGGATATGTACATGGATCTAGTTCATATGATTTGAGACATCAAGCAACTGCAGAATGGAATTTGCCTTGGGATGGCGAAACAGGCTATGAAGCAACATCAAAGTTACCTGCTGAAGAAAATAGTGGTAGTCAGGGAATGTGGAACTCTCAACTTACTACTCAAGACTTACGATATCTTTGTCTAGGACAATATCGAAATGCTAGAACAGGCTTACCAATTAGCACGGGATTTGGATTGGGGACTGTAGGAGGTATGGTTGGTAACTGGTCTGATCCAATGTTTGGAACATCAGGTGTACCTGCTGCATCACAGTTCAATATAAACATATTAAACTCTGCAAACAGAAAAGTAAACCACAGATGGTGGGGATGGAGATCTGGAGGTGATGACTCAAGAGGAAGAGCGATGGGATTTGCTGATCAATGGGGTGAAGCTATAACTCAAGCTAGACATATTGGATGGAATATGCTTCACGAAGTAGATTCGTGGTGGTCTCAATCACATACTATATTCGCATCACCAATGTCACATCTTGCAGAACAATATAATTCATTTGATGGGCCAGTACTTGAAAACGATTCAGCTATTGCATTCCATAAAGCATGCTGGTTTACAGGTTCAAATAGAACTTCACCAAATTATACCAACAGAATAATGAACAAGATGTTGACTCTAGGTTGGATGCCTTATTTTGCTAATCAGCAAGGATACGGAGCTACTCCATACTCAGCTTCATCACTTACCCCATATGATGCACAAAATTTTCATAACGATCATTGGCAACAGCATTGGATGACTCATCAAACAAGACAAGCGGCTGACAGAGACGGAACTGCTGAGTGGACTCAACACTTTACATGCTCTGCATATTGGTCTAATTGGTACATGGATTCTTGCATATTCAACTATCTAGACCCACAGCAAGCATCGTCAGTTACTCCAGCTTGGTTAGATCTTACAAATAATAGAATGCTTAAAGAGGTAATAATACCAGGAGTTGGTTATCTAGGTAAACACCCAGCAAACATAAAGCACTATGAGAATCTTGATCAATCTGGTAGTTTAAGTAATACTAACGCTACACAAGTTAATACGCAAGGAGGGTCTGGAACAGGTCTTATTTCTTCATCAGGAGACCCATTCAGAGAAGGTTCAAGTAAAAACTTAGTTTCTGTCGGTGGAGATGGTGTTGGACTGGATCTTTCAAATGTTAGTACAGATACTGCAGTTGGTAACATTACGGCAAGAAGAGGAGCAACTCATAAAAATTCAGAACATTATGGTATATCAGGCCTACAGTTTGGTTCACTCCATAAAGACACTGTTACAGGTGAAGGTTATGGTACTCATCCTCATATGAATACTCTTGTTGCTTCGTATAACTTCTTAGATGAATTCTCTACACAAGGATTTGTGAAAGTTAATGGAACAGGATCACTACAGCATCTAAATCTAGAATGTAACTGTTTACAATCTGCGTCATTGGATATATCAGGTAGTGGAGGAAGTAGTTTATATAGTATAAGACTTAGAGGTAATTTGCTAAGACACTTGGACCTAACAGATGTAGGTAAGACTCAGAGATATGGTATGTTACAAAAAATAGGAACTGTAGACTTTGAACGCCCAACAGGTAGTGTATATGAAATGGATTTATCTCAAAATCTTCTTACTGATCCTAAAATGTTTACTAGTAGTTGTATATCATCTTTAGCTCATTTAGATATAAACGGTAATTGTTTCGAACACTTCCCATTCCAGCCATTAGAAGGTGGTTGGCAAGAACCAGGTTTACAATCCGAAGCAGATAGATTGCCAGGACTTGTAACGTTTAATGCGTATAACTATAAACCTGCCAAATGGGATTATACAGACAAGTATTATTATAGAGATCTACCAGCTTACTGCTCTAATATAGATGATAAGAAATTTAGACTTGGATATTTTATAAGTCATGGAATAAATGGTAGCAATGCAGGCCAAAGTGGATATCCTGGTAACGGTACTAATGGCTGGAACAGTTCTGACGTAATGTTCACGCAAGCTCCAGGTCCAGGTGCACCATATTCAGCTTCTATGTGGAGAAATGGAGAGGTTAATGGAAGAATTTGGAGTGGTGAAGATCAGTGGTTGTTCAATGAAAACATATATAGAAATGACTGTATACAACAGTTTGCTAGTCAATACAAACCTAAAAGAAATACAGATTATACTAGATGGGAAGCTGCAAACAAAATGGATATGCAATATGCTTTCAGACCTGATTGGGGTAGTGATTTGTTAACGGATGCTGATTCACCAGCTTTCGGACGAGAAGGTATGAGAAACAATTTTTCACAAAGCTTTAATCTTACAGGAACTGAATTAGGATGGGCTAGGTATCTTCAACATCTAAATGTATCTAACTGCTCAATAGAAGGAGAAGTCGCTACTACTACATCAATAGAAATTAGAAACTTTATAGCAGCTGGAAACAAAATAGAGTCATTCGACTTTAGTGTCATGAATTCAGTATATACTTCATCAGAAGATGGCGACAAAGTATCACCGCTACAAGTTCTTGTTGCACCTTGTCAAGGAGAACCATCACATTCTGCAGGGTATTTTAGTGAAACAATATCGTCTGGTTCTAATTGGTATTACGGATTAAACTTGGCAGATGATCCTGGAGGCGCTTCTTCACTGACAGGACCGGTGCCTCTTTTTGGAGTAAAATCATCAATGGCAGCACTTGCAAACAACTCTGCATCAAACGCTGCAACAGGAAGTGATTACAAACTTGGCCAAGAGCCTTGGCAAGAATCTTTATTTGTTGTACCACAATATGAGCCTCTTGCAAGATATGGTAATACATTAACTCAAATTACTATGTCAGGTAAAAACAATGGAAGCTTTGAATATCCTGATCTACATCATATAAATTTAGAGAAAAATATAAGTTTAGGATATATAGATTTACGAGGTATAGATCTTTCAAATTGGAGGAATCAAATGAGTGCATATGAAGTTTACTGGGGAGGACAGTGGCCACCATCAGCAGCTCTACCTTCAGGTTTTGACATGGACAATCAACCTAAATTCAATGATATAGATCCTCTTCATGACGTAAATAAGAATAAGTTTAATTTCTATCAATGCGCTTCTCTTGCCCAATCAGGCTCTGGCGATGCTTGTAAACAATTTACAATACGAGTAAGAAATGCAGCATCTAAAAGTATGATTGATCAATACAGAGGAACTACAAGACAATATCCATTTAGAATGAATACTTGGGCTACAGTAAGTTTTTGGTAATATATTTTTATATGTCGGAAAGATTTGTTATATTATAGATATGAAACAAAAAACTGCACACAACAAAGGAATAAGAATAATAAGAAGCTGTGTAATACCCTTACATTTTAGATGCGCTTATAACTACATACATAATTTCAAGCTTATGTTTGGAGCTAATGAACTGTGGAGAGATATGTACGACTATTGCAGCAAAAGGAGAAAATACTATGAATAATTATTGGTACACAACAACAACATCTGGTGATTTGGTAATAAACTATATTATTGTATGACATATTGTCACTGAAAAAAA
>TARA_R110001592_G_scaffold25938_1_pt1 | contig 14031 bp, 23 predicted proteins | sample TARA_R110001592 | Tara Oceans TARA_R110001592 (sample SAMEA4398387) | marine metagenome | biome: Polar Biome; feature: [SRF] surface water layer (ENVO:00010504); material: water (ENVO:00002006), including particulate matter (ENVO:01000060) such as... | depth 5 m
TTATCAACAGATTGTTAAAGCTATAAGTGATTATTATAAGAAAGCAGGAACTCCTTTAAAGCGAAAAGATTTATATAAAGAATATAGAAGAGTAAGAGATGAATATTCTAATACACCTTTAAGTATATTAATACCACAGTTTAATAGAATAGTAATACAAAAAAAAGGTACAAGACAATTTCCTCCATCTTTGACTTTAGGAATACCGTGGTATCAGTATGAAGATGAAATGACTGCAAATTTTAGTCAAAGTTATTTTAAACTTAATGATACAATTGTATTAGATTTAAGTATTATAAAACCTTCTATACCAAATATGAGATTTTCATATAAGAATATAATAGGTAATTATAAAAAATTATATAATAATATAAACTTTAGACAAGTAGTAAAAAAGAAATCAACATATTATGAATTTGAATATGACCCAAATCAAAGTAATATAAAAAAAGGTATATATGTTTTTGTATTAACAGGAGTTGGCTCAACACCAATTACACAAACCCCATTACCTTCTACAGGAAAATCTATACCAACATACCAAACACCACTACCAAAGCCAATAGGTGACTTATTAGGCTATGATGAAAAAGGTGAGTATATAAAACAAATTAGTGATTATGTAGAAATGAAAAAAAATATGTCTACTGCATTTAAAAATAAAGAAATGACATATAATCAATACAGAATGGAGATAGATGATATTAATGAACAAATAGATGATTTAAATAATAAAATAAATAATATATAATAAGTGGGGAGTTTATGGCAAACTGCCAAAATAAGTAATAACAATATTAAATGTTTTTTGTTCTCCCCACTTATTTTAACAATTAAATAAATTTATGAATAAAATAAAATACCCATATAAAATATTCTTAATTACATTTTTATTTTTTTTATTTATTATTAGTATTATATTATATAATGTATTTACTAATACTAATGAATTAACACATATAGAGAAAGTTATTAATAAACATAATGGTATTCAGCAATCTATACAAAACCCTAAATATCCAACTATAGCAAAACCTGTTAGTAGCCAATCAACTGTTATATATGGAGATAGTGTAAGAGTTTTAAAGAAAATAGAAGATAAATAAATAAAATAAATAATAGTTATGGAAACAATAGCAATAATAATATATGGAGGTGGATGTTTCGCATTTGGAATGTATGCTCAAAGTAAATTAAATGAATGGATAGAATATAAAATTAATAACATTAAAAATGAAAAACAATAAATTAACTATTATAGATAAATTATTATTATTTATTTATATAGTATTATTAGTAATACCTTTTGGTTTATCTTTAGTAGTATTAATATATGCAATTTTATATTATGTATTTAAAGTTCCATTAAAAAGAGAAAGAGAATTAATAACTTATGTTTCTAAAGGTTTAGAAACATTTATAAAAAAAATAATAAAATGATAGTACACATACCTGCATCGTTTGGAGAGTTAATAGATAAATTAACTATATTAAAACTTAAATCAGAAAAAATAAGTGATATAAAAAAAATTAAATTTATTGATATAGAATTTTTTAGATTAAATGAAGTTTATTTAAAATATTATAAAATGATGGATAAAGATATTATAGAAAATATTAATTCTTTATATAAAGATTTATATAATATAAATAATGAACTATGGATTATAGAAGATGATATAAGAGATAAAGAAAGAAACAAAGAATTTGATGCTAAATTTATAGGATTAGCAAGAAGTGTATATATTACTAATGATAAAAGAATGATAATAAAAAAATCAATTGATAAATTAATGGGTTCTGATATATCTGAACAAAAATCATATAAACCTTATTAATATTATACCATAGTATTTAATTTTTATCTTTTGTCTTTTAAATTGATTAATAAACAAGACAAATTATATGTATTTACATTCTTTATCATTGTTTTTACCTTAATATATTTATTTGCATATACTTTTGTATATTTGTAATACCACTCGGACATCCCTTGTCCATTGCTTTGTGGTGTTTGATTTCACAAAAGGGCTATATTTAACGATATAGCCCTTTTACTTATATAAATTTATTATTTATTATATTTTTTTTTATTTATTTATCTGATATAAAAACATTTCCTAAAATATATTATGTTATTTTTAAAAATAATTATATATTTGTTTTGAAATCAATTAACAAAAAAACTTATTATAAATTTAAATATATAACAATGGCAAGATTATTATCTTTTGACAAAACTATTACGGAAAAAAGTGTATTTCCTGAAAATGATACTTTTACTTTGAAAGAAATGTATAAATATACAAATAGCACAATTGTTGAATTTGTTTATTTAAATGGACACATTATGATTATAGATGAAGAAGGTAAATTAAATAATAAACCTATTAACGATATTGCTACTCATTATTTTAGAAAGTATAATAAAACTCACGATTTTATTGTCGGTGATGTTTTAATTTGTGATAAAAGTGAAATAAAATAAATATGACAACTATTAGAAGTGGATATTTACCAAGATTTACTACTGATATGGTTAAATTACAAAATAATAAATTAGACTTTCAGGTTATAAGTAGTGGGTTAACAAGAAAAATACTTTTTAATAAAAAAGATAAAGTTCAAAACAAAAGACTATACTTTGGTCATCAAAAAAGTGATATACTACCCGGTGTTCATATGGTTAATTCAGTAAGAAGAAATATAGATGCTTATATAGATAGTGGTAAACCAATTCCTAAAATTAAATATAGACCAAAACTTGTTTTATATAATTTTCAACAAATAGAAAAAGCTATTAATAAATCTCCTCGTGATTTAACTAATGCAATAGACATAAATGCTTGTTATTTTAAAACTGCATATAATCTTGGATTCATAAGTGAGAATTTATATAAAAAAAGTTGGGAAAAAAGAAAAGAGCATAAATTAGGTTTGTTAGCAAGTATTGGTAGTTTAAATAAACACGAAACTATTGAAACTTATAAAAATGGTAAATTAAAAAAAACTGATACAAATTGGGAATATAAAAATAAATATAGTCCTTTTTATTGGGCAATTATTAATTATGTAGCAGAGGTAATGATGGAAATAGCCCACTCTTTAGGAGATGACTTTTATATGTGGTTAACTGATTGTGTTTATATAGACAGGGATAACAAAAAAATTGTTACTGATATATTAGATAAGCACGGATATGATTATAAAAGTTTTTATGTGGAATTTACTGATTTACAAGCAAGAAAATTAGAATGGTATGATTTTAAAGCAAATGACCAAAAATATATTAATCACAACATTTTATTAAATTACCATAAAAATTATACCCCTTTTATAAAAAACTCATATGATAAAAATGGATTTAAAAAATAATGTTTAATAAAGCTATTATATTCTTTGTTTTTTGGTCTTTAGGTAGTTCTTTGATATGGGTTCAGACTAATGGTCAGTTTTTATGGAGTTCTTTTGCTAAAAATCCATTTCTTCTTTCTGTGGTATTTGGAACATTAATATCATATATAATGATATTGGCTACAAAATATGGTTTTAGTGTTTTAAATGGTTCTTTATGGTCTATAAAATTTGTGGGTTTTTCAATAGGAATGATAGTTAATTCACTATTAAATTTTTATCTTATGAACGAAGGAATGAATATGAAAACATTAATTTGTATATTATTATCCTTTATAATAATAACAATACAATTTTGGAAATAAATAATACTAATAATAGATGTAATTGTTTACACAAGTTATATGATAAGGCACAAGCAAAAAAAAGTAAAATAAAAAAGAAAAAAATATTCAAAATGAAAAAATCAAACTTACAAGCAGAACTTGGGCAAGTATATCCTGAAGGAACTAATATGAAAGAATTAGTCAGTAATTTTATTGAAGAATACAAATCATTAAAACAAAGGGAAAAATACTTACAAAAGGATGTAATTGATTATGAAGATTTTCTTAATAATGATTATAGGAAAAGTTTTTAAAATGATTAAAAGAGTTAGTCCTAACAAGAGATATAAGATAATAACTAATAGTAAATATTTTTATAAAAAATACGGTGTAAAGAACCCTATTATAACAGATTTGTATAGAGATGAAGAAATTTTTGGAGATTTATGGCTTAATAAGATGAGTATTCCTGCCGTTATGTCTTTTATGCTTAGACAGGTTGATGATGACATATATAATCCATTGGGAGTAGCATATTATGGTCAAATTGAATGGTCAAAAAAAAATGTGAGATTAGGTCTTAAAGAGTTAGTTTTTATTGATGAATTAGAACTAATAAAATAATCAAAATCTTATTTTTTAAAATAAATGTTATATTTGTAAACTTAAAAAAAAAATAAATGAAAAAAATTAATGAATTTGAATTAAAACCTAATTTATTTATCAATAATGATAATTATTTAGAATTAATAAAAATGTATGAAATTGCTTTAAAAAAAAATAAAAAAAACTTTCCTTTTAGAAACAAAGAGGGAAAAGTATATGCCATAGAAACTGATTATGTTTCTTTTATAATTAATGGAGGTGCAAATTTTATTGGTTTAAATAAGTTAAGTAAAAAAGACCAAAAGGATTTAGAATTTAAGTCAAAGCAATACAAAAAAGATGAAGAAAGATTAACAAAAGAAGAACTTGAGAAAAAACAGAATGAAATATTAGCATCTGAACTATCTAAAAATGATGCACAGATATTCACTTTTGATTCTAAAAAAAAAAAATAACAAATGGAAACTAAACTAAAGAAAATATTGAGGAAGAAGAAAATAAGTCAAAAGAAGTTATATGACAATATTGCAAAAAGATATGAAACTCCTATTGGTCAATATGCATTAAGTGAAATAGTAAATGGAAAGAAACTAAATTATCACCTTATAACGGTAGTTAAAATATGTAAAATATTAAAGGTAAAGCCTCAATCCATAGTAGAAATGGATGAATTAGATAAGCTATTACTCAAAACTGAATAAACTCTCTATAAACACACCACCTAATTGAATAAAAATTTTATAAAACAACTTATAGTTAAGCCACAAAATTACTTATTAGTATGGGCTTACATATTTTCTCGTTTAGATGAGGAAAATAAGGGTGTTATATATATTTATGAAATGTCAGTAAAATATAATGTTCCTAAATCAACTTTAAAAAGAATTGTGGGTTATGGTGTATCGGTTAGTGGTTTTAAAATGGATTGTAAATGGGTTTCTAATTCATTGCATATTAATATATTAAGTGAGGTTAATGAATTGAAAGTGGTTTCAAAAAGAATTAAAAATGAACCTAAAGTGGTTAGTAAAAGAGCAAAGCCTACACCCAATACAATATATTCAAAAATGGTGGAGCAGTATGATGAATTTTGTCAAAGCCATACAGGTGTAGGTAGCAAAATGGATGGTATGCAAGGAAAGGCTATGAAGTCTATCATTGTATTTCTTGAGAAACAATGCAAGAGAAAGAAAAATGACTTAAATAAAGAGCAATTAGATGCTAATGTAATGTTAAGTTGGGAGTACATATTAAAAAATTGGGATAAATTAGATGACTACAATAGAAATAGAATTAAATTATCAGATATTAACTCAAGTTTATCAAATATATTAATGCAATTAAAAGAACAACCTATAAATAAAAAACAAAAACAGAGATATGAACAAATTGATAAGGCAGTCAAAGGGGCTTCAAACACAGATTATTCAGGATTGGGAGCAGACAAGTAAAAAAATTATATTAGGACATTTTGAAAGAAAAATAGCAACTTTCTTTGATTCTCCTGATAAAAATGAACAATTTCAGAACTTACATAAGTTATTGGTAAAATGGGCAGTTTTGACAGGAGTTAAGCCTTTACCTACAGATGATGAAATAAGATTGTTTGTAGAGTACATAGCCGAACATTTTTATCGTTTTTCTTTATTAGAAATTGATAATGCATTTAATCTTGCTACGGCAGGAAAATTAGATGAGAGTGCTGAACACTATCAGTCTTTTAGTGTAATTTATATATCAAAGATTATTAACTCTTATTCAAGATATATAGGAAAATATATTTTAGAATATAAAGACCAATTAGATATTGCTGAAAAAGAAAACAATAAACCATCGGAAAAAGAACAATTTGAATTAATGTTGGAAAGTATTTTAGAGAATTTTGATAAATATAAAGAACATATAGAAAATGGAGAAGATGCTCCATATAATTCGTTTGGGTATATATCTTATGATTTTCTTAAAAATTTAGGAGTTATTTCTATTGATGAGGATGTAAAAGAAACACTATTTATAGAGGCTAAAAAAATAGCTTTAGAAGAATTAAGCAACAAAAGTCATACATCAATAGATAGTGATGAGAAAATAAATATCCAATTAGAAATAGATAATATAGTTAGAAATAATAATAAGCAAGAAAGAGTTATGAGAATTTGTAAAAATTTAGGTTTATTGCATTATTATGATGTTATTTTAAAAAATAATTTATCTTTGAGTAGCGAAATAGCTAAATCAATGAAGAAGGATGACTTATAAAGCAATATTAAATATAAACAAAGAGATAGGCATTAAAGAATGGGAAAGGTTTGAGGTGTTGGCTGATGATAGTCAAGATTTATGGAAATTATTTTGGTATATAAGTGGAGATAAAGACAAAATAGTAGAAAAAAAAATGTGTGCATTTAAATATTTTGCTGATTACATTATGCCTACATTAGAAACACCAATTAGAAAATTTCTTGTAGATGATACATTGCTTAAAACAGATATAGAAACAATTTTGTCGTTATATATAAAATTACTGCCCAAAACAAAATGTGATGAATGTGATGGTTTAGATTGTTTTGTTCAAAAAATGAGTAGACATTATAGGCAAGACTATAGCTAAAATGATTATTACAGGAAAAATATATGATATTTATAAAATTAGTAATGATATTACTAATGTTGTTATTATTAAAACTCGTAATAAGAAAGAATACTTTGTTTCTTTGATATGTTACTTTCATTTTTCTGATGTAGTAAGTAATAATTATTTTAAAAATGATTTTGTAAAAATTTGGTTTAGATTGAGAAGTAATAAAAGAATAGGAAGAGATAACAAACCTGTTTATTACAATGATATTATAGCAGAAAAAATAATATTAGTAAAAAGAAAAGATTTAAGTATTAAAAGAATTACAAATGAATTTGGAATGGAGGAAAAGCATAGATACTATGTAGAAGATACAGGAGAAGTCATTCCTCAACATAGTGTAAAAAGTGCTATACAAGATAACACAAATAGAAATTACGATAATAATAAATAAATTAATATGAAAAAAGAAGAAACTGCACCACTTGAAATTTTAAAAATTGCATTAGACATTAACAATTCTAATTTATCAAAGATACATTGGCAAGAAACTTTTATAGATTATATAAAAGAAAATAATATAGACTTATATGATAAAGCAGTAAAATATACAAATGATTTAGAATCTAATGATTATTTTACTGAAGAAGAAAAGATAAAACAAAAAACTGAACCCATCATAGAAAGTATTACGCATCATAGATTACAATGAGAATAATAAGTTGGTTAAAATATAGATGGGAAAAGTATAGAAGAAAATCAGTATGGGACTTATGAATGATGAAATAAAGTTAGGGGTTAGTTACAATGTTTTTGATGGAGAAGAGCATTTAGAAAATTCAATTTTATGTATTAGGGAGAATGTAGACTTTATATGCGTGGTTTACCAAACTATATCCAATTATGGGCAACATAGAGAGGATTTAGAGCCATTTCTTATTGATTTGAAGCAGAGAGGTCTTATTGACTATTTATATCATTATACACCAAGAAAAATAGAAGGTAAAGCAAAGGGGGAGATAAATGAAATAATAAAAAGAAACATAGGTAGAGATATATGTGTTAAGGTTGGTAATTGTACCCATCATATAACAATGGATTGTGATGAAATGTTTATTCCTGAAGAATTTGAAAAAGCAAAAGATTATGTAATATCTAATAATTATGACACAAGTTATGTTGAATATGATAATTACTACAAAAAGCCCAATCTTGTTATTTCTAAAAAAGGATTTATGAAAGCCACTAAGCAAAGAAGTATAACATTAGGCTATATATCCTTTATAGTTAAATGTGATAAAAGAAACTATGGGGGTGGGGTTAGTCCAATTTTTGTTGACCCAACAAGAACAATAGATTGTGGTGATTTTATAATTTTAAATAGTAGAGATATTAAAATGCATCATTATTCATATATAAGAAGTGGAGAGGAAAGTTTAAGAAGAAAGTTAAATAATACCTCTTTTAAACAACACGAAAAAGCTGAATCAGGATATGAAAAAGTTGTAGAAAGATTTAATAACTATAAAGATGGAGATTTAGGAATTATACCGTGGGTTGGTGGTGCAATAGAGGTAGAGTTGTCAGATGTTAAAGACAGGCTAAAATTATGATAAAAAAATTATTCTTTAAAATAAATTATAAAACTTTATTATTACCTCAAATTTATTTGTTAAATCCAAAAATAATTAGAAATCCTTATGTTTTTATACCAATTTGTGTAGTGTTGTTCCCATATAATGTTATGGCAATCACTATATACTTAGTGATTATTTTACTGATTTTGGTGTTGTTAGTTTTGGGTGAAAAGATAAAAAATATATTTAGTATTAACTAATATTATTTTTGGGATTTTGGTTCTCTAATTTATCTAATCTATCTTCCAATTCTTTTGTGTGGTCAATTGATTTAAGCCACTTTCTGTAGAATGTAAGTTGATAAAATATGACTGCAAGAGTAAGACCAAAGAAAGCTACACTAATTGCAGAAATTTCTCCATTATCTGTCGTAAATTGAGAGGGTAAAACTTTTCCATTTTTCATAAAAATAATATTTTATATTTTTCAATTTTTGAGCAAAAACCTCAAAAACTTGTTATAATATTGGCTCAAATATACAAATATATTTTATATTTTTGTTGCTTATGAACGCAAAAGGAGGATTTACGAAAGGACCATCTCACGCAGATGGAGGAATACCAATGACTGTTAAATCAACAGGTCAAAAAATAGAAGTTGAAGGTGGAGAAGCTATTATTAACAAGAAATCAATGTCTGATAATAGAAAGTTTAAAGTTGAAGGAACACCAAGAGAAATTGCATCAGCAATTAACGAGATAGATGGAAATGGTGTGAGTTTTGATAAAGGTGCTAAAATAACCACATTTAGAAAAGGAGGGATGATGTATGAGCCTATGGTATGCGATAGATATGCAAAAAATAGCAATCAGTATGATTTTTATGTTTCTGATGGGGAAACAAATAAAAAAATTGGTCAAATGAAAGTAAAGCCAAATTATTCTAATCCTGATATGTTAAAAATAGAAAAAATAAACTTAGATAATGAATTCTCTAATTCACACACCTACAAATATTATACACAAGCAGTAATTGATGCATCTAATAAAAAAGGAGCAGTAATAAGCATAGAATGTTTAGATGATGAATGTATGACTCATATGATTGACATAAGCGAAATTAACGACTCTTGTGATAAACTAACATTAAGATAAAATGGCATTAAACAAATCAGAATTAAATTCAGTAGGTAATAATACTCTAAAAACTATTTTACAACTTGTAAGATATGATATTCCTGTATTAGTAGTAGGTAAATCTTCTATTGGTAAATCTTATACAATAATAGAAGTAACAGAAAAATGGAGATTACCATCCTCTATTTTATACATCGGCTCAGAAAAACCTGAAAATATAGAAGGGTTAGCTAAATTAATTAGTGGTGACTATGAAACAAAAAAAGATGATAAAGGGAAAACAACACAAAAAGGAGAGGATATATTAAAATTTTTAAAACCTTATTGGTTTCCTAATTCAAATACAATTTCTACTCAAGTAGCAAATGGTCAAAGAATATTTGATAATTTCATTAAGGTTTATGATAAGCCAAGCACTAAGTTTTCTTATTCTTATTCAATTTTACATCAAATATTAATTTGTTTAATGGATATTAAATATCCTGCTAACGAAAATTCAATTTCAGCAAATTTAGTAGATAGAGGAGATAATAATCTTTCAAATGTAAAAGGAGCACCTGAAATTTTAAATAGCAAAGCATTTGAGTTTAAACGAAGTAAAGAAACAGAAATACAATCAACTACTGCATATGAATTTACTTTAGATAGTGTTAATGCAGGTCGTGATGACATCAGAGATATGTGTATGTATTTATGTACTCTTTTAGGTTATGGTAATTATTGGTTAGTTCTTGATGAATTAGATAAAGTAAGCGAAAATGATACCGACAAATATGCTCCACTTTTGCACATAGTTCGTGAAAGAACTTTGAAAAGTTGGACAATGAAGGAAATTAATGATAAGAAAGGTATGCCTATTCCTTTGAAAGTTGATTATGGTAGTTATCGTAGTATGGCTGATTTAATTCGCACACAAATTTCTAAAGGATTACCATTGTTAGATTGTAGAATAATTGGTATAGCAAATGCAACAAATGATATAGAAGAAGCATTATTTAGAAGATTTTGTCAAATTATAATGAGAAGTACAATGTCTTTATATCCACCTAATGAAGAAGTTAATAAAGTTATGGAATGTGTAGATGAATTTTTACCTAACAGAATGGACATAACTAAATTATTAAGAAAAATAGCATTTCTTGATGAGGTAAATTTGCAATGGCAATATAGTTTTTTACCTAAGATGTTAAACAAAACTGATACGGATGGTAATTTTATATTTCAAAACTTTAATACATATTTTCAAGAAATTTTAAGAAAAAATAATGGAAATTTCGCATCAGCAGAAGCCCAATTAAGGTCAAGTAGTGAGGTTTATAGTGAAACATCTTGGGGAATGATATGGAGAGATAATTATATGGGTGGTCAAACATCATCTGATGAAGGTATTCAGGCACTATATAAAGATTTAGCTGAACTATATTTATGTTTGGCTAAAGAATTATATTTACAATCAGATAGTGATAATATATCAGCTATTGCAGGTTCTACCAAAGTAGGTGGTGGAACTTTGTCCCCTTTAATGCAATTAAGAAGAGAAATATTAGAAACATATGCAGAGCAAAAAAGTATTTATTTTGATGGATTAGAGATTGAATTAGATGAGAGTTATGGTCAAACAATAGGTAACCCTTCTGCTTTAGGTAGTTGGACTAAAAATGCACTAAGTTACATTGAAGCATCAAATATAGATGAAGCAGGTAATTACGACCAAATTGCAGAAGTAGGTGATAGAATGATACCATTTATTTATCAAATATTAATGAGAAATTATAAAAATGATAAAACTTTAGACACAGACTCATTTAATGCTCAATTATTAATTATAGATGAATTTTTTAATGAATTTTTAAATAAACAAACTGAAGGAGAAACTCACTCTATTAGTGCTGATAAAGAACAAACTGAAAAATTAATGTTTGGAGAAAGTAAAAAAATATTAAAAGGTATGAAGTCGTTACAACAAGAGGAGGTTGCTAAAGAATCGTTGTATGGTAGAGATGTTTATGATGCATTGTCTTTTAATATTTATAAGAGATTTTATTTACAAGGAGTTTTAACAATGTTTATTGAATCAGTTTTAAATGAGAATGAAAGTTATTTTAAATTCATAAAAAACAATACTTATGAAAAGCAATTTTTAGAGAATCCAAAAGTTAAAAGTGTTTTGCAGGGTTATTATGATAATGTGCCTGATAGTTTAAAAGAATCAGCAAAAGGTCAAAGATTTTTAGACTTACTAAACTACCTCAATGCAAGAACATAAATATTATACTGATTGGAACGAGTTTTGGGACTTTTATATTACAAGTGTAAAGCAAGATATTGGCACTAAGAAATATTCAGTTATAAAAAATAATTCATCTAAAATTGCTACATCTCTTGAAAGAATAGATGATGAATTTAGAATTAATACACTTGACCCTTTAATAAGAAAGGCAGGTATGATACCTGAAAAGATTTTATTAAAATATGACCCTAAAGCAACAACTTTTTATTCAGCTTATTCAAAAAAAAGAAAAAGACATTATATAGGTTATCCAACCTACACTAAATATATGTGTTTTTGGGAAGCAAGTATGAAAGCATCTTTTAGACACGAAATGGGACATATATTAAGAGGAGATTGTTTGCAGACTATGGCTTTTAGCCAAGTAAGAAATTCAAATTGTTGTATGGACATTAGAATAAACGATTCACTTGATAGGGAAGCATTGTTGCAAGTTTACAAATGTTTATATTTTAAAGATAAAGATGTAGAGTTGTTAGTTCCTGAAAGCCAATTTCCGAAAATTGAATTACCATATAACGAAGAAAATCCTTATATTCCTGAATGGTATATAATAGCCGACAAGTTCAATAAAGCAAACGATAGAATAAGACAGGACAATCAACAAGATAAAAAAGATAATAGTAATCAAAAAGATAGTTTTGAAATTGGAGATTATGTAATTATAGATAAAAAATCTTCTGAGTTTAATGGAGAGCCGGGGGTTATTGTAGAAATTAATGAAAAAGGAAATTTTGTAGTTGAGGGAATTACTGATGAAGAGTTTGAAGAGTTTTTAAATCAAGTAAAAAGGCAAAGAGAAGGAATTCAATTTGTTAAAAGTGGCGAATACTTAGGTATTTATACGGATAAAGAAATTATATCAGCCGTGCCTGATGAAGAAAATCAGCAAGGCGAATATGGTGATGATGGAGATGATGCACCTCAAGGTGGAGGGGGAGAGCAAGATGAAGGTGAAGAAGGAGAAGAAGGAGAAGAGTCTGAAACTCAAGATGGAGAAGGTACAGGAGATAATAATAAAACACCTGAAGATATTATAAAAGAAAAAGAAGAAATCCTTGAAAATTTAATGAATGGTGGAGTTGATGGAGAAAATCAGGGGGATGAAGTATGGTCTGATGAACTTACTGATGAAAAAGAAGAAGCAGATAAACCCAAAGAAAGTTCAGAAAAAGGAGAAGATGAAGAGAAAATAGAAGGTGAAAGCGATGGTGAAGGAGATGTTGAAGAAGAAAAGGAAAAAGAAGAGGAGATGAGTTGGAGTGATGAGCAATTAAAAAAGAAAAAAGAAACTGAGGAAAAAATTGCTAATATTAAATTAGATACAAAAATTAAAAACTCTATAACTAACTTTAATAGTATAAAAGAAAAACATAAAGATAAATTATCTCCAACTGAAATAGCTGACATAGACAAAGCATTAGCAGAATTAGAAAAATTAATATAATATGTGGAGTAATACACCAAGAAGATTAAATGCCCAAGACAGAATGAACATATGTTCAAGATGCCCATATGTAAAACAAGCATATGGAGTAGGAATGACCTGTGGAACACTATTAAAACCTGAATATGATAGAAATGGTAATCAATTAACTTGTGGTTGTATATTAAAGGCAAAAACAATGTTGAGTGGGCAGAGTTGTCCTCAAAATAAATGGTAATGGAATATAAAAAAAAGTCACAAGCATACGATACTATACTTTCAGATTTGAATGATAATTTGGAGGGATTAGTTGATAGGTTAAAAGATGATATTCAAAAACAAAATAAAATTCTTAATCCTATAACATCTGAGATGCCTCAGTCTTGTGGTTCAATGGAAAAAAATGCTTTTACAGGAAATGGTCAAGATGAAAAATTAACTGCACAAGATAGAAAAGACATTAGAGAAGCTAAGTTTGGGATAAGTCAAATAAAAGAAGAATTACTAAACAATCAGATAGATTTTCCTGAAGCAAGTAGTATAGTTCCAAACGAAGGACAAACAGGTGGTGGAAAAGGAACAGAGGAAGGATTTATAGCTTTACCTGAAATGGCACCGGGTGAGCCTGAATGGTTTTCAGAAATTGAAGCAGGGTTAGGCGATTTAATAGGCACTCCCAAAAGGGGAAGAAAGCATTTAGATTATGAAGGTGCTCAAACATATTTAGAGCAAGGAGTAGCA
>TARA_R110001592_G_scaffold1874_25_pt1 | contig 14014 bp, 10 predicted proteins | sample TARA_R110001592 | Tara Oceans TARA_R110001592 (sample SAMEA4398387) | marine metagenome | biome: Polar Biome; feature: [SRF] surface water layer (ENVO:00010504); material: water (ENVO:00002006), including particulate matter (ENVO:01000060) such as... | depth 5 m
GGCTGAATGACGGTGCACTACAGGCCTTTATCACCGCGTTTGCCCTAACCTTTGGCAGTGGTCTAGCGCTCTGGTTAAGTAATTTGAGGCTGCGGGGGGAACTCAGTATTCGCGACGGCTTTCTTGTAGTGTCGCTATTCTGGACGGTGCTGGGGCTATTCGGGGCACTACCATTTTATCTTGCTGACGACCCCGGTTTATCGATTAGCAACGCTGTTTTTGAATCTATATCTGGCCTTACTACAACCGGCGCTACGGTGATCATCGGGCTAGACGAATTACCCATTTCTATATTGTTTTATCGTCAATTTCTGCAGTGGTTGGGCGGTATCGGTATTATTGTTATCGCGGTGGCCATTCTCCCCATTCTGGGGATTGGTGGCATGCAGCTTTACCGCGCTGAAACACCTGGACCAGTAAAAGACAATAAACTCACGCCGCGTATTACCGGCACCGCTAAAATACTCTTCCTCATGTATGTGGCGCTGACAGTGGTATGTACATTGGCCTATTGGCTGGCTGGCATGAGCTTTTTTGATGCCATTACCCACTCATTCTCCACCGTCGCAATTGGTGGATTTTCGACTCACGACGCCAGTATGGGCTACTTTGAAAGCCCATTGATATTAATGATTTGTAGTGGGTTTATGCTATTTGCGGCGCTGAGTTTTACCATCCACTTTCACGCTTGGCGATCTCGCTCTATACGCCACTATTTAAATGATGCAGAGACCCGCTTCTACTTGAGCGTAATTGGAGTTGCCACCCTTTCTATCTCTGTTTACCTATATTTAAGCGGCACCTACGAGCTCCAAGACAGCTTCATTCACGGTATTTTCCACACCATTTCTATTGCCACGACCTCTGGCTTTGGGGCCGAAGACTTTTCTATTTGGCCAAGCTTTTTACCCGTCGCAGTGATTATGCTTTCTTTTATCGGTGGCTGTGCGGGATCAACCGGCGGCGGTATGAAAGCGGTCCGCGTGATGCTGGTGGCAAAGCAAGGTATTCGAGAGATGAAGCAACTCATTCACCCCAATGCCGTTATTCCATTAAAAATTGGCAGCCACCGTGTAGAAGCCAAGATCGTCAGTGCGGTGTGGAGCTTTGTTGGCGTTTACATGATTTCTTTTATCATCATCACCCTGGCAATGATGGCATGCGGCCTAGACGCACTCAGCGCATTTTCAGCAACCGCCGGCGCCATCAATAATATGGGGCCAGGGCTAGGCGAAGTAGCGGCAAGTTATCGCAGCGTGAGCGATCCGGGAAAATGGATACTGTGTTACGCGATGCTATTAGGCCGGCTGGAAATTTTCACCTTACTGGTACTGCTAATGCCCTCTTTTTGGCGGCGCTGATCTATGCCGCCACACAGCGACAGCCGCGACAAGTGGAATAATCGCCACAGCAGCCAAGAGCTTAGCTTAGCTGCCTGTGAGGTGCTGCAGAAGCATATTCATTTATTAGCAAAGCGTGGAACCGCTCTGGATCTGGCCTGCGGTTTGGGCAGAAACGCAATACAACTTGCCCAGCATGGCTTACAGTGTGATGCTATAGACATCTCAGACGTCGCCATCGACCGCTTACAGAAATATGCCAATCACAATAATTTAAACATAAACGCCGAACGCGCAGATATCGAGCGCGACGGAATTGGCAGCAAGAAATACGACGTTATCGTGGTCAGTTACTTTCTATTCCGACCACTGTTACCTGCAATTGTCCGAGCACTAAAACCCGGCGGCTTACTTTTTTATCAAACCTTTGTAAGGCCTATAACACCGGAAAATGGTGTGATTCTCAAGAGTCCGGCAAACGCGAGTTTTTACCTAGAGAAAAATGAACTTTGCGCACAGTTTAAGCAACTAGAAATACGCTATTATCAGGAGACAATTTTAGATAGAAATACGAGTACCGCACCGGTTGCAATGCTAGTCGCCAGAATGCCTAGCGGCGACACTCCGAAGCAGATCTCATGAATATACTGACAGCGGTGTTTCTACCACGCTGTAAAATTGAAAAGAGCTTTCCATGGCATACCTCGTTCTCGCCATAGCATTTATCGTATCAACTGCACTGTCCGCAGTAGCCTACTTCGTATTGACGACACCTTACGATCCCGCGCTACTAATGTTGGCAACGTTAGCGGCTTGCATCAGTCTTATTGCACTTGGCTTTAGCGGAGTATTAGAGCGTGAACGCCAACTCAAACGTAATCTAGAGCTTAAGAATGAACGACAGCGCCTCCTCTTGGAACATAGCTCTTCTGCTTTGCTATTGTTGGACGATCAACTCAATGTAGAGTTTCTCAATACCCACCACACATCTCTACGAAATATCAAAGCAGAATATGGCGACGATCCATCACTGGTCAACATATGGCGGGACCATATTTCTGAAGAAACCCGTCAGCATGTCCGCCAAGCCATTGCTGAAAAACGAGAGTGGCGTGGTGAATTATGCTTTGGGGGTTCAAAGAAGAATGAATACCTAGCTACCACTATCACCCCAATCCTGAATGACCGCGGTGATTTGTATCGAGTGGCCATTAGTGCAGAAGATATTTCTGAACACCGGGCCACCGCCGATCGGCTATTTATACGCGAACACTACAATATTCTTACCGGTTTACCCAATCGTCAGTTTGCTCTGAGGTCGCTGCAGTCGGCCATTAATGACATCGATAATGCTAAGCATGGCTTTATTTTACTGCATATTGATTTAGATAAAATTAGATATATAAACGACTCTCTAGGCCATCACGTTGTAGACAGTATTTTTATAGAGACTGCCGAACGCTTGCAGCGCAGCGTGCGCGACGATCAGGTACTTGCTCACTTAGGCGCAGACGAATTTCTTATTATTCTAGACACTGAAAACTGCATAGACGAAGCGGAGATCCTCGCAGAAACTATTCTTGATCGATGCCGCCAACCGTTCTATATCAATCATCACGAAGTGATTATTTCAGCCAGCGTCGGCCTATGTCGATTTCCTACCGACGGTGCTGACAGCACCTTACTTATGCGACGAGCAGAAGCGGCAATGTTCAACGCTAAAGAAAATGGTGGCGATAGATTCAGCTTTTACGAAGAGGGCATGAGCAGTGAAACTGAACTTCGCCTAGAAATGGAAAACCACCTGCGACATGCGATCGCCCGTGATGAGTTTAGGCTTCACTATCAACCGGTGATCCACCTAGAAAGCAATACTTTACGCGGCGTGGAGGTGTTGCTTCGCTGGGAGAATGCCGCACTAAATAATCCAGGCCCAGATCAGTTTATCGCTGTTGCCGAGAACAGTGGTTTAATCGTCGATATCGGTAGATGGGTGCTTGAGCAAGCATGTAAGCAAGTGGTGGCATGGTCTAACGCAGGTTTAAAACCTTTAAGCCTTGCGGTCAATATTTCGGCCAAGCAATTCATTAGTGGCGACCTGCTTGAAAACGTCCGCTATGCCTTATCGCAAAGTGGACTGTCTGCCTCACAATTAGAGCTGGAAATTACTGAGGGCTTGCTCATCAACGATACCCCAGAAATTCGCGACACTTTTAGTCAGCTCAAGAAGCTGGGCGTTAATTTATCCTTAGATGACTTTGGTACTGGCTATGCTTCGCTCAGTTATCTAAAACGCTACCCCTTCGACACCTTAAAAATTGATCGCAGTTTTGTGCACGATATTGATAGTTGCGAGGAAAGTGTCACCCTCACCAATGCGATTATCGCCATGGGCCACAGCTTCAATATGACAGTGATTGCAGAAGGCGTAGAAAATCTAAAGCAGCGCCGTATTTTGCGCGAGCGACACTGCGATATGGTGCAGGGCTTCCTCTACTCTCCGCCCTTACAAGCCGATCAGTTTGTTGCGTGGGCCAAACGCTATGCGGAGATGCAAATCAGCCAGCACATTTAATAATTAAATTGACGGCAGCAGTGCTGGCTTATCTTTCCACACCGGAGGAACCGCGAACTTAGCTAGCGGCTGATCTCCTTCTTGCAGCCAGATCGGTGCCGAAAATGTGATAGAGCGCTCTCCATTAAGGTTAGACGCTATACGCAGCGTATGGGGGATATTTGCGGCTAAGTCAGCGGCTCCTATAGTATAAAATAGGATCGTCTAGTTATTGTTGCTGCATTTAATCCTGGATACGCTACTGCCGCCACGGGTGCTTAGAAACGTTTTACAGCTGCGCTGAAGACATACATGAAAATTAAGAGCTTGCACAAAATACTGTACTTATATACAGTTAAGTCGCAATTAAATACCGTTCAATAATCAGACGAGGTGAAACATGGCGGTAGTAGCCAAGTGGATGTGTGACAGGGACAATAGTATGTTCGATAACAAAAAAGATGCTGATGCCTACGACAAGATGTTGGAGTTAGCGGAAGGTTTTAGTGCTTTGCTTCAACAACATATTCCCAACGTCGACGAATCCAAGGCCGAGGAATTTGGGATTTTCCTAGCCAAAAATAAAGATGCTGTTATGCAGGCCTGTAAGGGCAGGGTAGAGGCACTAGACGAAATTGACTCCCAGCCAGCGGACAATATTCGTCCTTTATCGGCCCAAGCCACCTAATTCTGGCTTGAGACCGTGCTAAGTCATTATTGATCAGGCGGCGCGATTTTTCTTAAGTAGATCGTATGCCGCCTGAATTTCTTGTGCTTTCTCAGTCGCTATTTTCATCATATCTTCTGGCACACCTTTGGCAATCAACTTATCAGGATGATGCTGGCTCATCAGCTTACGGTAGGCTCTCTTTAACTCTGCATCCGAAACCGACTCTTCAACACCTATCGCTTGATAGGCTTTCTTAAGCTCAGAACCGCTAGCGTCCTGTCCGTAGGCTCCGCTGCTGTTAAACCCGCGCTGAGCCATGACCATGTCTAGTAGGCGCTGAAAGTCCTTTGCTGACACTCCCAAATAGCCCGCTACTCGCGTGACAATATCGCGCTCCGCCGCCGCCATCTCTCCATCTGCGAGCGCCATCGTTAACAGCGCCTGAAGGAGCATTTGACGAAGCAGGGGCTGGCTCTTCGCCACTTCCATAAAATCAGCCATTTGTGGCTCTAGCTCAAAACTGTTTTCGCTGCCTTCTTTAAATCGATCGATGGCATCTTGCCTGCGCGAGCCCGTCAAACCCAGCTGGCTAATAATGGCCTCAGTTTGCGCGACCTCAGACTCACAGACACGCCCGTCGGCCTTGGCAATATGCCCCATGACACGAAATACGGTATCAAAAAAGACGCCTTGAATACGCTCGCGCCCGGTGCCGTAGTTAAAGCGCATCGCCTGACCAAGGCCACGATCAAAGAAAGTGCCCACAGCAAAGCCCAGAAGTGCTAATAGTGGACCACCCACTAAAAATCCCAATATCGCACCAATAAATTTTGCCATTCTGTCCTGTCTCCTTAATATCTGGACGTAGATAGTAACAAGTCCACCACTACTACGACCAGAAACAAGCTTAGTCTTAACGCACCTGCTGTCATATCTGTATAATTCACCTCTTTGTTTATTTAGTGGGGAACGCCGTGAGTAAGGCAGACGTGAGCACCTTTCAGGGGCTGATCTTGGCATTGCAACAATACTGGGCCGAACAAGGCTGCGTGCTATTGCAGCCGCTGGATATGGAGGTTGGTGCAGGCACCTTCCATCCTGCCACGTTCTTACGCGCTATCGGTCCCGAGACTTGGAATGCGGCTTACGTGCAACCGTGTCGCAGACCGACCGATGGCCGCTATGGCACCAACCCAAATCGCCTGCAGCACTACTATCAGTTTCAGGTCATCATGAAGCCCTCTCCCAGTAATATTCAGGATCTATATTTAGACTCGCTGAAAATGCTCGGTATTGACCCCGAGGTTCACGACATCCGCTTTGTTGAAGATAACTGGGAATCGCCAACGCTGGGCGCCTGGGGCCTAGGTTGGGAAGTGTGGTTAAACGGTATGGAAGTCACTCAGTTCACCTACTTCCAACAAGTCGGCGGTCTAGAATGCTTTCCGGTCAGTGGCGAAATCACCTATGGCTTAGAACGCATCGCCATGTATCTGCAAGGCGTTGACAGTATTTACGATTTAATCTGGACGAAAGGTCCCGCCGGCAATGTCACTTACGGTGACGTATTCCATCAAAATGAAGTTGAAATGTCGCACTTCAATTTTGAGGAGGCTGACGTTGACCAGTTGTTTTCCCAATTCGATCACTACGAAAAAGAAAGCAAGCGACTAGTAGAGAAGGGCCTGCCACTGCCGGCCTACGAAATGGTCATGAAAGCATCGCATGCCTTCAATTTACTAGACGCCCGCCACGCGATTTCTGTTACCGAAAGGCAGCGCTTTATTTTACGCGTTAGGAGCTTGTCCCGCGCCGTTGCCCAAGCGTATTTCGATGCTCGCGAAGCCTTGGGTTTTCCACTGGCACCAGAAAATTTACGCGTTGAGTTTGCCGCCGCCAAGGAGAGTAAATAATGACTGCGAATCGTGATTTACTGATAGAAATAGGCACAGAAGAGTTGCCGCCTAAAGCCCTAAAAACTTTGTCTTCGGCATTTACCAAAAGCATTACATCGCAGCTCACTGCTCAGTCTTTAGACTTTTCTGCTGTAAAAAGTTTTGCGACACCGCGGCGTCTCGCGGTGCTGCTATCTAATCTTGCTGAAACATCCCCAGACAAAGAGCTCGAAATCTGGGGCCCACCGGTTAAGGTGGCCTTTGATGACGCTGGCAAGGCAAGCAACGCCGCCTTAGCGTTCGCGAAAAAGAACCAGCTTAGTGTTGATAGCCTGGACCAATATATCGCCAATGACGGCAAGCAAGATAAACTATGCTATCGCCATATTGCCAAAGGCGTTGCGACCGAGGATCTTATTGCCGGCATTATTGATACCGCGTTAACTTCACTTCCCGTCGCAAAGCGAATGCGTTGGGGCTCATCTCGCACAGAGTTCGTTCGGCCCATACAATGGATCGCGATTGTGTTCGGCGGTGAAGTTATACAAAAAAATATTTTTGAAATAACTTCGTCGAATATTACTCGCGGCCACCGCTTTCACTGCAATCAAGAATTAACTATAACAGCCGCAAATCAATACGAATCTGTTCTCAAAGAACAGGGAAAAGTAGTTGCCGATTATCAATTGCGCAAAGACAGTATTCGCAAACAAATTACAGCCCTTGGCGAAACCCTAGGTGGCCACACAGTTATTGGCGATGACTTATTAGATGAAGTTTGCTCCCTGGTCGAATGGCCAGTCGCTCTTGCCGGTAGCTTTGAGGAGCGCTTTCTAAAGGTTCCTGCTGAAGCATTGATTTCTTCAATGAAGGAACATCAGAAATACTTTCACGTAGTCGATTCTAGCGGCAATCTTATGCCGTTTTTTATTACAGTTTCTAATATCGAAAGTCATGACCCGAAAAAAGTGATTGCTGGTAATGAACGTGTCATTCGGCCAAGACTTAGCGACGCTGCGTTCTTTTTTGAAACCGATTGTAAGACTAGCCTAGAGAATCGCAGGGAGCGGTTGCGCGCCATTGTTTTCCAAGACAAGCTCGGTAGCATCTATGACAAGACATGTCGTGTTGCCGAACTTAGTGTCGATATCGCCAAGCTATTAGACGCCCACCCAGACACCGCCACACGCGCCGCAACGCTGTCTAAAAGTGACCTCGTTACCGATATGGTACTTGAGTTCGATGACATGCAAGGTATTGCGGGCTATTACTACGCTAAAAATGATGGTGAAGCCGACGACGTCGCGCTCGCGATGAACGAGCAATATATGCCGCGCTTTGCGGGCGACAGTCTACCTACTACCAGCACTGGTACTATCCTAGCTTTAGCTGATCGCTTAGACACCATTAGCGGTATTTTTGGTATTGGACAAATACCCACGGGTTCAAAGGATCCCTTTGCTTTACGCCGAGCCTCTCTCGGCGTGTTACGGATTATTGTCGAGAAAAAACTAACACTAGATCTCAGCACCTTGGTGGACCTTGCGATTACAAAGCACGATAAGTTCGCCAACGACGCCAAGCTCAAGGGAACCGTCCTTAGCTATATTATAGATCGCTTAAGAGCGGGCTACGAAGATCAAGGCATCTCCACAGAGGTGTTCTTATCTGTTAATGCCAAGCAGCTTAGTGCGCCACTAGATATTGATAACCGCATCAAAGCTGTACAAGCCTTTAATCAGCTGCCAGCGGCGGGGGCGCTAGCGGCGTCTAACAAACGGGTATCAAATATACTCGCAAAGATTACTGACGAAATAGCAGACACGGTCGATGACAAACTGCTGCAAGAACCCGCAGAAATCGCGCTCGCAGAGCAGCTTGCTCTGCAAAGAAAAGCTGTTGCGCCCTTATTTGCTATCGGTGATTACGAAGGTGGCTTAAAGTCTTTAGCGTCCTTGCAGCCAGCCGTTGACGCCTTCTTCGAGCATGTCATGGTTAATGTTGACGACGAGGCGCTGCGCCGAAATCGTCAGTCTTTACTCAAAGAACTGCAGGGGCTTTTCTTAGAGGTCGCCGACATTTCTTTGCTAGTTGTAGGTAAATAAATGCCGTGCGTATTTAAGTCGAAGATACACCGCGCTGACGATCTGCGGTAGGCGCTGACGTTTACCGCTGAATAAAAAGAGATCCTTGAATGGCCTTTATAAAAAATATCTTTTTAACAATCCGCTCAGGGCTTTTCTTCACGGGCTATGCCTTAATAACGATTTTTATAAGTGTTACTGGCCTGCTATTTACTTCGTTTTTGCCATTTCATATCCGGGGTAAGTATTTTGTTCTCGGCAATGCCGCTATTATTTTTTGGCTCCGTGTTTGCTGTGGTGTTAAAACGGAAATTCGGGGATCACTGCCAAAAAACACACCCTATGTGGCGATGGCAAAACACCAAAGCCAATGGGAGACATTTTATCTTCAGTGGTTCCTCTTCCCGGTGGCAACAGTAGTAAAGCGCGAGCTATTTAAGGTGCCGTTCTTTGGCTGGGCTCTGATGATGATGAATGCCATTGGTATTGATCGAAGTAATCCCAGAGCCGCTATACGCCAAACAATGGAACAAGGGCTATCCAGGCTTAATAATAATTACAGCTTGCTGATATTCCCGGAAGGCACTCGAACTCCTGTCGGCGTCCGCGGAAAATACGCACGCAGCGGCGCGAATATCGCGATTGAAGGGGGTGTGCCCGTGGTTGCCATCGCTCACAATGGGGGCAAATTGTGGCCTGCGAAAAAGCTCCGAATTACGCCTGGCACGGTTGTTCTGGTTATTAGCGAGCCTATAGATACCCATGGCAGAGAAAGCCGAGAGCTCACCCTAGAGGTTGAGAATTGGATAGAGGCACAATGCGATCTCATTCAATAGAAAGAAAGTATCACATCCACCTGAGCACTCGATCTAGTGCACTACGTAAAATGGCTAGTATTTAGCCCGAAGCTTACGTGCTTATATCGGAATAAGCGCGGCGCGCAATGCTCTGCGCAAATCTGCATAGTCGCTGGTGTGCAACAAGCTGGGTGGGTGGCTACCTTCGGGAATGCTTCCCATTTCAATTAGGGCCCACTTAATAGGTAGTGCATTGGGTTCTTCCAAGATCACTTGCACCAATGGTAGTAGGCGAGCGTTGAGTAATTCCGCCTTCTTTTGATCGCCCGATGCAGCGGCGGAATACAGGCTGTGCACAAGCGCCGGTGCGATATTAGCCACTACTGAGACAATCCCCGCATAGCCGTTCAAGACCCGGTGGCAGCCACTTGCTACGTCACCAGAGTAAAGCGCGAACCCCGAGGGAAGTTCCGGTATATGGCCTTCAATCGGATTAGCTGAATAGTTTATGAAACCGGCAATCTCGGAGATTTGTGATAAAGCGGCGACATCAATCGATGGCAGTGAATTCGACGCTCTAAGGTCATCGCTAATAATTAAAGGCAAGCCGCCCAGCTCTAAGACTGCCCGCAAGTACTCGAACAGCTCATTTTGGGAGAGACCGATGGGGGAGGGCAGAGTTAGTAGTGCGGCGCTAGCGCCAAACTCATCTGCGGCACTAGCGAAATCAAAGACGGCTTCTTGCCGGCTGCTACTGAGGTCGGCAATAACATCAATGCGGCCATCTGATTGCCAGATCGCGCGTCGCAGTATTTCTGTGCGCTCGTCAATACTCATCTCTGAAGACTGATTCAAGGCACTTCCAACAATTAGTGCTGAGCTGCCACAATCCACGTGCCAGTCCACCAGGGTTTCCAGTACTTCGTAATCTGGCGAGCCGTCGCTGTGAGTGGGGGTGGTCAGGTTTACTATACTGCCCTTAATCATCGGATAGCCTTCTGAATAGTGTATTTACTCATTAGAATAGTATAAATATTGAAAGTGAACCAAGATATCGAGATAGAATTCTTAATGTCCTTTTTGGGCCTTAAAGATGATCATGCGATATCTAATAATTAACGTCAGCCTTTTTGAACGGCTAAGAACAATAGCTAGGTTTTTCGATATTTCAGGAATTTAGAAGCCGGATACTTAAAATGACACAAGGTGTGTTGGGAGATCAAAGGACTAAATTTAAAACTGCCTTTCTGAGGCCGGACTTAATATTGGCTCATGAGCCCGCGCTATTATTGTCTTATTATTTTAGCCGCCGATACTATCCGACACCCCATCTAAACCGTAATAGCCTTTATGGTAAGGAGGCTATTACGGTCGATTAGGTCAAATCCATTTAAGCTGTACGTCCATCGACGCTCAGATCAAATATCCAGGTTGGCAACCTTAAGCGCATTGGTTTCAATAAACTCTCGGCGCGGTTCAACATGGTCACCCATTAATGTGGTGAATATTTGATCTGCTGCCACCGCATCTTCAATGGTGACCTTCAACATCCGACGCTCTTCAGGGTCCATTGTGGTTTCCCACAGCTGCTCTGGATTCATCTCGCCCAGGCCTTTGTAGCGCTGCACATTAAAGCCACGCTCCGCCTGCTGCATAAGCCAGGTGATAACTTCAGAGAAGTCACTGACCTCTTGAACTCGCTCGCCACGCTTTATATACGCACCATCTTCTAGTAAACCTTGTAGACTTTGCCCCAAAGAAATAATCGTTTGGTAGTCTACCGACCTGAAGAAATCAAGCCCGAACTGATAGTGATCACTCACTCCGTGAGAAATAATATCGATCGCTGGTAGGAATATATGTAGCTCAGGATCTTCTACAATACGCACATCATAGCGATGCTGAGCGTCACGAAGCTCAAGTTCAACCGTCACTTCGGCGAGTCGCTCTGCCCACTTAGCGACAAGCGCTTTATCGGCTAAGTCATCTGCACTCAACACTGGCATATAGGTCAATTCACGTAAAACAGCAGCAGGGTAGAGACGGGCAAGGCGGCTGATAATACTTTCAACACGGCGATACTGAATAATTAACTCTTCTAAGCCAGCGCCACCAATTGGTGCGGCATCTGGATTCACATACAGACCGGCACCATCGAGCGCCGACTGGGTGAGGTAATTTGCTAGCGCCGGTTCGTCTTTCAAATATTGGTGGCTCTTGCCGCGACCAATTTTATAGAGGGGAGGCTGAGCGATGAATATATGACCATTTTCAATTAGCTCAGGCATTTGCCTGAAGAAAAAGGTCAGTAGCAAGGTACGAATATGCGAACCATCCACATCCGCATCGGTCATTATGATAATGCTATGGTAGCGCAATTTTTCAACGTTGAACTCGTCTTTACCAATGCCGCAACCCAGGGCCGTTACGATAGTACCAACCTCAACCGACGAAATCATTTTGTCAAAACGCGCCTTCTCAACGTTAAGTATTTTACCTTTCAATGGCAAAATCGCTTGCGTGCGACGATCACGACCCTGTTTTGCAGAGCCACCCGCCGAATCACCCTCGACTAGGTAGATTTCAGAAAGAGCGGGGTCTTTTTCCTGACAATCGGCGAGTTTACCCGGCAAGCCGGCAATATCGAGGGCGCCTTTACGGCGGGTCATGTCCCGCGCTTTGCGAGCCGCTTCGCGGGCGCGCGCTGCATCAAGCATTTTTTGCACAATTTGCTTCGCCTCGTTGGGGCTCTCCATTAGGAAATCACCAAATTTAGCTGTCATTGCCTGCTCTACAATAGTCTTCACTTCACTGGAAACCAACTTGTCTTTGGTTTGCGAAGAGAACTTAGGATCAGGAACTTTAACGGAAACCACAGCCGTAAGACCTTCACGAGCATCATCACCTGTTGTCGATATTTTGGCTTTTTTGGCCAAACCTTCTTTCTCAATATAGTTATTTAGATTCCGTGTTAATCCAGCCCGGAACCCCGCTAAATGGGTGCCGCCGTCCCGCTGTGGAATGTTATTGGTATAGCAATAAAGGTTCTCTTGAAACCCATCATTCCACTGCAAAGCGACCTCGACCACCACGCCGTCACCCTCGGTCGTAAAATGAAAGACCTTGTTAACAGGGGTTTTATTGGTGTTCAAGTACTCAACAAAAGCGCTCAATCCGCCCTCGTAGCAGAAGTTCTCTGTTTTACCGTCGCGCTCATCAATCAACTCAATATTAATACCCGAGTTCAAAAATGCTAATTCACGAATACGTTTAGCCAGGTAATCAAAGTGAAATTCGATGTTATTAAACGTTTGAGCCGAGGGCTTAAAGCGTATCTCAGTGCCACTACGCTCAGTATCACCGATAATTTTCAGTGGCGCTTGAGGAACACCGTGTTTATAGATTTGCTCATGGACATTACCGCCGCGACGTATCGTCAGCCGTAACTCTTCTGATAGCGCATTTACAACAGAAACACCCACACCGTGAAGGCCGCCAGAGACCTTGTAGGTATTATCGTCAAATTTACCGCCGGCATGGAGAACCGTCATAATAACTTCGGCAGCGGTTACACCTTCTTCATGCATCTCTGTTGGGATGCCTCGGCCATCATCCGACACAGATACCGATTCGTCAGCATGAATAACTACCTTAATCTTGCTGCAATGGCCAGCTAAGGCTTCATCTATAGAGTTATCAACGACCTCAAACACCATATGATGCAGGCCGGAGCCATCGTCTGTATCCCCAATATACATTCCAGGTCTTTTTCGAACCGCATCCAGCCCTTTCAGCACTTTAATGCTAGAGGAATCGTAAGCTCTATCTTCTGTCATCTCTATCTAACCTCTGTACCCGAATAACGGACAACTAACTTATTTTATGTTTTGCAGCAAAATACTGCCATACACCCACAACACGCCAGCAAGCTATATAGTGAATCTTCTAGCATTCTGAGACCACACCGTGTTCCACGTGAAACCTTTTTAACGGCTTACTCAAACACCAATCATCATTGAGGTCAGACCGCCTAACCGCACTGGCAAACACCTGAACATCTAACTCAATCAATTCTTTAAACACCGCACAGCAACGGCGCTCATCTAACTCTGCCGCCAAATCATCAACCAAGAACACCGTGGGGATCCCCTGATCTAACAGCACCTTCGACTGCGCCAATTTTAGGGCACAAACCAATGTTTTTATCTGCCCCCGGGATAGAACGTCACCAGCATCAAGCCTGCCTACGCGAAAGTCTATATCTGCTCGATGGGGGCCGCTTCTTGTGAACCCAGCCCGTAAATCACCTGCCAAATTATGTTTTAAACTTTCCGCAAAGCTGTACTCACCATCCTTCCAGCCCGAGGTCATGGACATACTTAGAGAAGGTACATCCAGGTCACCAATATCCGCAGAAGCGAGCAGCCGCCGATAGATCTCCTCGAAGGCTGCAGCCAGTAACTCAAAGTGAGAGCTGCGGGCATCCTGTATTAGCGCCCCCATAGCCTCCAACTCCCTATCCCAAGGCGCTATTAGCCCAGGGTCTATATTACCACGTCTAAGCAAGGAATTACGCTGCTGAAGCGCTTTCCTGTAGCGAGGCCAATACTCGAAAAAACCGGAATGTTTCACGTGGAACACCCCCCAATCCAAATACTGCCGCCTCACCGCCGG
>TARA_R110001592_G_scaffold33293_2_pt1 | contig 13997 bp, 3 predicted proteins | sample TARA_R110001592 | Tara Oceans TARA_R110001592 (sample SAMEA4398387) | marine metagenome | biome: Polar Biome; feature: [SRF] surface water layer (ENVO:00010504); material: water (ENVO:00002006), including particulate matter (ENVO:01000060) such as... | depth 5 m
TGAACCAGATTTCTACCTACCACAGTGGCGAGGAAAACCCAAAGGTAGCGCAAAACAGGGTAGTGATGAGTTTATTGCAATAAAGGGTGACAACATCAGATCATATAGTAACTCTATGAAGTTGGCTCTATACACCTATAATCAACTCATCGAGGAAGGTGTTGCACCAGAACAAGCACGTTTTGTTCTACCACAAGCAATGTTTACTGAATGGTATTGGACTGGTTCTCTTTCCGCATATGCGAGATTCTATAGTCAGAGAATCGACGAACATGCACAGTGGGAGATTCGTGAGTATGCTCAAGTCATTGGTGATATAATTCGACCCCTATTTCCCGCTTGCTGGGAGGTTCTCACAAAGTATAAATAGAGGAGAAGGAGACGCTATATGCCAATTTATTGTAATAATTATGATATTAATCTTTATCAAGGACAGTCATACTTTTTAGATCTGGATTATACCGATGCAAATGACGAAGTTGTTGATCTTAACGGTGCAACATTCGAAGCAAGAATGCAGGTTAGACGTTCTCCCCTTGTAGATGAAAAATTAATTGCCATAAGTAGCGATTTCTACCCCAGAGGCGTGGTTGGTGGAGGAAACACCGGATATTTCACTGGACCGGGATTTGGTCTTCTTGCCATAGGAAATGATACGCCAGGTGTACTTGGCACTGGTGGAATTACCCTAAATTACGGAGGTGAATTAGGCACAATTAGAATTGAAATAGATGCTGAGACTACAGCAAATGTGCCTGCTGGTAGGCACTTCTATGACTTAGATGTTCGTAACAAATCAAGCAATTTTGTTGACAAGGTTATCACCGGAACTTTCGAAGTTTTAAGTGAAGTAACTCGTTAAAAATACTACATATGATGACTCAATTACTGAAATGGAGATATTATGTCATCATATTATAACGGCGGATCCACCCCATCTGATTCATCTGACATGTCAGATTTAGAGAGAAGATCAACAACTGTACAAAGAGGAAGTACTGTAAGAAATACATCTGAAGATGTTAGTGATGACTCAACTAATAGAAGAAGTCCAAAAAATCTGAGCGGTAAGAGTCGAAAATCTGTACCTACTGATTATAACAGAACTAGTGATAGAACTGGTAGTTCTTTTCAGTATGAAATTACTCTATCATATACGGTAAAGACTGAATATCAAGATGGTAGGTGGGAACCTCAAGCACCTGCACGAGATTCCGCAAATACGTCTAGTAGAGGGGTGTATAATCCTAATGTAGAAGACGCGGATAATAGTTACAGTGCAGTAGGTACTATACCTCTTTCTAAGGGTCCATATAAATTTGATAACAATAGTGATCTTTCTATGGGTTACACGTCAAAGACTATAGAGTGGACAATTGGATCCAGTAAACCTATTGACTATGGTTATCACCTCGATGAATCACCTTGGGTTAGAGACAACGGTGACCTACATCTGATTGAAGTTGGTGGTGATGCTAAACCAGGCACAGGGAAGAATTCGTGGTACGAGGATTTTAAAATAAATCAGACTTGTATAAATCCTGATTTAGGAAAAATGATATCAGAATCTGTCGGTCAAATATCAGAAATACCGGGAAGCGTTGAAAATTTTGAACTTGAACCCCCACGCGAAGAAAATTGGACCTATGATCCGTATTACACACATAGGTGTATTACGGAGAGTCGAGGATTTGAGACAGACACTGGACCAACACCATATACAGACGATGATGCAACGTTGTTACTGGGATGTATTTCTATAAGTAGTCAAAAAGATAACAAAGGTAAGTACCGGAGAGAGCCTGATTTTGGAACCGCTTCAGTATATGGTAAGGGATCAACTGATGAAATTTGGCCTGTTCCTTTTGATGGAAGAGGCACATTGAAGTCCACTTCATCAATTGAAGCATATACTTTTTATCCAAGAGGAGAAGTATTATCACCCATTGAGGTAAGCGATAAAGTTTTTGATTCTGCTGCCGAGGTTCCTGATGTAACAAAAGCTGAACTTCCCACCACTATGTTCGATGGGGATGGAGGTGACTACTATTGGATGGCTGCTTGGACAGGGGTCTATAATACCTCGGTCCCGAATTCCAACAGTGTAGATCCACTAACATATGCTAGTTTTAATGAATATGAATATGGCCAAGACAAAACACGAGCACCATATTGGAGAGAGGAATTTTGGTATGGACCTGATCCTACTCTTGATGACAAAACGGCCGATGGTGGCACTGAAGCCGATCCAAATACTTGGGAAAAACTGTATACAGGAAATGTCTCTAATAGAATTCAATTTGGTACACAGCCCTCCAACTCATATGATGAAGTTGTAAATAATACAGGGAAAATTAAAGATCGGGATGGAGACGAACGTTGGAGTGGTATTTGGTCTGAGGAGGCAAACCACGAATCTCACAAATTAACTGCCAATGATTTGGTTGTTTCATCCATATCCCACTATGATGAGAACGCTATTAAACGTGGAAGAAGATACTGGAGAGCGAGATACAATTTATATCTTGCATTGAGGGGTAATCGAACCGAGGATGGTATGTATAATCAGTCTGCCAACGGGTACAATTACTTGCGATTTGGTAATGACCTACGGACTATAGGAGCTACAGTTGAAGGTGTCTCAGGAGCAAGAATAGAGTATGAGGGTAATGAATATTTCCCCGGTGATGACTTACCCCCCGGTGTTGTGGGATATGAGCTATCTTCTAATAGAAGAACAATAATTCAATGGAAATTTTGGTGGCAAAACATAAGACCTGATTACTATGTGATGCCCTCGACTATTATTGAGTATGATGCAGACAATTCGAACACTCAAACTACAATAGATGTAGTGTCCACAGATACAGAGAAATATGTAGACCAACCTTTCTATCCAGATGCAATGTTTACGGATAATCAGGAGGATAGACCCAAGTATCTACAGAAAGACCCTTCTCTCAAATCATGGCAGTTTGATACTGTTCAGGATGGTTGGCAGCCGGGACAGGGAATGTCGCTCTATGATTCTCATGGTATGTGGGCCCGAGCAGGTTTTGGGTATGAAAGAAGGCCTTATATGGATCTTCTTGGGTGTCTTTCTGTTGTACCCGGAATTAAACCAGAAGACATACAAGCTCCCGCAGATATCGATAAAAATGGATTGGTCGATGCAGCGGATCTTGCGGTGGTCCTTGCTGACTGGGGAAGCAAAAACAGTATTGCTGATATTTCTGGAGCTTTGGGAGAACCCGATGGAGCTGTTGATGGTGCAGACATCACTGCGATTCTATCCTCTTGGTATAGGGGACCAGACTACAATAAAACCTTTAGACCTCCAGTGAACTGGGATCCCACAGATCGAAGTTCTGCTCCCTATATGACAGAGAGGGATGATGTAGAGGATTATACTTATAACAACCCCTCCACGTTGGAAGATGTATATGACGACAAAGGTAATTTCGTTGAAACAGGAAATATAGGTCAAAGAGGATACCCAACTCTGGGAATGGATGCTGACATGCCGGCTAAGGATGGTAATCTTCCGGATGGTAAGGTGGAATGGGCCAAGATAGGTTGGAACACAACTGATCCTATTCCTACTGAGAATTCTCTTGCCCCCAAGGATTACTTTACTTTAGCCGATGCATTTTATCCTGCACCTTCATATAGAGATGAAGCAGGTAGCCTAGCCTCACTTAAATATAAGGGTGGGATGGAATCCTCTCCAATCTATCTAAGACTGGGGACCGTGTCTCCTTGGTATGGTTCAGCTCAGAATGATGAGAAAATTTCTGGATTTACGACATACTTTGGAGCACATGACATTTCTTATGGTGCAACAAGGGCTGTTAGGGATGAAATGCATATGTCACTGGTGTTTGATACGAACTTAGATCATTTAAGTGACAAATCTATCACCTACGATAATTATCCTGCTCTTTACTGGCTAAACAAACATTTTGGTGTCGAAGCAGAAACAAATAAACAGAATAGAGATCCGAGCGACAATGATTTTGGGAAGTCGGATTATCCTAAATTTGGTGGAGAGAGGTTTAATTTACGCAAAAAGATAAGAAGAGCATTCGCACAGAGAGGTATAGACCATTATGGTGGTTATCGATCTTTGGGTAAATTTAGTGCGGGTAATGGTGGTCACACAGACTGGTGGGATCCTCTTTTGATATGGGGCCTAGCTGTCACCGGCAACGAAGATTGGTTTAACATGCTCGATAGGGGTGGAGAACCCGAAGGTAACATTCCTCCAACTAGTGAAAATTATGATCGAGGAGGCGGGCCCGGTGTAAACATTGGTAGTGAAAGAAACGGCACATATAAAGACTTAGACTTTGCCTATTCTGCCGCCAATAGAAACAATCATGGTACTCTTGGTTTTGAAGGTATTGCTTCACTTGGACCACAGGGTCAACAATGCTATCCACTATACACAGATAACTCTGACTACGTTCCATACGGAAAGAGGAGTTTCTATTGTGATAAAATTATCAAAGATCTTTACGTTAATAAAGTAAGAGACTACGACTTTAGTTTCAGAGGTGACCAGAACACTATTTGGAATGATGATTATGTTGACAAGAATAACATCCACAGTGTTGACGGTCAAGTATTTGAAAATAGGTTAGTCACAATTCACCCACCTCTTGGAACAGATACGGGTAATGTTGCTGATAACATGCTCTGGAAACTAGCAGAACTAGCAGAGGATATTAAGAATAGCACTACTGCATCAAATCAATGTAAACGAAACGAGGCCTGGGCGCCGCTAAAGAAAGTATATACTGATCCCATTACTGAAGAGAAACTAGACGAGGTATATAATGATTTGAAGTCTGGTGTCGAGCCTCACTCCGTGGTTGATAAAGACCAACCATATTCTATACTACACAGTGTTAACGAGGGGGCTACTGGTAATATCGTCAGTATAAATGCTGTAAAATTAAATACATGGAACAGATATGACAATGATGGGGTACAGACTGGAGCTGTTGAAGTTGATACTTATGTTCCGCATAGATCTTTGAATAGAGTTGTTAACCATGACATCAGATCCATAGGTAGATGGTCGGAGGATAATAAGCAAAATGGTGGTGATCCTTGGGACGGTTCCACTGATGGTGGTTGGATGAGTTGTAGTGAAGGTAATGGATATTTTAAGGATATTGCAGAATCAGAATACTCTCTAAGTGAAGAAGCAGATGTTGAACCTAGAAGTGGACTTTCGCCGGATGTAATTAATGGAAAGTTCAGTCGATTCATGAAGCCAGGTAAGAATCCATGGGGTTCAGCAAATAACAAGGGAACTTTCAATAACAACTCTTTTCTTGGTTACTATGTCAAAAACACGGAAAATGATAAAGTAACCAGAATTCTAGCAGCAGATCTAGAAGTTGTGACGTATAAAGAGGGGGCTAGGTTTGATGAGAATACTGATTGGATTGGGTCTCTAGACGGCGGACCTAATTCAACGACTGAAGTAACTACCAGTATTGATACGAGAGCAAAAATGGAACCAAACGATAATGTAACAGTTGTGCTCAGTGCTCAGAGGGCTCTCCGTTGCGTGTTACAAGACGATATTGGTTTAACAGAAAATACTCGGGTAGAGCTATCACCATGGATTAGACAAGAGATAAAAGATGATTTAGCAATGTTCTGGTGTAACCCCAATAACGCTAGAAATCAAACTACGACAAAGGGAAGGTGTTCATATGGATATGCATACTTTAGAGGTACACTCACTTTTGCGATGTCAATTAGGATGATCGCTGGATTGTCTAATAAAAACACAGCGATTGGCTCAGCTACGGATGATTATCAACAAGTTCTCAAGAGACTTCCTGTGTATTTCCAAAGACAGTATCCAAAATATGTTTCGATGTGGACCACTGCTTCGGGTAGACTTGGTACAGAGTTGAACAAAGACAGTACCTTTAGTACATTTTGGCCTGGTGTATCAAGTAACAGGGCTGGTGGAACAAATAAGACCAACGAGCCTCTTAATCCCAATAATAACACATCCATATATGGTGATTATAGTAACTTAATTAGAGCACTTTTCCGTCAACAGCTAGTGGATGTGCTGGATGATAGAGGAGTAGCTAGTTGGTGGGGAGATCCAGCTAATGCTAAGAACGGTTTCCAGAATGGTACTCTCAATGGACTGTCCATAAAAACACGTCTGGTTAAATGGCCCCTCGACGAAAGGACGGCATTAATTGACGCCACCGGAGCACAGAAAGGTGATATTGATGTTACATTCCCCGATATGGCCATTGAACCCAGTGAATATAGTGACTCCAAGTTTGGTATAACAGCGATCTGTACTAACCCACCTATGGGATTTTTCCAGAGGGGTAGAGACGGACAAAATATTTCTGGTTGGGATCAGTTAGACGGACAGCAAGTTTCATTCTACTGGAATAAGGATAATCGAGAGGCTGATAACTCTGATGGTATTTTAATGCAGAAGCCAGATTCTGCTGTTGCAGAATGTGCTTCACCAGCGATTTCTAACACAATTGTTGGTCATCCGAGTGTAGAGGATGCTTCGGGATCATATCAAACTTGGTCCGCATATAAGGATAATACAACGTGGGGTAATTATGTCCTCGACGACGCAGCAAATCACATCGGTAATGATGCAATCTATATAAATTCTATTGGCGCCAGCAATACTGGGTTTTTACCATACGATAGTAGGGTAAAGGATAAGAGTCTTTATGTATGGATGTCAGGCCTGCTTGCTCCAATAGAACTAGTTAAGGTTTTTGAACAAATTGAAGATGGCGATGACCAATTCACAGTCACTACTGTTGGTGACAATGGGACAACTCAAGACGACAGAATTCTTTGGACTCAAGTCTGGGCTATGCCAAATACTATTGAGTACAACAATAAAATAATTCCAATGCGATATTTTGCTAACCTTACAGAAATGTATGTCTATCAAGACGGATCCACGCTACCCGGAAGAACTTATTTCTATGCTAAACCCGGTATAAAATACCCGGTATAAAATATTAATAAATAATGTAATCACATTACCAAGAAAGACTAAAGATGGCAAGTAATTGTAGAACCGGAGTATCAATCAGAACTGGTGGAAGAGGACCACAGGGCCCTCAAGGACCACAGGGCCCTCAAGGACCAATCGGTCCCGAAGGACCAGTAGGATCACGAGGGTTTGGTGATACTGGTTCAACAGGAAACACCGGTAATACTGGTGCATCTGTTGTTAATGCAACCATAGACGGTGACAATTTAATTCTGACTATCTTGGGTGAAGATGGTGCTTCTACACGAATAAATGCTGGTGATGTTCGTGGTCCCGCTGGAGCAGTTGCAGCAAGGGGTAACACTGGTAACACTGGTAATACAGGTGCAACGGGTATAGGTCTTGGTATCTCTTCACGATATCGGTACAGAACATTCGGTGCTGGTGCTGAAAAGGGTAGCTTAGATTTTGCTGGGTGTCAAGGAGGTGTGCTTGATAGGGGTATTGGTAGCGAAATAGGTGAATTTGGTCTTTCCATAAGACAAGATATTAATCAAAATGAAACTCGTACCTTAAGAATTACTGAAGACACCTTAGATAGTGTTAGTAAACAAAGCTCACTTGGTATGACTGGAAATCAACGACTTTTCTTACAGGTCAACAGTTTAGACGGAACAAAAACTTTTGCTTATTATCTGGAATATGGGGGAGAGCCGCGCAGTCAGACGAATAATTCTACTAATTGTGTCACGGACGGTCAGAGCCTTGGTTCCTTGTCTTATGCGTCTAAAGTCTATACTTTTGGTGAAATCAGGATAGCTCCTGTATTAGGTGAAGACTATGGCATCATAGATGGTGGACTATCAGTAGTTTCCGAAACAAACCATCTGTTCAACACACGAACGTTTGCAGATAACGAAGAAGTAAACATCACCATGTTCTTGCTCCCACAAGGGGCAACAGGAAATACAGGAAACACTGGTCCTGTGGGAGCTACTCAAGCTGGCCCCACAGGTAACACTGGTGGTGGATATACCGCAATAGATCTTGGTGGATCACCCGGTGGTTACACATTACAATTCCGAGAAACATTACCCAGCACCGGTCCTGAGCTTCTTGGTGCTACATTTGAATTTATCATCACTGGATTCACTGGTGCAGCAGGTGCAGCAGGTTCTCGTGGTACAACAGGTGCTGGTATTACCTTCCAAGAAGTCATCGGCGAGCTTGGTTCGCAGCAACTAGTCTTTAGAGAAATTACCTTTAAGACTGGCGTAGGCATTCTTGGTAACACATTCATATGTGGACCTATCTTCGGTAACGTTGGTCCCATAGGCACCGCTGGTGTCAGTGGTGACATTGGGCCCATAGGCACCGCTGGTAACACAGGGGGAGGTATTACTGCACCTGTTGTTCAAGTCCACACTGCCTCTGAATTCACTGGAGTTACTCTGTCCTTCAGACACGTATTACCTAGCACCGGACCAGTAATTCTTGGTCAGACATTTGCGTTTGACATCAAGGGACTCACCGGAAACACTGGTAGTCAAGGTGATCAAGGTGTACGTGGACCAGCAGGTGCTGTTGGACTTCTCTACGCAGTCCGTGATGATACAGTAGTGATCCAGAATCTCGACGGTTCTATGGACTGTAGCACAACTGGTATCACTATCAGTCAACAAGACCTGAATGGAATCACCTTTGATGATGGTGTGTTCACCCAGCTTCTTCGTGGTCGAGGAGAACTTATCTACGTCCTCGGTGCATCTGGTAGCGTGGGTCACAGAGTATATGAGTGTCCTAGTCAGAGAACTCTAACTACTACGGGTCTGGGGAGTCTGGGTAATAAAGCAACATTAATTAACAATCTTCTAACTGTGACTGAGAGTAGTACTGCCTTCCCCGGTACAGGGGATTTCGTATCCGTCTTCATTACGGGTGCGGGTGCTACGGGTGCGACTGGTCCTGGCTTTACTGGTGCAGGAGTTTCCTATAGTGGTGATCTGATTATTCGGGAAATTATTGCCGGAACTGGTGCTCTAGGAGCTACGTTAAACTTGGGTAGAGTTATTGGACCTACAGCAGATTTCCGTGGCAGCACAGGTCATTACTTATTCAAGGATAGAGATGATCTGGGATCCAGTGGTAATACTGCTCTACACTACGACTTCGAAAATGAAATGGCAAAACTTGATCTCTATAGAGAAAAAGTTTATGATATAGGTAACGTTACATCTAATGTTTCTGGTGGTGTTTCTATCCCTCTTGATCCCAAGAATGGTCCAATCCAGAGAGTTAATTTGTCTGATCTCGCAGATGGTAATAACGTATCATTGAGCTTCACTCTAAATAAAGATGGAACTTCTAGATGGGTAACTGGACAAGGTGTTACAGTCATCATCGAAAATGCACTTGGAGCGGGATCAAATACCACAGCAAATTGGACCGAAGTGAATAGTGATCGTCATTATAATGCATCTCCGATAATACAATCTGATAGAACTACCATCTTGTACATAGTTGGCTACAATTCAACGACTATTGATTGGGGAGTTCCAACTAAATACTATATAACTTCACAGACTTTTGGAACACTAGCGTAATGCTCAATGGATAATTTTTAATGCTGAATACTTTTAGAGTAATATTTGTTGATACAAATGGAAATGTAGTAACAAAACCATCTGCAAATTGTGAGTATGTTCAGAATTCAGATTCAGGTTACTATTCTTTTGATTGGGGATCTCCCGGAGAATACTCTGAAGGCACTAGCTCAAACAGTATTTCCGCTGAGTATGCCTTTGATAATAGATCTGTCAATGATTTATTTAAAAAGTACGGTATACAACCAACAGGATTTGTTGGTGAGGATCCTTTACCAAAAACACTAAAAGATTATGGCAGAACAGGGGAACTTGTCAATTCTGGTAACATGGGGAGACCGACCAAAACTTCCTCTGGTGTTACTCTTAACTGGCCAGGTTCATCGGTTGGTACTCAAACAACAGACGCTTTCGCAAAAGATAGATTTATTTTAGATGCGTCTTCCAAACCTATGCCACTGGATCAGGGTGGACTCGGGGCGAATCTTAGAACACCATCCGATCTATTTGAAAGTAATAAATCTATTCGTGTTATAGGTGGAAATGACACAGACGCTAGAGATTATTCTGAGACTACCTCTGATTTAGAATTTGATCAGGATGCTAGTGAGGGTAATGTAGATTCTTCTGGAGATAGGTTTCCAAAGTATCTTTACCTTGGTATTGTGGCTGCTGGTGGTCCTTGTGGTGGGGTGATCTCTTGTAAAAACCCTAATTTCAGTAACACTGATAGTGGTGGTGGTGTAATACCCACCTGTCCGGGTGCAGTAGATGCTGTTGATGGAAACAAGGGACTCTATATATGTCCTTCTTATAGTAAATATTCTAGACAAAGTTGGAGTGCAGGTCAAGGTGGCTTTGTCCGGTGGCCGGCGTTTACTAATTTTGTTTCTACTCTTGGTGATGATGTTGGTTCGGATCCCGATAGCGGCCTGCCCCCAAATCAATGGGTAAATAGAGTCTCTGAATCTGGTAAAAAAGTCGGAGTTTTCTTGAAAGCATGTGAAGGCACTGCAATAGATGACAGTTCTGATAGAAAAACATTAATTGTCAGACTTGTAAACCTTGGTAAAGGTGGTGTAGAATCTTATAATACAAATGATGTCATAACAAATGATGGCACTGGTGATTTGTTATATAATTTAGCAGTCAATAAAGAATCTACCACATTCCCTTCTATTACAGATCGACACACAGAAATTGAAATCTACGAATCATCTGAAACCGGTTCTTTGACATGGGCAGACAATGGTGTCCTTTCAATTAAGTGCGAGGGTGGTAGAGCATTACCAACGGTAAAAGGATTTACCACACCAAGGACTTGTGCTAGTCAAATTGCTGCGGGTCAATGTTCAGATTGTTACGATTTCATACAAGGTGGTGATGCAATCATAAAGGAATGCACCGGGTGGCCAGGCATCGAGTATAATAACTTTGTCCCTGAAATTTCCTCTAATCCGAACACTGTCACTCTACAACCAGAAGTAATTATAACAAAGGGTCCAAAATTTGATGTGGGAAGATACTCCATGGCAAGAACCGACCAAGGAGACTTCGTTGACGTTGGTTTTAATATGTTTGGTGGAATAGAGGGTATAGAAAATTCTGATGATTGGTATGATAGAGCCGGTGGGGTGCAAAGAAATGTTGAAGTTATTGAAGTACCAATTCAAACCGCAGACGCTCCAGCCGAACCAATATTGATCAATGGACAGGTTGCCTCTGATTATACTTTCCGTGGAGACACTAAATATATTCTTGATCAAAGTATGAGTGTTGGTGTTGACAATAATGAATTCCCTCTTATTATTTCTGGTGGATTCTATGACCGAGGTGAAGATGTTGCGGATATAAGTGAGACTCCCATCCCACCATTCATGAAAGTAGAATACTTTCTTGAGGGTAAGAAAGTAACTGCAACCCAGTACTACACTATGAGTACATTCGAAAAGTCTACCACACGAAAAATTGAAATGACATTATCAAAAAATGGTGATTGTGATTCTTTAATTTTTGGTACAGGGTTACTTAATAGAATTAGTAAATACATTCCTTCGACAACTCAAACCATACCAGAGCCGGGACTAGGAGCCAAGTCTAATTTTGTCATAGAAACACAGAATGTTGACATTGAAGATTTCCATGAGGGTGTTGGTGGTAATGGTGGTGCTGTGTATGTTGGTTGGGGTGAGCAGGTAAACAATGCTGTCTCTGATGTTATTGGACGCAGATCTGCTCGTGGTGCTGAGACCGGCGCTCTACTTATCGGGGGTAATGGATTTGGTGAAACATTAATTAGACCAGAACCAATTAATTCCCAAGCACTTACCGCTCTAGAAGATGAAATCATTGAAGGCAAAACATCACCTATTGCTGTTGCGGGTGATGAAAATCAGTATCAGAATATAACATACAACAGTGTCTGGACACCAAACAAGAGACTTTCTACAACGTTGAACGGTGAGGATGGTACTAACCCTTATCCTCCGATCGGTGATGCGGAGACAAAAGGAAACGATGTTGCCCCTATCTTTAGATTTACAGAGATGCCTGAAATAACAAGGGAAGGTGATTTCTGGATTACCGCTCAAGCTTATCACATGGAAGGTATTCATAAGATAACATTTATCATGGACGGTGGTGCTCCGGTCGATGTATATGAACCTATTGAACATCCGGATAATTTGGGTACTGATTATGATAACAGCGCAAGTGGTATGGGTAAAGGGTATAAAGAGTACATGGTTCGAGTCAGCACTGCTGGGATGGAGCATAATAAAGTTCATGAAATTCGTGCGATCGCATGGCCCAACAGTGGATATCCCATTGTGCTGCAAGGAGAAAAACAGGATCAAGACAGAAAAATAAGTGGTGCATCGGCACACCCTGAAGAATATAGCATCAGTCCAACTGTTTACCCTTGGCAGAAGAATGTTTGGCCCGAGGAATGTGGGATAGATGTTGCTCCTGATACAGATCCTGAGACAAATCTTCCTAAAGTTTGGCCACCAAAACTCAGGGATGATCCACAGATGGTTGATTATGCTTATTATCCCGAATCTCAATTTATTGATCAAGCTACTGGAGAGCCGTTCTGGGATGAGCTAGACAAATCAATTTATACATCACCAGATGAAGACCCAAAGGAGTGGGATGTTATACCAGGCGAACTTATTCCTAATATGCAAGGATACGCTGATCATAATGGTAACCCTGCATGGTGGATCCGATCCGGTGAAGTAAATACTGTTGCGTATCATGGTTTCTGGTTTAGATACCAACTATCTCCCGAACTCGATAGTGCTGGTAGACCTGTGGATCCCGGTAACAACACACGACGCAGAGTCATATATGTGGACTCTTCATATAAAGAAGGTACATCTTGGTATAATGGAGCCTCTGATGGAACATACGGAAAACCTTATGAAACCATGGATGCTGCATTAAATGCTAAAAGAAATGATGGCACTAGTGAAGATTTTTATTCTGCTAAAGTATACCTAAAACCTGAAACATATCTGGATACAAATATTGCCGATATTAGTAATTCCGATTTAACTCCCATATCCGATGGATTTGTTAACGGTGCCGACCTAGCATTTTTATTGAGGGCTTTTGGTGACACTCCCGATAGTCCTGAATGGATCGATCCAGAAAAAATGTATAGCCTTGCTGATCTCAATAGAGACGGGATTGTAGACGCAAAGGACTTGGCTCTTCTCCTAGGAAACTGGACTGGCAATGATGGCACAGAATTGGTCGAAAGACTTAGAGGAAGCGTTAATAATTGGTTCGCTGCGAGTGATCCAAATGATGTTAATCAGAATGGTAACGAAAGATCGAATGCTGCACATGAGGGTAGTTTTCAGAACGCCGTTGATCATGATGTAAGCCGAGACTCTTTACAGAATCCTGCGTGCCATTTTCTTTCAATTGAACCAGATATCACTTGGTATGAAGAAAAAACAAATAGCACTGAGGGTTACTGGAATCCAAATAAAGCAGCCCCCGAGTTTAACAATGAAATTATAATGTTACCATTTAATTCTGGCTGGAAAGGTTGGAATGATGATGAAACTGCGTTGGGTGGAAGACCTAAAAATTTAAATCTACACATCAAAAATGTGCGCTTTGTAACAGGCCTTCAGGTTAAAGATAGACTCGACATGTTCTTATTCAATAACAGGAATGATATTGCTTTTAGTAATACTCTACCAGAGGGACATAGACACAAAGATATGAGTTTTATTTTAGATAGTTGTATGTTAAATCACTGGTCGGGATTGGGTGAGCAACTTAAGTATATTGATTCCAATGGTGTTCGTATAGGTGATAAGGTAAGATATCCAGATCCCCGTGACCAAGGTACAAATGAATTT
>TARA_R110001592_G_scaffold87414_2_pt1 | contig 13983 bp, 12 predicted proteins | sample TARA_R110001592 | Tara Oceans TARA_R110001592 (sample SAMEA4398387) | marine metagenome | biome: Polar Biome; feature: [SRF] surface water layer (ENVO:00010504); material: water (ENVO:00002006), including particulate matter (ENVO:01000060) such as... | depth 5 m
GGCGTGCCTTGAGCTTGCGCCTGGCCTTGGCTCCGACCTGTTGCGCCATCTCCTGATTGGCATTCACCGAACCGGAGCGGGTACGTTTGGGGTCGCGACTCATGTCCATCGATCCTGCATTGAGACGAAGCGCCGCATGAAGCCTGTCTCCAAGCGCGCCATTGCCGCACGCATCTCGGTTTGCTGAGCGTTTTTGCTGAGAAAGTCCTGCTCGACCGCATCGCGCAAATGCGTCAGATCCTGACCACGCAGCGCACGCCGAACGGAGATCACAACATCTGGTCCCGTCTTTACCAGTACCCCTTCGTCCAGGGCTACGAACACCTCACCCTCTGATGTCGACATAAAACTGAGAATGCCCGGTGTCAGCGCCGCAACACAGTCCAGACGATGTGGCAACAAACCGTATGAACCCCGTACCGTCTCGACGACGATACGCGTAATGTTGATTTCGTTAGCGAATACCTCAAAGGGCAACAGTATCTTAAGTGACATCCCCGGCATCGGCGTCCTCCTTAACGACTCGCCTTTCGGATTTTGTTTTTGCCTTGATAAACGCTTCATCAACCGCGCCGATCATGTACAGCGCGCTTTCGGGCAGATCCTTGAACTCGTCCGCCAGGATACGCTCACATCCATCCAGCGCATCTTCGAGGCTGACGAGCTTGCCCTTCATATTGGTGAACTGTTCGGTAGTGAAGAACGGTTGAGTGAGAAAGCGCTCTAGCCGGCGTGCTCGGGCTACCACCTTGCGGTCGTCAGGCGATAGCTGCTCCAGCCCGAGCATGGCGATGATGTCCTTCAGCTCCGCATATTGGGCTAGCGTCCGGCGGATGGCCTGAGCTATTGCATAGTGATGCTCACCCACTATGCCCGGAGTGATCATCTTTGAACTGGACTGTAACGGATCAATGGCAGGAAAGAGGCCTTCGCTGGCACGTTTGCGCGACAGGACAATGGATGCCGACAAGTGAGAGAACGTGTGTACTGCGGCGGGATCAGTAAAGTCGTCCGCAGGAACGTATACCGCCTGGATCGAAGTGATGGCGCCATTATTGGTGTTAGCTATGCGCTCTTCCAGCGCCGCCAGTTCGGTGCCCATGGTGGGTTGATACCCGAGCCGTGAGGGCATCTGACCCATTAGCCCTGAGACCTCAGAGCCGGCCTGGATGAAACGGAAGATATTGTCGATCAGCAGCAATACATCTCGATGCTCATCGTCGCGAAAATACTCTGCCATCGTCAGTGCCGCATGCCCCACCCGAAAACGCGCTCCAGGAGGCTCATTCATCTGCGCGAATATCATCACCATATTGGGTAACACACCGGCATCCTTCATTTCACGATGCAGCTCTTCTCCCTCCCGCGAACGTTCGCCGATGCCACAGAAAATGCTAACGCCTTCCTGATGACCAATCATGTTGTGGATCATTTCAGTCAGCAGCACCGTCTTGCCAACACCAGCACCACCAAACAGACCCGCTTTGCCACCGCGCTCCATCGGAGTGAGCACATCAATGGCTTTAATACCGGTCTCGAATATCTGGGAATGGGTCGACCGATTGACCAGTGGCGGCGGAGCGCTATGCACAGAGCGCCATTGCACGTCTTTCAGGGGTGGTCCTCGGTCAACGGTATTGCCGAACACATCGAACATGCGTGACAGAATCTGCTTGCCTACCGGCGCTTGTAACGGCCCGCCGGTATCTTGTACAGACATGCCGCGGGCTAGACCTTGCGTAGGTGTCAGAGCGATACCGCGAACATGATTTGCGTCACGCTGGGCTAGTACTTCGATTGCGACCCTGTCGTCATCACCAGCACGCAACAGGGTATGGACAGGGGGCAGTGCAGTGTCAAAGCGTATGTCGATGACGCTGCCACGGACCGAAGTGATGATTCCAACGTTGACCACACCTGCTTTGGCTCTGACTCGGTGCTCCGTCATCTCGAGCTCTCTCATCTGTTGTTCGATTTGCTCATAAACAGGTCATGAGCTTTCAGAACCCTGCAACACCACCTTACGTTATTGCATCAGGAAAAGGGTAAATATTGCAACTTAGCTCTAGACTTTATCAGTAAAGCACATGCGCTTTAGGATGCCGCCTGCAATACCTATGTGCGGTACCGAACAGAGTATTGGCAGCAATAACGTATGGTGGCAGGCTGTCAGAGTTGCATATTATGGAGCGATAAATGCCTGAACTATCAGCGCCGCAGGACAATAATCTGCTGGGCATGCTGTCTGAAGAGGTTCAAGAACGACTCTTCTCACATCTTGAGTGTGTGCAACTACCGCTGGGCAAAGTGCTCTACGAGTCCGGTGACACCATGCGTTATGTGTATTTTCCAATCGACTCTATCGTTTCATTGTTGTACGTGATGGAAAGCGGTGCCTCTGCGGAAATATCAGTGGTAGGCAATGAGGGACTGGTCGGTATATCCCTTTTTATGGGCGGAGGAAGCACTCCCAGCCGCGCGGTTGTACAAAGCGGTGGCCGCGCCTACCGTCTAACAGCCCAGCGTCTAAAGGATGAGTTCAACCGTCATGGTGACCTGCTGGTGTTGATGTTGCGCTATACCCAAGCGCTCATTACACAGATGGCACAAACAGCGGTATGCAACCGTCATCACTCTATTGACCAACAGTTGTGTCGCTGGCTTCTGCTATCCCTCGATCGCTTACCGAGCAATAAGCTGACCATGACTCAAGAGCTGATTGCCAACATGCTCGGTGTTCGTCGCGAGGGCGTAACTGAGGCAGCGGGCAAATTGCAGCGTCAAGGCGTAATCGAATATAGCCGTGGACATATCACGGTTCTGGATCGTAAAAAACTTGAGCAGTTAAGCTGTGAATGTTACGCAGTAGTGAAAAAAGAGACTGATCGCCTGCTGTCCTATCCGCAGCCCTTCAGTCCGAAGGACGACCAGATGCTTAAAACTGAAAAGAACGTCCCGGTGAATTAATCCATAGAACCTTGGCATTAGTCCGAGCTATAGCGTACAACTGAGCGGCGCACCGCTCATGACCTAGTCATGCACACCTCTACAGCGCACCAATCCCGATCGCAAACTATGCATCCATTAGTAAGTAGCTCGGGCCTTGCATCCATGTCCTCAAGGACACTCTCCTCGCAGTATTCTAAGCACCAGCACCAAGATCACTGATACGACGACCAGCACCCTGGTGCTGCAGCGAACAGATCAAGACCAGTTTGTCCGATAGACTTAACAAGCGAGATCGTCAAGCACCGTTCACGTCTCTATCGGATATCTTCGTGCTGCTGGAGACGTTTTATGTCCGTAGCAATCCCCATCCCATTTACCAATCAGTTGCTCGACTGTCTTCCGCGTAAAGAACAAAACAGAGTCCTGGAACAATGCGAAACGGTTCAGCTGGAGTTCGGTAGTGTTCTGTGTGATTGCGATCGTCCTTTTCTGCATCTGTACTTTCCGACGACCTGTATTGTTTCCTTGGTGGCCACAATGAGTGGGCACCCCCCATTGAAGCTGGGGTTGATTGGTAATGAGGGTATGCTAGGAGCTACGTTGGCTCTGGGCGTGAATAGCGCTCCCAGCCGTGCGGTGGTGCAGGGGCCAGGTAATGCTCTTCGTATAAGTGCGCCTGAACTGAGACGCGCGCTGCGCGACATACCACTGTTGAGGCGAGCCCTCAAACGCTATCTTTACGTACTCATGACCCAGCTGTCGCAGAATGCCGCTTGTGTCCACTTTCATGAGATTGAACCGCGCCTGGCACGCTGGTTGCTGATGACTCAGGATCGTGCCCATGCGGATCATTTCTATCTGACTCATGAGTTTCTCGCTGACATGCTCGGAGTGCGTAGAAGTGGTGTAACAGTTGCTGCGGGCGCCCTGCAGACGCGGGGACTTATCCATTACAGCAGAGGAAATATCACCATTCTCGACAGGCAAGGGCTGGAAACGGCGGCCTGTGAATGCTATGACGCATTGCTTAATGAGCATGCGCGTTTATTCCCATCCCACGCTCGGCTAATGCTGCTCGACAGTTGACCCGACGCCGGCCAGACCGTCTGCAATAAGCTCTCTTTACAATTTTTTCCTCGCTCGGGGTGTCTCACCTTGAGGCTTCTTTGTGTCTGCTTGTCAGACCAATGTCTAGTCACGCGCGGCGTAGCGCAGTGCTAACGTGACTGTGCGATAAAAACAACAATCGGAGATGGTCATGTCCTTATCTAAAGAAGAGGCAGCTCGAAGCTACTGGAGGGAAAACCTTCAGTTCATGCTGATCTTGCTGGTCATATGGTTTTCGGTGTCTTTTGGCGCCGGGATTCTGTTCGTCGACTTTCTGGATCAGTTCAGGTTCTTTGGGTTTCCGCTTGGGTTCTGGTTTGCCCAGCAAGGCTCTATCTATTCGTTCGTCGTTCTCATCTTTGTGTATGTCTGGAAGATGAACCGCCTCGATCGCAAATACGATGTTCATGAAGAATAATAACAGGAGCCAGTAAATGGAAACCCAAACCCTGATCTATCTCTTTGTAGGTGCGACTTTCGCGCTCTACATTGGGATTGCGATATGGACTCGTGCAGGCAGCACCAGCGAGTACTACGTAGCAAGCAAAGGTGTTCACCCGATTGCGAACGGCATGGCCACCGGTGCGGACTGGATGTCAGCTGCATCGTTTATCTCAATGGCGGGCATCATCTCTTTTACCGGTTACGATGGCAGTGTGTATCTCATGGGCTGGACCGGTGGTTATGTGCTCCTGGCCATGTGTTTGGCGCCGTACCTGCGCAAGTTTGGCAAGTTCACCGTGCCGGAGTTCGTGGGCGAGCGATATTACTCGCAAACGGCTCGAGTAGTGGCGGTCATCTGCGTGATTTTCATCTCCTTTACCTATGTTGCCGGACAGATGCGCGGTGTCGGCATTGTGTTCTCGCGTTATCTACAAGTAGATATCAACCTCGGCGTGCTCATAGGCATGGCGATCGTGTTCTTCTACGCGGTACTCGGCGGAATGAAAGGCATTACCTACACGCAGGTAGCGCAGTATTGCGTCATGATGTTCGCTTACATGGTGCCAGCAATTTATATCTCATTGCTGATCACCGGTAATCCGATCCCCCAACTGGGCTTCGGTAGCACCGTGTCGGGTACCGACACCTATGTGCTGGACGCACTAAACGGGCTCGGTGCCGAATTGGGGTTTGCTGAATATACCGATGGCAGCAAGTCGACCATCGATGTATTTTTCATCACCATGGCACTGATGGTAGGTACCGCTGGCTTGCCGCATGTGATTGTACGATTCTTCACAACCCCTACTGTTCGTGATGCAAGAAAATCAGCAGGTTACGCGCTTCTCTTCATAGCCATTCTATATACTACCGCCCCTGCAGTAGCCGCATTTGCTCGCACCAATCTGTTGACCAGTATTCCGAATGTTTCCTACGAGAGCATTCCTGAATGGTTCACAACCTGGGAAACAGCCGGTCTGGTTGCTTGGCAGGACAAGAATGGCGACGGTGTAGTCCAGTACAGTCCGGGTGCACCTTTCAAAGGTGCTCCGACCTTTGCCGGCGAGCCGGGCGAGTACGGTCAGCGTATGGTAACCAACGCCCCGACCGACAATGCAAACGAGCTGTACGTTGATCGCGACATTATAGTGCTGGCCAACCCTGAAATTGCCAATCTACCTGGCTGGGTTGTTGCGTTGATCGCTGCCGGCGGCCTAGCTGCGGCGCTCTCGACAGCCGCTGGCCTGCTACTGGTTATATCGACATCTGTGTCACACGATTTGCTCAAGAGCAACATGATGCCCAACATCACCGAGAAGAAAGAGCTGCTCGCAGCTCGGATCGCGGCGGGGGTGGCAATCCTGATTGCCGGCATATTCGGGATCTATCCGCCGGCCTTTGTTGCTCAGGTAGTCGCCTTTGCCTTCGGTCTGGCTGCAGCGTCCTTCTTCCCGGTTATCGTGATGGGGATTTTCTCCAAGAAGATGAACAAGGAAGGTGCGATTGCAGGCATGATCGTGGGTCTCACGTTTACTTTCAGCTATATCGTGTTCTTCAAGTTCATCAGCCCTGAGATGGATAATGCCGCGTACTGGTGGTTTGGTGTCTCGCCAGAGGGCATCGGCACGCTGGGCATGATCTTCAATTTCGTTGCTGCTATCGCGGTCGCGTCCTTTACCAAAGCCCCGCCAGAACGTATTCAGCTTCTTATCGAAGACATTCGGGTTCCCCGGGGAGCTGGTGGAGCAGTTGATCATTAAGTAACCAGGCGCATCCAGCCTAAGCAAAACGCCCCGACTGATTCGGGGCGTTTTACTGTCTATCACTTCACGATTTACACGCCCGAATCCAGTCAAACCACGCTCTGGGACAGAAGTATACAGGAGTAGTTGGGGGTCTCGACTGCTTCGATCGGCACCCGATAGTTACCCCGCTGGATATGACAGTGCAATCGCTTGCTGACGTTTTCGTACTGATACAGGTGCTGATCCATGGCTGTCTAACTTGAAACCGGCTTTTTGGATTATATTTTGAGCAGTTCTAACGAGTGTAAGAACCAAAAATAAATGCGCAAAAAAAGAGGTGTGACAAAAGACGTGTTAGCTGTACGAATATACAGTAGACTTATCCTGCCGGTCTGGGCAGACATTCAGTGCCGGGAATCACCATCAAGCCAGAGGTATGAGTATGGCCGTTGAAGTTGTTTATCGCAGTAGCAGAGACCCGGAGCAGCTGTTCATGGATAAAGCCGAAGCCGATCGTCACGACAAGATGTTGGAGCTGGCAGAGGTTCTGGGTGAGGTCCTGCAGAGTGCCGTCCCGTCCCTCACGGAAAAAACCGCAGAAGACGTCAGTCTGTTCATGGCGCAAAATCGCGACGTATTTGCCAAGGCATTCAAGAATAACCTGGACGGATTGTCCGACCTTATTCCGAGCAACTCAGCTGTTTAAGGTAAGTCGAGCTCTCAGAGTGCGCCCCGGCGGGCTTGACGCAGGCGGCGCCAATGCCCGAGCCGGGCATTCAATTCTTCCAGTGTAGTAATACCCTGAACACGTGCTTTGCTTAACAGGATCAGTGCAATTTCGGCGGTCGCCAGTGCGTCGGCGGAGGCGTTGTGGCGCTGGCTGTTGTTCAGGTGAAAATGCTTCTGCCAGTCATCCAGGCCGCCACGACCAACAGAAGCATCGGGGCACAACATGGGTGCCATTTCGGCGACGTCGATAAACGGATGTTGCAAGCGTTGACCCATGTCTTCACGTAAACCGCGGCGCAGCATGCGCTGATCGAATCCGGCGTGGAACGCAAGGAAAACACATGTGCCAGAAAACTCCATGAAATCAAGCAGTGCATCCGCAGCGCCCATGCCCTCGGCAATTTCGCTAGGCGGGATGCCGTGAATGAGGATTGATTCGGTTACTTTGTGATTGGCTCGATAAAGCGTGCACTCGTACTGGGTACCCATGTCGATAGCACCCTGTTCGATGACAACCGCTCCGATCGATAGCACCTTGTCTCGACGGGTATCCAGACCGCTGGTCTCAAGATCCATGACTACTAGGCGCGCTTGCTCGAGCGGAGTTTCATCTATCGCCTGGGGCGGCGGAAGATGCGTCTTTCGAGTTTGCTGCGCCTCGGTAAGGATGGCATCGCTTCGCCGGGTAAACCAATCGAAGGGATTCATAGCTGGTAACGCAGGGCCAAGCTCGCCTGCAGTCGCTTGGCCTGTCGGAACGACTCGCGCAGAATGCGTCGATCAAGATGATTCAGGTTGTCGGGGTCAATACGATTACTGAAGGGTCGGCCCTCCCGATCCTGACGTTGATGCTGTTGCATGCGTATGAGTTGTATGAAGTGGTATGCCTCTTCGTACGCATCCGCATCCTTGGCCTCGATTACGCCCTGAGATTTCAGGAGGCTGAAGCGCTCGAGGGTATTGCACTCGGCAATTCCATGGGACAGTGCAAGCAGGCGTGCCCCATCGACAAAGGGCATGAGGCCCTGCCTTTTCAGATCCAGGGTATCTTTCTCTGAGCCGCTGCGTGCAACAACAAAATCACGAAAACGCCCGATAGGTGGCCGCAGTACCAACGCATTCTGGGCCAGCATACGCTGGAAAAGGGTGTTGGTACTGACCTTGTGCAGTACGCCGTCGAACAGCTTTTCAGCCTGAGTAGGCTCTCCCCATATCACCCGAAAATCGAAATAAATCGATGAAGACAGCAAGTTTTCTGGTGTGGCGGAACAGATAAAGCGATCAAACCGCGACTCCCACTCCCGCTGTGAAAGGCATAGCTCCGGATTGCTGGCCATGATATTGCCTTTACACAGGGTAAATCCGCACTCGGCCAACGCTTCGTTGATTTTGCCGGCCAGAGGTAATAATTTGGCGCGTATGCTTGCTGCATGGGCCGCATCTTCAGCCTCGAAAAGAATGCCGTTATCCTGGTCGGTATGCAGCGTCTGTTCGCGTCGCCCCTCGCTGCCAAAGCACAGCCAGGTAAAGGGAATACCGACATCGCCGTGCTCGGCCATGCACAGCTCAATCACGCGGCATACCGTATGGTCGTTAAGCAGCGTGATGATATGGGTTATCTGGGTAGAAGAAGCGCCGTGGGCGAGCATACTCTCGACCAGTTGCCGGATGTCGGTACGCAGTGAGGTTAGGGTACTGACGCGACTCGCCTGGCGTATGGTGCGTGCCAAGTGCACTAGATCAACCTTTTGCAAAGAGAACAGGTCTCTCTCGGACACCACGCCGACAAGTCGTTCGCGGTCGACCACACATATATGTGCTATGTGTTGACCGGTCATTGCTATGGCGGCATCAAACGCACTGGCGGAGGAGGGTAGGCTGAATGGTGAGGCTGTCATTACCTTGCCGATGGCTTCGTCCATATCTGTATCTGCAGTCGCAATAATACGGCGCAGGTCGCGCAGTGTAAAAATGCCCACTGGCTTCTGCCGTTCATCCACGATGACAATACTGCCTACACTGGCTTCGTGCATCAGTCTGACTGCTGCGCGCACTGACAGATGAGGGTCGCAACTTACCGGGCTGCGCACAGCCAGTTCGGCCAGTCGGGTATCAAGGGAATATTGTGCGCCCAGATTCTCTGCCGCGCGCATTTGCGCCTGTTGATTAACCTGATCAAGCAGACTGCTGACGCCGCGTAGAGCAAAGTCCCGGAAACAGGCGGAAAGACCGAACAATTTGACGAACTCGGTACGGGGCAAGATTAGGCAAAAAGTATCTTCACCCGCGAGGTGTTCTGTCCGTGTTTCCCTTTCACCTATCAGCGCCGCCAACGGGAAGCACTCGCCCACACTGATCTCGAAAGTGGTTTCTGGCATCTCTTGACCAGCAAGCAAACGTTCGCCGCGAACCAGCCCCTGTTTAACGATATGGAAATATTCAACCGGTCCTTGGTGTGGACTTATGATCGAATCGCCCTGAGCAAAAAAACGTAGCTGGCAATGCTCAACGAGGTACGCCAGATGGTTGGTTTCCATCTGATTGAAGGGCGGGTAAGCGAGCAGGAATGTCATGGTGCCATGGACGTTTTGCATGACCGCGGTTTTTCCAGCCTCGGCGAAAATCGTGTCTTTTGTCATAGGCGGTTAGTCACGGATGGTCGGCCTTGGGTAAAACCCTATTAAGTGTGTGTTGATTATGCGATGACGGGCAATTTACGCCCACCCGACATATGTCTAGTTCCCCTAGGCACCGTAAGGGCTACTCTTGAGAACAAACAAGAGGAATAATTGTCATGTCTGTGCAAAGTTATCAGCAAGCCTACCGCCAAGCCAGTGAAGAACCGGAAACATTCTGGGCCAAGCAGGTTGCTAGGCTGAATTGGCACACCCCACCTGTATCGATCATTGCGCAGGACGCAGAGGGTAATCATCAATGGTTTCCTGATGGACGCTTGAATACAGCATGGCTGGCTCTGGATGCTCACGTGCTGGCAGGCAGGGGCGATCAGCCGGCATTGATCTACGACTCGCCTGTAACGTCGACCAAGTCGACGATCACCTATGCCGATCTGACCCGTCGGGTGGCCCAATGTGCAGGGATGCTGCGCGATCTCGGAGTGGAACGCGGGGATAGAGTCATCATATATATGCCGATGATTCCAGAGACCGTGATTGCGATGCTGGCCTGCGCCCGCCTGGGTGCTGTGCACTGCGTAGTATTCGGTGGTTTTGCAGCGCCAGAGCTCGCCGTACGAATCGATGACGCGCAGGCCGATATCGTCTTGACAGCTTCTTGCGGTATTGAAGTAGATCGAATTATTCCATACAAGCCGCTGGTTGACGCCGCGATCGAGCAGGCGCGGCATCCCGTGCGTCACTGTGTGGTTTTCCAGCGCACGCAGTGTATTGCCGATCTGTTCGCCGACCGCGACCTGAACTGGCAGCAGGCCCTAGTAAATGCCGAGCCTGCGGATGCCGTGGCGGTATGTGCTACCGATCCCCTGTATATACTCTATACATCCGGCACGACCGGTAAGCCAAAGGGTGTCATGCGTGACCATGGTGGACATGCGGTAGCCATGCTTTACAGCATGCAGTCGGTCTATAACGTGGGTATTGGTGATGTGTTCTGGGCCGCTTCGGATGTCGGCTGGGTAGTCGGCCACTCTTATATTGTTTACGGCCCTTTACTTGCTGGCTGCACCACAGTGATTTATGAAGGCAAACCGATTCGCACCCCTGATGCGGGTAGTTTCTGGCGGATATGCAGTGAATACGGCGTTAAAGCACTGTTTGCTGCGCCCACTGCTTTTCGCGCTATTCGCAAAGAGGATCCCGACGCCAGACTGGCCAGCCAATATGATCTGACTCGTCTGGAGCGCCTGTATCTGGCGGGCGAGCGGCTTGACCCACCCACCTGGGCATGGCTCCAGGAGCACTTTAATCGGCCGATTATCGACCATTGGTGGCAAACTGAAACAGGCTGGGCTATCGCTGCAAACCCTGCTGGCTATGAGCTGCAAGCTCCCAAGATGGGCTCCGCGACCTGGCCCATGCCAGGCTATTTATTGAGTATTCTCGATGATGAGGGAATGCCAGTAGCCGCTGGCGTGCAGGGAAATATCGCTATTCGACTGCCATTGCCGCCAGGTTGCCTCACGGGTATCTGGGGTAATGCGGCCCGGTACCGAGAAGGTTACCTGAACACATTCCCTGGATTTTATCTGTCAGGCGATGCTGGATACATCGACAAGGACGGTTATGTGTTCGTAATGGGACGCACCGACGATATCATTAACGTAGCGGGCCACCGGCTCTCCACCGGAGAGATGGAGGAGGTGCTCGGTGCACACCCAGCAGTGGCCGAGTGTGCGGTGATCGGTATTCCCGATGAGCTCAAAGGCGAACTGCCACTGGGGCTTGTGGTTCTCAAGAATGGGATTGCAATAAGCCAGAAGCAGCTTGATGGTGAATTGACCGCTCTGGTGCGCCGGGACATAGGCGCGCTGGCCTGTTTTCAGCGCAGCGTCATTGTACAGCGTCTACCGAAAACACGGTCGGGCAAGATCCTGCGCCGCATCCTGAGGCAAATCGCCAGCGGAGAAGATTTCGCGGTGCCTTCCACCATCGACGATCCGGCTTGCCTGGATGAGCTGAAAAAGAAGCTGAACACGCCCTCGATCCGCTGAGAAGCGTTCCACTCGCGCAAACGATTTGCTATGGTAACGGCTATTAAATAGCGGCAGGGGAAACACTGCCAAGGCTGCCCGGAGCAGGATAACCGGCAGGCACAATACGCCGACCGTAAATTGCGCAAGGGGTGGGATTTGATCAAGGTACTCGTGGTTGACGACCATGATCTCGTACGTATGGGCATCAGTCGTATGCTCAGCGATGTTCCAGGTCTCAGCGTGGTGGGCGAGGCCGACTCCGGTGAAACCGCTGTGACCCAGGCACGGGCTCTCAAGCCGGACGTTGTGCTAATGGATGTCCGCATGCCGGGAATCGGCGGCCTGGAAGCGACCCGCAAGTTGCTCTTGCATGACAAGAACGTGCGTATTATCGCGGTGACTGTGTGTAACGAAGAACCCTTTCCTACACGCCTCATGCAAGCCGGCGCAGCCGGTTATGTAACCAAAGGCGCTGCACTGGACGAGATGGTCGCAGCTATTCGTCAGGTCGCCAGCGGACAACGCTACATCAGTCCCCAGATTGCACAGCAATTGGCGTTGAAATCATTTGCACCTTCCAGCGAGTCACCCTTCGACAGTCTGTCTGAGCGTGAAATGCAGATCGCCTTCATGATTGTCAGTTGCGAGAAGGTTCTGGCCATTGCTGACAAGCTGTGCCTCAGCCCCAAAACCGTCAACACCTACCGTTATCGGCTATTCGAGAAGCTCGCCATCACCAGCGATGTAGAGCTCACGCTATTGGCGGTTCGCCACGGCATTATTGACGCAATACCCCGTTAGCATGCAGCCACCAGAGTTCGATCCCAGCGCCTTTCTTGCCACCGTCGGTAACAAACCCGGTGTGTATCGCATGTTCGATGGCAAGGGCGAGTTGCTGTATGTGGGCAAGGCTAAAAGTCTGAAAAAACGGCTCTCCAGCTATTTCCGCAAGACGGGTCTGAGCCCCAAGACGGCCGCACTAGTTGCCCGCATTCAGCAGATAGACACCACCATTACCGCCAACGAGACAGAGGCCTTGCTGCTCGAGCAAAGTCTGATAAAGGCCTCCCGACCTCCGTATAACATCTTACTGCGGGACGACAAATCCTATCCGTACGTGTTTCTCTCCAGCCAGGACAGCTTCCCTCGGCTAGGACTGCACCGGGGCACTAAAAAGGTCAAAGGCCGTTATTTTGGGCCCTATCCCAGCGCTGGCGCGATTCGTGAAAGCCTGAGTCTGTTACAGAAGACCTTCAAGATTCGTCAGTGCGAGGACAGCTATTACCGCAACCGCAGCCGGCCCTGTCTACAACATCAGATCAATCGCTGCAAGGCGCCCTGCGTTGGGCTGGTGAGTGAGGAAGAGTACGCCGAGGATGTCCGTCATTCAGTCATGTTTCTGGACGGTCGCAGCAACGCCCTCACGGACGAGCTCAATCGCGCCATGGAGCAGGCTGCTCAGGACCTGAATTTCGAGCGTGCCGCTGAACTGCGAGACCAGGTTGGTTTGCTGCGTCGCGTGCAGGACCAGCAAAGCATGGACACCGAACAGGGCAATGTTGATGTCGTTGCTGCTGCGGTGTCACCTGGTGGCGCCTGCGTACATGTCATCATGGTACGCCAGGGCCGCGTACTTGGTAGCAAGAACCATTTTCCGCGGGTACCCATCGAGCAGACCCCCGGCGAGGTGCTGGCTGCTTTTTTGCCGCAGTATTATCTGGGCGGTGCAGAACGTGAACTGCCTGGAGAGATCATTGTCAACGCGGTGCACGAGGACCTTCCGGTCGTAACCGAAGCGCTGGCACAGGCACGCGGACATAACCTAAGCATCACTCATCGCGTGCGAGGGACTCGCAGCCGATGGCAAACAATGGCCGTGAATAACGCCGAGTTGGCTCTGACTGGCATGCTGGCGAATCGGCAGAATGTACAGGTACGTTTTGAGGCCTTACAGGAGGCATTGCATCTGGATGAGATGCCCACGCGCCTTGAGTGTTATGACATCAGTCACTCCAGCGGTGAGGCAACGGTGGCATCCTGCGTCGTATTTGGGCCCCAGGGTCCTTTGAAAAGTGATTATCGACGATTCAATATCGAAGGCGTTACCGCCGGCGATGACTACGCCGCCATGCGTCAGGCACTGATACGCCGCTTCAGCCGAATTCAACAAGGCGAAGGCAAGATGCCTGATATTCTTCTGGTCGACGGCGGCAAGGGCCAGATGTCGATGGCTCTGGAGGTTCTGCAAGAGTTGGCCATACATGATCTCACCCTACTGGGCGTTGCCAAAGGTGTTACCCGTAAAGCCGGCATGGAAACACTGTATCTCAATGATCC
>TARA_R110001592_G_scaffold25804_1_pt1 | contig 13973 bp, 7 predicted proteins | sample TARA_R110001592 | Tara Oceans TARA_R110001592 (sample SAMEA4398387) | marine metagenome | biome: Polar Biome; feature: [SRF] surface water layer (ENVO:00010504); material: water (ENVO:00002006), including particulate matter (ENVO:01000060) such as... | depth 5 m
TATCGCCATCTTAGGTATGGATGAATTATCTGAAGAAGACAAATTAGCTGTGAATCGTGCACGTAAGATTCAACGCTTTTTATCTCAACCGTTCTTTGTTGCTGAAGTATTCACCGGTTCTCCTGGTAAGTATGTGTCACTTAAAAACACTATCAGTGGTTTTAAAGGCTTACTTGCAGGTGAATACGATGATTTACCTGAGCAAGCTTTTTATATGGTTGGTTCTATCGAAGAAGCAGTTGAAAAAGCTAAAAACATGTAATTTGCTTGGGCGTGTTAGGTTAACGTAAGTCATCGACTTATTGACTATCTAACCGCCTACTTTAGGAGGTCAAAATGTCAGCAATGACGGTAAATCTAAATGTAGTAAGTGCAGAAGAGAATCTATTCTCTGGACGTATTGAATCATTACAGATCACAGGTTCAGAAGGTGAACTAGGTATTATGCCTGGTCACGCACCTTTATTGACCTCGCTAAAACCTGGTATGGCTCGTATTGTTAAATATGGTGGCTCAGTAGATGTTATATATCTTTCTGGCGGCATGTTAGAAGTTCAACCAAATAACGTAACCGTATTAGCTGATATAGCGATACGTGCAGACGATTTGGATGAAAAAGAAGTATTAGAAGCTAAGCAACGTGCAGAAAAACACATGAACGCCCATGGCGGAGATGTTGGTTTTGCTGAAGTTGCTGCTGAATTAGCGCGAGTAACTGCGCAATTACGCGTAATACAAGCGTCTAATAAGAAAGTCTAACTTTACAGACAAAGCACTAAGTTTTAGTGACAGAAAAGCGATATTTACTTAAGGTATATATCGCTTTTTTTTGTCTTTAATATACTGGCTAATTAAGTCTTACCACACGGCCACTCGGTTAAATTTACTGAACCTTGTTAAACGATTAATCTTGATGATGTAAAAATATATCAGATACTTATAGCGCTACATGGCTATAGTTTATCTGTTAAAACAAGGTTACAATATTTGTTATTACCATCAAAAACATAAATAACGGATATACTATGTCTCTTTCAGTTGTCATTCTTGCCGCGGGTAAAGGTACTCGCATGCGTTCATCACTTCCTAAAGTACTTCATGCAATTGCTGACAAACCTATGGTTAGCCATGTCATTAATGCTGCACGCCAATTAAACGCTGATAATATCTATATTGTCTATGGCTTTGGTGGTGAAGTATTAAAAGCGACAATAGCGAATAGTAGTGCAAATGATGATTTAACCTTTATTGAACAAAAAGAACAACTAGGTACCGGACATGCCGTAGATATGGCATCACCTTTCATTAAAGATAATGAAAATGTTTTAGTGCTTTATGGTGATGTACCACTGACCAAAGTTAGTACATTAGAAAAATTATTAGCGGTTAAACCAGACCATGGTATGGGATTACTAACGGTAAATTTAGCTGATCCTACTGGCTACGGTCGTATTATGCGTAAAGATAATGCAGTGGTTGGCATCATAGAGCAAAAAGATGCTTCGGCCGAACAGTTATTAATTACCGAAGCTAATACCGGCATTTTATTAGCAAATGGTGGCGATTTAAAACGTTGGTTAGCAAATTTGTCAAGTGACAATGCCCAAGGTGAATATTACTTAACTGATATTATTGCCGCATGTCATCATGAAGGTAAAACTATTGCTACTGCTCATCCCGATACCGAGATTGAAGTTGAAGGTGCCAATAATCGAGTGCAACTTGCTTCATTAGAACGAGCTTTCCAACTACGTGAAGCCGAAGCGTTAATGATAGCGGGGGCAAGCCTACGTGATCCTAATCGCATCGATATTCGTGGAAACGTAGTCATTGGAGAAGAAGTGCATATCGACATCAATTGTATTTTTGAAGGTGATGTTTCTTTAGCGAATGGTGTGCAAATCGGTGCCAATTGTATTTTAAAAAATTGTACAATCGGCGAAAATAGCATAGTTAAAGCAAATAGTATTATCGAAGACGCCGTTGTTGGTAAAGATTGTTCTGTCGGCCCATTTGCTCGACTGCGCCCCGGCTCTGTAATGAATAAAGATTCTCATGTTGGTAATTTTGTTGAAATAAAAAAAACAACCTTAGGAGTTGGGAGTAAAGCGGGACACTTAACTTATTTGGGCGATACCATTATTGGTCAAAATGTTAATATTGGTGCTGGAACCATCACTTGTAACTATGATGGTGTTAATAAGTTTAAAACCATTATAGACGACGGTGCTTTCGTCGGTTCAAATAGTTCGTTAGTGGCCCCGGTTACTATTGGTGCTAATGCTACCGTAGGTGCAGGCTCTGTTATTGCTAAAGATGTAGCAACCAATGAACTTGCGGTTGCTAGAGGTAAACAACGAAATATAGCCGGCTGGCAAAGACCAACCAAGAAAAGCTAGGTTAATTTATATTTAAAATGAAAGAGGCGCAATATGCGCCTCTTTTTTATGTTCACTGATATGAATTAGGATTAATATCAGTGAAATAAATATTTATTGCCATAAAAGCATACTTTTGTTCTAATAGCTTAAGTTACTAAACGAAACTTATTTGTAAGATAAGTGTCGAAACAAAAGATAAACTTAATCGCATGTCAAAAAGAAACACCCAGCAGCGTCGCCACAGTATTATCTCTGAGCTTAATGAGCACGGAGAAGTAAGTGTCGATAGTCTTGCAAAAAAATTCGTTACTTCAGAAGTAACCATCAGAAAAGATTTAGCTGCGCTAGAAAATAGCGGATTATTGCTCAGACGCTACGGTGGAGCTGTGCCTTTGCCTAGAGATATTATTGAGCATAAGTCTGATAAAGTTTCGAAACGAAAGGTTTCAATTGCCAGTAAAGCGGCAACACTTATTCGTGATCATAACCGCATCATTATCGACAGCGGTAGTACGACTTCGGCCTTAGTGAAAGAGCTTAATAGCAAACAAGGTTTAATCGTAATGACCAACTCTTTAGCTATAGCTTCTGACTTGCATGCGCTTGAAAATGAACCGACATTATTGATGACAGGGGGCACTTGGGATACACACTCTGAGTCTTTTCAAGGTCAAGTAGCGGAAAGTGTCTTGAGATCTTATGATTTTGACCAACTTTTTATTGGTGCCGATGGTATCGATATAGAGCGTGGCACGACTACTTTTAATGAGCTTTTAGGGCTTAGCCGCGTGATGGCCGACGTCTCTCGTGAAGTTATTGTACTTGTTGAATCTGAAAAAATTAATCGTAAAATACCTAACGTTGAAATTCCTTGGCAAAATATAGACATACTGATCACTGATGCAGATCTGTCTGATGAACTCAAAGCCAAACTCTTAGAACAAGACGTTAAATTACTCATTGCAAAATAAAAGGAAAAAACTATGTGTGGGATCGTAGGTGCTGTAGCACAACGTGATGTAGCAGATATATTAGTTGAAGGGTTAAAACGCCTAGAATACCGTGGATATGACTCAGCCGGTGTTGCTATTATCGATAATAACAACCAATTAAACAGAGTACGCCGCTTAGGCAAAGTACAAGAGTTAGCAGACGCTTTAATAACAACCCCTTTATCAGGTGGAACAGGTATTGCTCATACGCGCTGGGCTACTCATGGTGCGCCAAGTGAAGTGAATGCTCACCCACATGTATCTAGTGAAAATATCGCTGTTGTTCATAATGGTATCATCGAAAATCATCAAAGTTTAAGAATACGTTTGCAGGGCATGGGCTACGAATTTGTTTCAGAAACAGATACTGAAGTTATTGCTCATTTAGTTCATCTTGAATTGAAAACATCAGCGACCTTACTTGAAGCAGTACAAAAAACAGTTAAGCAGCTTGATGGCGCCTATGGAACAGTTGTACTTGATACGACCGATAAGAGTCGTGTAGTTGTTGCACGCTCTGGCAGCCCTTTAGTGATAGGTTATGGCGTAGGTGAAAATTTTATAGCCTCTGATATGATGGCGCTATTACCGGTCACCCGAAAGTTTGCTTTTCTTGAAGAAGGTGACGTTGCTGAAGTCACTCGTTTTGAAGTTAACGTATTTGATACTAACGGCGTACCCGTAAAGCGTGAAGCAAAAGAACAAGATATTAGTCAAGACAGTGGTGATAAAGGTGAATACCGTCACTACATGCTAAAAGAAACTTACGAACAACCTACCGCTATCCGCAATACTTTAGAGGGGCGCTTGTCTGGTAATGTGCTCGATATGAACACTTTTGGTGAAGGCGCTGATGAAATATTTAAGGGTATCGAACACGTACAGATTATTGCCTGTGGTACTAGCTACCATTCAGGTATGGTTGCTCGGTATTGGTTAGAGTCGCTAGCGGGTGTTTCTTGTAATATAGAGATTGCCAGTGAGTTTAGATACCGAAAGTCTCATGTTCCTAAAAATGCCTTAATTGTAACTATCTCTCAGTCGGGTGAAACAGCTGATACTTTAGCGGCACTTCGCTTAGCAAAAGAGCTTGGCTATAAAGCCAGCTTAGTTATTTGTAACGTAGCCGGTTCATCTTTAGTCCGTGAATCTGATCTCGCTTTCATGACCAAAGCGGGCGCAGAAATTGGCGTTGCTTCTACCAAAGCTTTTACCACACAGTTAGTCGGCTTGTTAATGATGACTTGGGCTATAGGTAAACATCACGGTATGAGTGAAGCGGTTCAAAATGAAATCGCCAGTTCATTAATGGCTTTACCCAGTAAACTTGAAGAAGTCTTAGCATTAGCAAGTTCTATCGAAGATTTAGCAGAAGACTTTGCTGACAAACACAACGCTTTGTTTTTAGGTCGTGGCGACCAATATCCTATCGCTATGGAAGGGGCTTTGAAGTTAAAAGAAATCTCTTATATCCACGCTGAAGCATACGCCGCTGGTGAATTAAAACATGGACCATTAGCGTTAATCGATGCTGATATGCCTGTAATCGTTGTTGCGCCTAAAAATGATTTAATTGAAAAGCTTAAATCAAATGTTGAAGAAGTCCGTGCGCGCGGTGGCTTAATGTATGTGTTCGCTGACAGTGAAGCAAATTTTGCCAGTGATGATACGATGAAAGTTATTAATGTGCCGGTATGTGACGATTTAATCGCACCCATTGTTTATACGTTACCACTGCAATTGCTTTCATATTATGTCGCAATAATTAAAGGCACAGATGTTGATCAACCTCGTAACTTAGCAAAATCAGTTACCGTTGAGTAATAAGTCTTATATTAAAGAAAATTGTTGTTATCGATAAATAGGTTTGAGATCTAATCAGTAGATATGAGATCTTAATTATAAAGCGACTTACTCTTTTGAGTGGTCGCTTTTTTATTGGTCATAGATTCATTGTTAGGGTCTTTCATCTAATTTAGACACTAATTTGTCTTAATAAATAGTCCGCTTAACCTCCATTACACTTTTATCATTTTAGAAAATCACTCTTTATTTTCTACGATAACTTTGGTTGTTATCACAGCACTATTTTTATTTAAAAAAAAGTCATTAACGAGATTTTTCTCATTAATGACTTAGTTGATGCTTTACCTACAGCGCTTACATCCAAATAAATATAACTATAGAACGTGATAAGCGCTTTTTATTTCTTAGAACTTGTAGCTAATACCAAAGGTAATACGACGGTCTGTTATACCTTGAGCACATAACATAGCCCCTTCATTAACACATGACTGTGTAATGTCTGACTCTGTTAAGTTGACAGCTTCAACACCAAGGTTTAAATTTTCATCGACGTCATAACTTACACTAGCATTAAGTTGTCCTCTGTCATGCGTTACGACAGGGAAGCCTAATGTAGAGTTAAGGCTAGCGCCCGCTGCAGTATCTTCAGTGCGGAACGCATCACGCCACGTATAACGTAATCTTGCTGAAAGACCAAATTTTTCATAGTAAACAGCTACATTGTAAGCGTTTTCTGAAAAATCAAGTAAACCTCGTTCTGATGAATACGTGACAAAGTTTGCATCGTCATAAACACCTTGTATTGCATTAAGGATATCTGTTCCGCGTGACGCTGAAGTGTAAAAAGCTGAACCGCCTTTATACTCTTGTATGGTGTAGTTGGCGACAATGCCGAAACCTGATGCCCAACCTAAGTCTTCTTCGAAGCTGGAAAGGTCATACTGGACAGCCATTTCTATACCTGATTGAGTCGTTGTTGCAGTATCATTAAAGAGTGTTTCAACATCAACACACAAACCTGTGGTATTTGGATCTCCGATTGCATTAGGCTGAACCGCAGGGTTATAGATACCGCCTCCTGCACATGTAGGTCCAGGTTCACGCCAACCGTTTGCGTCAATTGCAGCACTTTCTAATTGAGTAACAAATAAGTTAGTACGTTCTTTTTTGAAATAGCCGATACTAACTACTGCTGCCTCAGCAAAATACCATTCAGCAGAAAGATCAAACGAAGTGACTTCTTCAGGTTCCAAACCAGCATTACCAATTTCGACAGATTGATTTTCGTTTGTACCAAATGATACCGAGGTATTTAAATCGCCAAAGTTAGGACGAAGAATGTCTTTACCCCAACCTAAACGTAAAACCACATCGTCAGTTACATCGGCAACTAAATTCAAACGAGGTAATGTATAACTATAATCACCTTTGTTTGTTGCTGGCGTTGCAACACCATTGACTACCGTATTACCTGTTGATGCAATATCTGTTGATATATGACGAACACCAAAATTACCACGGAACATTTTATATTCAAAGTTTGCTTGTGCGTATAGCGCATGCGTTTCTTCTTTTATTTTAAAAGCTGCGGTATCTGAAGGTGTTAGGTTTGAAAAGTCTTGGTTACCACCATGAGCAACAATAGCCGCTTCTAAGGTCGCTAACACACCGTCTGGATCATTGAATGCTAAGTCTGGATTAACAATAAGAAAATTTCTAAGGGCTAGTTCTCTGCCATCAGCATCACCAAAGTGGCTAGGACCAGCAACAAGAAGTTCTGAAAACAAAGCGCCGTTTGGACTATCAACCATTTTGCTGAAGCCACCAATACGATCAGATATTGATACTGCACTATGTTTTGTTTCATTGTAGCGATAACCGAAATCAACAGAAGTGATCATACTTTCATCGATAAAATAAGTGAAATCAGTGCGGAATGCATTTTCAGAATTATCTGTAGAGCTTCTACTTATGTCTACCTGATCTAGCACAACGTTATTTGGATTAAGTAAATCATCAACAGTTGGTGCGAATGGAGAAGCAAAATCAATACCAAATGCCAATGAGTCACCAGTTAAATCATAAATAAATGGCACACTGTTATCGTTACTCGAACCATCAAGAGGCGTCAGTGGGTTAGGGTTAATAAAGTTTAATTGAGTGTTTAATGAAGGGGTAACGGTATCAGAATTTGCTGTAGATAACTCTGCACTTACAAATAAGTTATTACCTTGCCATTCACCACCAAATCTAAAAACTTCGGTGTCTGTTACACGAGCACCAGTATCACTGTTAAAGCGTAAGTTTGGATCGTCGTCATCAACTGAATTGATTGGTTGAATTGTGCCTCTGGTAGCCGCTTGAATACTGCCTAGATTTACACCATCAAGAGAGCCAAAGTTTATTGTTTCAAACTGAGAAGGTAAAGTGTAGTTAAGTACACTACTAACACCTGAACCTTGTACTCGTGTACTTTCTTGACGACGCTCTTGGCTGGTAATAATAGCATCAAAGAAAAATTTTGTGTTGTCGTTAGGGGCAAACTCAAGAGTAGTGGCAATATTGGTTGTTTCATATTCAAAATTTTCTAATTCCTGATTAAGGAATTGAATGCCGAGAAAATCGAAATCTTGAGCTGCAGGTCTTTTAGTTGCTTGATCTTCTAATGTGCCACTTCTATAGACGTCAGCGTTAACATTTTCAACAAGGCTACCATCACGGTCAACGCGTGGACGAAATGACGTAGCTTCTTGTTTAGCGTAGCTACCACTTATAACAAATCCAAATTTACCTGAGTCAAGTTCCCAGTTATCTCCGTATGCTCCTGAGAATCTTGGCTGAACACCATCAGTGGTTAAACTACTGTCTTCACCTTGTAAGCGAAGTGATCCTAATGTCTCAGTCAACTCAAGAGGACGAATAGTACGTAAATTTACCGTGCCACCAATAGAGCCTTCGGTCGTTTTAGCTTCTGGTGATTTTGTTATTTCAACACCCGCGATAATGGCCGCTGAAAGATCTTCAAAATTCATTCCACTTCGTCCAGACCCTGAGCCGACTGTAGAAGCACCATTAATTTCAACACGGTTAGCGTTACTACCACGAATTTGAACACCAGTACCTATACCAGCTGTTCTTGTGATTTGAACGCCTGTTACGTTTTCAAGAACCTCTGCAAGGTTTTGGTCAGGTAGCTTACCAATATCTGTAGCCATAATGACTTCGACCAGGTTAGCTGTTTCACGTTTTTCTGCAAGGGCAGTTGTTAGAGAGCTTCGCATACCCGTAACCTGAATTACTTCAATTTCAGTTTCATTATTTACTTGTGGATCTACTTCAGCTTCTTGTGCACTTACCGATGCTGCAAAATTCAGCGAGGTAGCTGAAAGAATCGCTAATGTTAATTTTGATAATTTTTGTCTCATATATTTCCCCTGTGTAGTTTTTTTGAAATTTGATTTGTAAACATCTCAAAAGCCACATCTTTAATTTATAAAAATCGTCCCCTAAACCTCCAACACCTTACAAGTAAATTACTTAGTACTGATAAGGAATTACTACAGATAGTTACAATAAAAATTGGAAAGGTCAATCTTTTGGTTATACAAAACAAGTGTAAATATGTGTTAATTGGTGTACCAATATTTGTTTTGTTGGTTACCAGGTTGTTTATTAATTGTTGTTTTATCTTGTAAGTTATTGAATAAACAGTTTTTGGTCGATTATTGTGCATTAGTAATAACGAATGTTTTTATTTTTATATGTATCTTTTATATTCTAATAAAATATAAAGGAGTCTATTTTATATATTGTAATGGTCTAAATAGGTTATGGTTGAATGTTTTTTGATCAACCATATGTTTTTTATTGGTTAACCAGGGGGCGGCGCACAATTGATTCAACAATAATCTATTAGATAATAGCCATTAAAGTGATGTTTATTAGTAACAATATAAACGTTATTGTAAAACTACAGCGCTTTGTATGAGCTAAAAATATAATAACTTATCATATAATGATAAGTATGTGTTTAACAATAAATTTTAGTTAAAGGGTATTTAAATCAATCGCTTGGTTTTTATCTGACTGTTATAAATGAAATGGTTAAACTATAAAATAGCTTAGATGAATACGGATAACACCTATAAGCTTCATTGTTTTTAATAAGTTAAACCAACTCTATTACCAATAATTATTGATTGGTTGACACCTATTGTTGTTTTGGTTAGTATTTAATGGTTCCTTATTGTTTCGAGTGTTTCTAAGCAATAAGTTTGTATAGACACAAGACAAGCATACCGTGTTTATACCGAAATTATTAACCGCTTGAATATAAGGTTCGGTGTTCGGTTTATATACCGAGTATTACCCTAGGGCTTAGATAATTTAGCTAAATATACTCAAATAAAATAACATGCCCATCGATAAAGTGAGCAATGTTGCACTCAGATAAACAAACAATAATATTTTTAGGAGTTAGATATGACAAAACCTATTATAGGTTTCATCGGCCTTGGCCTTATGGGCGGCAACATGGTCGAAAACTTACAAACGCGTGGCTTTCAAGTAAATGTAATGGATTTAAATAAAGAGGCGGTTGCTAAGGTAATTGCTCGCGGTAATGCTACTGAAGTCACCTCAGCGAAAGAACTCGCAGAACGTAGTGATATAGTAATGCTTGCGTTAACAACTTCTGTTGTTGTTGAAAAGCTAGTTTATGCTGAAGACGGTATTTTAGCGGGTATTAAAGAAGGTGCTGTTCTGATTGATTTTGGTACTTCTATACCAGCATCTACTCGTAAGATTGGTGGAGATCTTGCCAAGAAAGGCGCAGGGATGATAGATGCCCCATTAGGTCGAACACCCGCTCATGCTAAAGATGGCTTACTTAATATTATGGCTGCTGGTGACTTAGATACTTTTAATAAAGTGAAGCCTATTTTAGAACAGCAAGGTGAAAATGTATTCCATCTTGGCGCTCTTGGTGCAGGTCACACGACTAAGCTCATAAATAACTTCATCGGTATGACTACGGTTACAGCGATGTCACAAGCTTTTGCTGTTGCTGATAAAGCTGGCGTTGACCGCCAACAGCTTTTTGATATTATGTCGACAGGTCCATCTAACTCACCGTTTATGGGCTTTTGTAAAAACTACGCCGTAGATGGTGTAAGTGATTTAGGTTTCTCTATCGCTAATGCGAATAAAGATTTAGGTTACTTTTTAGAAATGGTCAAAGACCTTGGTACTGTGTCACAAATTGCTGAAGGTACTTCTGCCAATCTAAATGCAGCAGTTGCTGCCGACATGGGTAATGGTAACGTGCCAGAAATATTTGACTACTTCCTTAAATTGGCGAAGTAATTTCAATGTATATCATGCTAAAGTGACGAATATTGTTTTAGCATAATGACGCTATTAGTAAGGCGACCGCACTGTTGTTAGATTTTAAGTGATGAGTTGATTGACGATATAGTTAAATAAAAGGCCTCTATTAAAGAGGCCTTTTATGTTTTACCTGATATAAATTTATAATTAATTAAATATCGTTAGAGTGAGGAATTGAATATAGTCCACGTTTTTCACTGTTTTTTTGTTTTATTTCTTCTAACGCTCTCGACTCAACGGCATCAAATAAGGCGTTTATTAGTCGGTTAAAATGACTGTGCATAGCAAGCCTTGCTTGAGGAGCGTCTCTTAATTTTAATGCCTGATAGATCGCTTTATGCTCTGCAAGTGTTTTTGAATTATCTTTACTGCAAACACTGTCATAATCTTTAATAATTTCTGGTGTTGATGAGCGAAGCTTCCAAAGATTTTGTACGGTTAAAATCATCGCACTATTACGGGTGGCATTGGCTATAATTTGATGGAATTCTTTATCAGCGGCAGCAATAAACTGACTGTTTTCCATATCAACTAAGGTTTGATGTAAGCGAACCAATTCATCTTCGGTGATGGTTGTTGCCGCAATCGCTGCTACTTCACCTTCAATTAATGCTCTAGCTTGAGTAACCTCAAAAGCATTAATTTGCTTGTGTAAGCCCGATAATTGGTTAACCGGTTTTAAAACATAAACGCCGGAACCTGTTTTAACTTCAATTTTCTCACGAACTTCTAGGGCAATTATTGCCTCTCGAATCGTTGGTCTGCTCACTTTAAATGTTTCAGCTAATTCTCTTTCTGGTGGTAAGCGACTGCCTGCGGTGTAAATTTCAGAATCAATTAAAGCCTCTATTTTATCTACAATACCCCAAAATAGCCTGCGGTTGCTGCTCATATTATTTTCCTTAGCTAAATATAATAAAGTGATGCCCTATATAACTAATCATATAGCCTTCTGGCGCTTATGGCAAAACTATTAGGTGAGGAATTTTCTGTTTATTAATGTTTTGGTCTAGGTGTAAAGATAACTTCTGTATAAAGGTCTAGCGCTAAACTCAACTTCAATTATTACCAATTGGTCGGTATTTGGTAATGTGATTTGGTTGACAGTGGCTGTTGATATCAGTTAAATTAAATCGATTGTTAGTTAAAAGTACGATGTGAGCTGTTTTATTACATTAGTAATGGCGTTGGATAAGCCCGAAATGTAAAGGGAAGTGATACTTTTATTTTAGCTAAATCCAATTAATACCAATATGTTGACGTTATTTAATAGTTATTAGTAAAAACGTTAAATTTTACACTTTAATTTTATAGGTTATTTTATGCAGCAAACTAAACTATCACCCTATCTACTGTGTTGTCTCACCATAACATTTTGCTTAATGTTAACAACAAACCAATTAGCGGCAAAAGAATGGTTAGTTGGCGATCAAACGGCGTATAAAAATGCATTGGAAAAAGTAAAGCCGGGTGACAATATTATCTTGTCTGACGGCATATGGAATAACTTTGAAATTTTGTTTAAAGGCGAAGGTACAAAACAAAAGCCAATAACACTAAAGGCACAAACAAAAGGTAAGGTTTTCCTGACTGGGCAATCAAATTTGAGGTTGTCTGGTAAGCATTTAGTCGTTTCAGGATTAGTTTTTAAAAATGGTTATACGCCTAGTAGTGCTGTTGTCGCTTTTAGAAGTAATAAAGAAAATTTAGCTTATCATTCACGGGTAACAGAAGTTGTTATTGATAACTTCAGTAATCCTGATAAGCGTGAGTCTGACTATTGGGTGGCTATTTATGGTCAATATAATCGTTTTGATCATAACTACCTCACCGGTAAACGTAATAAAGGGGTAACTCTTGCTGTTCGTTTAGATACAGTAGATAGTCAAGAGAATCATCATAAAATAGATCATAACTATTTTGGCCCTCGCCCTATTCTTGGCTCTAATGGTGGCGAAACTCTTCGTATTGGCACCAGCCATTATTCATTATCAAATTCATACACCTTAGTTGAAAATAACTATTTTGATCGCTGTGATGGTGAAGTAGAAATAATATCAGTTAAATCAGGACAAAATAAAATTCGTAATAATGTCTTTTTTGAGTCGAGAGGTACGCTGACCTTACGCCACGGTAATGGCAATATCATAGAAGAGAATGTCTTCTTTGGTAATGGCGTTGACCATACCGGTGGAATTCGAGTAATAAATAAAGAACAAATTATTCGTAACAATTATCTTGAAGGACTAACCGGTTATCGTTTTGGCAGTGGCTTTACTGTCATGAATGGCGTTCCTAATTCATCTATTAATCGATATCACCAAGTTGATAACGCTTTAATTGAAAATAATTCTTTAATTAATGTTGATCATATTCAGCTAGCAGCAGGAAGCGACCAAGAAAGAAGTGCGGTACCAATTAACTCTAAAGTACAAAACAACTTAATTTTTAATGATAATGGTCAACAACCTTTTACGCTATTTGACGATGTAAGTGGCATTAAATTTAAAGGCAATATTGCAAATACTGTCGCGCTAGAAAAGCTAGCATCAGGTATTAGCCAACAGAATATTGAGCTTAAGCGTGCAGCTAATGGCTTGCTTTACCCTACCGACAAAAAACTTTTGGCTAAGGGAGCTAAAAAGAGTTTATCACCCGTTTTAAAATCAGCAACAGGTCCAAGTTGGTACAAGAAAACTGATGGCTTAGTTGCCTTTGAATCGGGTCATACTATTAATGTTAAAGCAGAAGAAGATGCTTTATTTAATGCTGTGGTTTCAGCAAGTAATGGCGATGTCCTTATATTGGCTGATGGAAATTACGATGTTAGAAAGATGATTGATATTAATAAAACGGTATCGATTAAAGCGCAAAATCAAGGCATGGTTAAGGTAACTTTTCAGCGTTCTACCTTATTTCAAATTTCTGATGGAGGTAGCTTAACTCTTGATGGCTTGAATATAAATGGTAGCAACAGTCCCGATGCTTCAGGTAATACCTTAGTTCGTTCACAGAAATGGGGTATGGTTTATAACTACCGTTTTGTTATGCGTAATAGCAAGGTGAATGGACTTGATATTAATCATTCGTTTCATTTTTTTGACGCGGGTAATGGTTCGTTTGCTGATTATATTGAGTTAACTAATAACCAATTTACCGATATCACCGGTGATTTTCTTCGCTTAAACAAAGAAATTGAAGACTTAGGTATTTATAACGCGGAATATGTCATTTTAAAAAATAACACTTTTGATAATGTACAAGGTGCTTTAGTTAACTTATATCGAGGTGGCACTGACGAAAGTACTTTTGGTCCTCATTTAGCGATGTATAAAAACGCTATTAACAATAGTGGTAATGGTAAGCGTAATAAAACTTCATCGAGTCTTTACTTGCACGGTGTACA
>TARA_R110001592_G_scaffold352251_1_pt1 | contig 13970 bp, 8 predicted proteins | sample TARA_R110001592 | Tara Oceans TARA_R110001592 (sample SAMEA4398387) | marine metagenome | biome: Polar Biome; feature: [SRF] surface water layer (ENVO:00010504); material: water (ENVO:00002006), including particulate matter (ENVO:01000060) such as... | depth 5 m
TTGGTTACTAAAGCGCCGATAATAGCGACACTAATAAATAACGTTATATTACGAGTATTTTTCATATTTAGAAAAACGTATAAAGAGCTTATGGCAATTGAGACAATAAAGTACCGCAAACCACTACACCCGTCAGCAATTTCAAATACTCCTGCAGGAATAGACACAAAATTACCTTCAACATAAGTCGGTATTCCAGTGAAACCCATCATAAAGTTAACGGCATTTACAGATATAGATTGCAATATTAGCGCTATGGGCCCCCACATAGGAATTATTAAAATCAGAAAGGCTGCTGGAAATATTACTCGCCAATGGTATTCATACAACATAATGATTGCAGAAATAACAACACCTAAACTTGATAGCCAATAGCCGACACTTATTTGTGCCGAAACGCTAACGAAAAGCCCGTAACATGAAGCAACAAATAATAAAAAGCCAAACAATGAAAAATGCGATTTATAGGCCAGTAAATTATCAGCTTGCAATTGATAATATAAATACAAAGTTATAAATGGAATCAAATATGCGTGTGAATAAGTACCGTCATCAAAGCTATGCCGCCAAAGTGTCGCCAGAACAGGAAGGTTTAAAAACGAAAAAAGGAATAAAAGTGCTACGATTCCAATGAAAGGACTATGTGTTTTTATTTTTGTTAAAAGAAACTTGCTTAACATATATTTAATTACCATGAATGGTTTTATATTCTTCGTGTTTCACACCAAAAAAACCTGCAAGGGTGCCGGCACAAGAGCAAAACCTAAACAAGCCATTAACTATGGTCGTTTTGTTTAATGTGATCAAGCCTAATAGAAAGTAAGCTAACCCTCGAATAAACCTTACACCAGCCATAGCTAAGCAATAGGGAATGGCTGAGAACAGCTTGTCCTCGAATAAATGGCTACGAGTAAAGCCAATGCCAGAGCGAAATCCTCGGCGTAAGAACCACTTTATGGTGGCTCGAGATTTTGGGAACTCTTCAACAACCGGAGCATCAGTATAAAAGGCTTTAAAGTTTGCTTTATTACACTTTAATGCAAAATGATAATCACTAGCCCCAGTCATAGCAAAGCGTTTGTCAAATGCGGGGGTAATTTCTTCGAGTACATTGCGACATATTAATAAATTATTTGTGTAAAATTTATTGACACTATCCCCTTCTTTCAAAGGATTTTTACCATAGATTAGCTCAACTGCCCACTCGGGGGTACCTGGTTCGCCAACTGAAAGTATGTGGCTAGTTACTATGTCAGCATTATAATCTTTTTGCTTATTTAAAAGGTTTTGTGCCCAATCACTTTCGGCTGGCCATTCATCATCGTCAATAAAAAACAAATATTGAGCGTTAGTTTTTAAAAACTCTGATACACATTTATTTCTTGCTGCGACAATGCCTGGTGTTTCTTCATAAGCGTAAGTTATTTTATATGAGCTTATTAATGAGGCTTCATTGACGACATCTAATGTTGCTTGTTGATTTGCATTATCAACAACTAGGATATTTAATATTGTACCTTCATCAACTTGTTGCTTTGCTAATGATGCTAGTAACCTTTTTAGCCAGATAGGCCTGCGACAAGTTATTATCGCTATTGTTGCGAAGGTTTTACATACTTCCATTTTTAATATCCATTGGCCATTACTACATTACGAGAAATAGCTTATAGTGTTTTTAGTTTTATGTCATCTATCAATACATTACCTTCATAATAATTAATATGAGGTTCTCCGATCATAAAATAATCGGGATAAGCACTGTTTATCGGCCAAGATGTAAATTTTTTTTCTAGAAAGGTTTGCTCTTGATTATCAACACAGGTGGTATCTAACTCTTCCGGTGTTTGATTGTAATGGAATACACAATTTTTTCGAAGATCTATTTGATTTTTGTAGGTTGTATTCCCTGCATTTTTAAACTTGCCAGTTATCGAAAATTTATAAAAAATACTGGTTCGTGTAAATGTAATTGTGTACCACTCATTGGGTAAGTAATTATCTATGGGAGTATCTGACACTTTTTGCCAATCTCTATTTACATAACTAATAAATTTTTTACCGAAAGCTGTATGTGTTTCGCTTCTTCCATCCAAAGCAATAACGTTAACGGTATTATGATTGTTTTTTCTATTCCAACTGTCTATAACGAACTTCCGATGATGGTGGCTCCAAATATTGTTATGAGGTGTTGGTAGTTGATCCATTAAGGCAAACCAATAGAAACCGTTATGACCAACACTGGACCCTTCTCTCCAAGGTCCAGCCATTTCATTGCCATCATTATATCCATTTAATTTGCTGTCATCGCCGTAATTAATAAATCCGATCTTAAAACTGAGTTGATATTTTGCTGGTAAAGCATTAGTTGGGCGCAATATAACGGCATCAGTATGATCTGGCGTGCTTAATTTTAAAACTTTATTGTTAGGGTTTATAGGATCTTTAACTATATCTAGATAATCTATAAGTATTGGTTGCTCTGTTCGTGTATAAATTTCGGCAGTTAACCAATTGTTTTCCCCTAATGGAATCGAGTTTCTTGAGGCGTCTGGAGGATATATCTTTAGTTGCTGATAATACTCGCCAGATTCAGTATATGGCCCTGTATTTGTATGCGGATCAGCAACCCAATTTGGAATTTTTGCAAACAAAAATTTTTCAAAATTTTCATTGATTACCAACTTATTCGTAGAGTTAGTATTTTCGACCTTCTTTGAACAGCTTAAAAGGAAAGCTAAAAAAATCAATAAAGACAACTTTGTTAAGAGTTTCATTAGAGTCCTTATATTTAAATGCCAAAAGTGAAGCCTTAAATCATCATATCAAAGTTACTATAAACTTTGAAACTTACTTTTTATTATAATCTTAAATAGTTATAGTTATAATTATCTTTTACGTAACCATATACAAATGAAAAATTTGAACCAATCACTTTTGCTAAATACCTTCGCTAAAACGTCTCTATATTTTTTTTATTTTAGTGTTTTTCTTGTGGGCCTTTGTAATATTATGCCTTGGTCTACATTTTGGGCTTTAGTTGAAATGCCGTTGTTATTTGCGCCAAGGTGGTGGATAACTCTGTTACTTTTGCCTATTGTCATAATAAACCCATCAATGTTGAGAAAACAATGGAAAGGGCTTTTGATAGCAATGGTTGTTATCACTTTCTTTTATTTAAATTTTCAGTTGCCATTAAGTAACTACGCGGTTAAAACAGCAGGCCAACGATTACCTTTGATGTCAGTTAATTTAGGTGGAGGAATTGTCAAGACAGATATAATAAAGGAGCAAATTGTTAACGAGCAACTAGTTCTCATTGCTTTCCAAGAAACACCAACCCACAGACTAAAAGAAATAGTACCGCAAGGTTGGGATTTACACTGTATTGGACAAATGTGCTTGGCAAGTGCATATAAACTAAAGTTTTTGAATAGTCAGAGTCGAAAGATTTTAGGTGGTTTTGGGCATCTCGGTTTATTGTATGAAATACAAATCAATCAACGAAAAATATATGTAATGAATCTTCATTTAGAAACTCCACGTAAAGGGTTTGAAGACTTTCAATTATCGAAGCTGAATTTTGAAGCAATTTTTAAAAATACTGAGAAACGATATATTGAATCTAGTATTATTTCTAGTTGGGTGGAAAATAAATTGCCAATAATTATATTGGGTGATTTTAATATGCCTGTTGAAAGTTCTATTTACCGAGAAAATTTTGGGCACTATCAAAATACTTTCAATGAAGCGGGTTTTGGCTTTGGCTTTACTAAGCACACTCGGATGTTAGGTGTCAGAATAGATCATATTTTAACAGATGATAATTTCAATGTAATACATGCTAAAACTGGTCGTGATGTCGGTAGCGATCACCGACCGATGTTAGCAACTGTGGTTCTAAGTGACATACTATAGAGGCGTTTAAAAGTAAATTTTCATTAATGTACTCACTAAAAGGGTAGGTTTTTTTAGTAAATTGGAATAACGTCACTTTAGATTACTTACTTCTGGTTCATAACGACAAAATCATATCGTATTCACGGAAGCTAAAAATAACAGCCTATGTTCAGGTTGCATAGCCAAAATTGTAACTTTCATTATTGTCCTTTCTAGCGACAAACGTCTATTATTTATACATCTTAAAATTGTATAGAATAATTAAAGTGTAAATAGTAAGTTAACCACTAACTATATGAAAGGCTATTTTATTAAACAGAGTTTATGCAATTTAGGTAAACTTTTACTAAAAAAACAAATAAGAAGAGGTAAGAATGTTTGATTATAACGAAGCTTTTTCCAGAAATATTGGCTGGGTAACACAAGATGAACAGCAGAAGCTGAGAAACGCTAAAGTAGCTATTGGTGGTTTAGGTGGTGTTGGTGGGGATCATACTATTGTGTTAGCTAGGCTTGGTATTAGTAACTTTAATATTTCAGATTTAGATGATTATGATGTCGCTAACTTTAACCGTCAAGCTGGCGCAAATATGTCCACTGTAGGTAAACCCAAAGCTGCAATCATGGAAGAAACAATTCGTGGGATAAATCCTGAAGCGGTAATTAACAATTTTGATTCAGGAATTGATGAGAATAATTTAGAGGCGTTTCTTGAGGGGGTTGATATATATGTAGATAGCTTGGATATTTTTTGTTTAGACATTAGACGTAAGGTTTTTCGTCGCTGTTACGAGAAAGGCATTCCAGCTATAACAGCAGCACCTATGGGAATGGGAACGGCATTTTTAGTGTTTAAGCCAGGTTCAATGTCGTTTGATGATTATTTTGCTATTGTAGATCCTGAAGTAGGGGCAAGTGAAGAAGACAAAGCTCAAATATTTAACGATAATATTCTTCGTTTTATTATAGGTGTGTCACCTTCGATGCAACAACGACATTATTTGGTTGAACGCTCGTCTGTTAATATATTTAATAAAAAAGTCCCGTCAACTTGTATGGGAATATCACTGGCTGCAGGTACATTGTGCACTAACGTATTAAAATTATTATTGGATCGTGGCGAGGTTGTATGTGCGCCAAGAGGACTACATTATGACGCCTATAGAAATACTTATATAAAAACATGGCGACCATGGGGGAATAAAAATCCAATACAGCGCATTATGCTTTGGAGATTTAAAAGGTTGTTGGCTGATAAAACATAAAACATATTTTAAATTTAGCCGCATTATAAAATTTGGGTACCAATTAAGGGAAGTAAATGAACCACATATTAAATAAAGTCTCAATGGCAATGCTATTATCGTTATCTATTTCAGCTTGCTCGCCTAGTAGTACACCCGAAGAGCAAATTAGCGAAGCTCAAATATATTTACAGCAAGGAGAGCCTAAATCCGCAGTTATATTACTCAAAAAAGCGGTAGTTCAGTCGCCTGATTTAGCATTAGCTCGATTCTTATTAGGGAGTAGCTATTTACAAGTAGGTAATACTCAGTCGGCTGAAAAAGAGTTGTTAAAATCACTCGAATTAGGCTTTGATATAAAAATTGCAGCCCCACTTATTGTTAAATCTTTACTTGCACAGCAAAAATATGAAGATATTACATTGCTTTCGAATGAATGGCAGATAGCTGACCAAAAAACTGCTGGTGTTGTCTGGGCTTATGAGACCATTGCCCTTATTGGTCAATCGCAACTGCCAGAAGCTAAAAAGCGATTAGATCATTTAACCTCGACAATGCCAAGTGAGCCTATTGTCAGAATCAGTGATGCATATTACCAAGCAGCGACAAAAAATATTCAAGAAGCCCTCTCTCTGATTGATGAAATATTAGTAGAACAGCCAGATGCTATTGAGGCACTAGACTTAAAAGGAAATATATCGTTATACGCAAAAGATGCAAAAGCGGCTATTACTGCTTATAAAAGCTACTTAGTGCTAGCTCCCTTTAATTATCAAGTGCAAATTAAATTGGCGAAAGCCTATATTCAAAATAATGACTACGATGAAGCTGAAAAAATTGCCGATGCTTTATTTAAAGTAGCACCAGAAAATGCCATTTTACATGAAATTAAAGGCTTATCGCTTTATGCTGAAAATGATATGTCAGGGGCGAGTTATCATATAGAAAAAGCGATACAAAATGGCATGAAAACGTCTTCTAATCAATTGATTGCTGGTGTGGTTTATTTTAGGGAAAAAAATTATGAACAAGCCTATTATTATCTTAATGCGATAAGAGATGAGTTAGAAAATGATCATGCCGCTAAAAAAATGCTCGCTATTACAGAGTTAGCGCTTGGTTACAATGCTAATGCAGGACAGACTTTATCCGAATTAGATATAATGACGCCTGCAGATGAGAAGCTTTTGACAGAAGCTACTCTAGTACTATCACAAAGAGGTGATAAAGAAGCCGTTAAAAAATCAGTATCTCAACTTGCAAATATCGAAATGCAAGACCCTGAAAATATTTTAAAATTAGGAGCAATAAAATTATACCTTAACGAAGTTGAGGGTATTTTAGACATTGAAAAAGCCGTTACTGCTTTACCTGAAGCTTTAAATCCGAAAGTTGTATTATTTACTGCCTATCTTGATAGCAACGCTTTTGATAAAGCCTTAGAAATAACTGAGGGATTAAAAAAAGATATAGAAAACAAATTAGTAGGGTTCAATTTAGCAGCCCTTGTTCATATTAAAAAAAATGAAATAAACCTAGCTAAAGAGAATTATGCTACCGCTTTACAAATTGATGAAAATAATATTAATTCGTTAGTTTTTTTTGCTGAACAGGCATGGCAATTGGAAGACTTAAATTTAGCTAAAAGCTATATTGACCGTATTCTAGCCATTCGTCCTGAACATATTCTGGCATTAAAGATGAATTTAAGTATTGGTTTAAAAAATCAAAACCCAGAAAGTGCATTAACAAAAATAGAAAATGTTTATAAAAACAATCCAAAAATAGTATTGCGACTATTATTAGTTAATTCATTATTCAAATTACAAAAATTTAATGAAATTCCACCACTACTTAATACTATTGACGTCCCCCTTGATATAAATACAATTAACCAGGTTTGGGTTTATCTGATCCGTAGTTACCAATTAACAAATGAAGTACAAAAAGCTAGTGAAATTGCTAATAAGTGGGTCTATGTAAAGCCTAATGATGAATTAGCGTGGTTATATGCTATAGACTTGCTTGATAATCAGCAGCGGGAAGACGAGGCGCTTGATAAAGTAGAGTCAGCCTTAATAAAGCACCCTGAAAGTCCGCGCCTAAAAGTATTATATAGCTACTTTTTATTACATGATAAGCAAATTGATAAGACTAGAAATAATTTTAATAGCTTAAACGAAGAAGCTCAATCACTGCCTTTGGGACTTTATGTAAAGGGTAATTTGTTGGCTATAGAGGGTAATTACCCAGAGGCCTTAAAAACTCTAAAGGCGAGTTATCAAGCAAGCAGTCGCACTAAAACGGCGCATTTAGTGTATTTCTCTTTGATGAAGTTAAAACAAAATGCTCAGGCACATGAATTTTTAGAGCAGCACTTGCAACGCTTTCCTAAAGACGTAGTAACTCGACTTATATTAGCTGACAATTATATGCAGGCGCTCCCTGATAAAGCAATTCAACATTACCTTTACTTAACGAACAATAATGCGGCTTCAGCTACCATCTACAACAACCTTGCTTGGTTACAGCTAGAAAAAGGTGATTATAGCAAAGCTAAGGGAAATATCGATTTAGCGCTTGGTTTAATTGCTAATGACGCGAGTATATTAGATACAGCTGCAGATATTAGTCTTAAATTGAATGATAAAGCGGCGGCAAAAGCATACTTGAAAAAAGCATTATCTTTTAATCCCGGTAATTCAAAATTAACAGAGAAACTTAATGCATTGTCTTTCTAGCTAAATACAGATAAGCAACGTGGTACTAAAGCAAAAAAACATATATTAGGTGTCAGTAAATTTTACACTTTTATGAATTTAAAATATCAACAACTAAAAATACACTTAAAAAACAGTGGCGTATGTAGTTGGCATAAACTCTGCATTGATATATGCACGAATATAGATTAACTAATTCATCACTATTTTTTAAAACAAGGAATGAAAAATGAAAAAATTACTTTTAGCTTCAGCTTTAGCGTTAACAACAACAGTTGCAGTGGCAGATCCTATTTATTTAGATGTAGGTTTCGATTTTGGTGGTAACGCTAATTTTGCCGTTGATGGAAATACTACTGGTTGGGTAGATCAATTAACTCATCTTTATCAATCAGAGTCGAACATTGTTGATTTGGATGATAGTTTTGACTTTGTTAACGCTTCTTCTCTGCTTACTGATGGTGATACCATAACAACTAATGGTGGTTTTTCTGATTTTGATAGCCTTAGTCAAAATTTGATTACTGGATTAAACCCATCATCAAATCCTTTTGGTGGTCCAAGTGATAATGCTATCGGTGACGATTGGGGTTTAACATTCACAATCAATAACCTAGTGGGTACTATCGCAGGAGGCGCAAACCAGTTTCTTAATTATACATCAGGTGCTATTAACTTCTTTTACTATGATACTTCGATGGGCGCTACTACTGATTTCATTGAATTATTCACTATTAATGTTACTGGATCTGGTCTTATTGCTTCAGGTTCATTTATCGCTGGTACTTTAAGTGATTTTGGAACTGATATGGTCGGTGATGGTGCTGATGCTGTTTTGGCGGGTAATGTTTTTAATAGTCAGCTTGGTGGTTTTAAAGATTATGCTGATAGCCAGACTTCTCCAGATTTAGCGATTAATTCTTTAATCGATTATAACACTGAAAATTTACAAGCTAGTGACATTACACTTAACGGTACAGATGGTGATGGTCATGCACTTGTAACAATTAATGGTCAACATGATGGTTCAATGACATTTAGCGTTCCAGAGCCTACGTCATTAGCTATTTTAGGTTTAGGTCTTTTAGGTTTTGCTGCTTCTTCAAGAAAGAAATCAGCTTAATTTATACAAGGTAAGTAGCTTTAACTAAAAGTTACTTTCTAAAATACCGCTCATGTTAATGAGCGGTATTTTTTTGCCAAAATTTAATGGGACGAGCTATAAAACGCTAGTAAAGGTTTGTGTATCTGTCATGTTTACATAATTTTTATCAGTATTTAGAAATATGATGTAAACTTTGAATATATAAAGTCGATTATCAGCTTTATATTAGTACTGTCCATAACGTTGTATTATTCGAAAAGGGTTGGTCTAGGCCTGATAATGGCGTTCGGTGTCTACTGCAGTTTTGGGTATATTCGTTTCTTATATTACTGATGAATGAACATCAAATTGGTTTGGTTCAATACATACGTAAAGCTGATAGATTTTGATATTTAATTTTCAGAAATATTTAAGCTATTGTGTAAATGACTGTTCCTGTTTAGTTAATGCGCCCGTTTTAAATCTAAAGTTGTCTTTTTATCTGAATTACTACTGAATGAATAATTTAAGATAGGCTTATAGTTGGGTGATGTGATTTTGTTACCCTCAAAATGTATTCAATTTAGCTTTAATAGTCGATTTTATTTCCTTTTATCGTGGTCAGGTTTTCTTGCTAATTACTCTTGGTATTCGTTGCTTATAAGTTACTTGTTTTAAGTTATATCGTGGCATAAAAGATGTGCGTCGGAGTATGATTTATTGTACTAACGATATGTAAAGTTTAAAAGTCAATTTACGACTAAGCGCTTTTTTAGGGCTGACCTTAGTCCAGTATACCGCTTACATGCCTACAATTGTTCGTTAATATCCTTTTCTATCGTTTTATATAAGCTCTTGAAGCCAGAGGAAAGGTTTTCCTTAAAGTCTACGGGATTTATATAATAAGGAGCTCTAGTGCCGTGATATTCAATGGCATCACCTAGCTTTATCGAATTAACACCAACAAATTTCATACTTCGGGCTAAGCGAGGCTCCATCATTACAAATATATGTTTGATCCCAGAATTAAGTGCCAGTACAGAGCAAGACATATACAAGCCAATAGCAATAAAAGGGAAGCAACGTAGCTCATTTTCAGAGTAGCTAACCTCATTGATAGCACCTGTTGCAGAGCCTTTAAACTTATCTATTTTTCTGCGGCGGAAGTCAGATTTTACTGCTAACCTTGATATTTCACATATTTCTTCTCGTTTAAAGTTACTAGGGTGTAACGTTTGGTCAGTAATTGATGCCATACAGAACTTTTCTATTGGTAGAAGTTCAGCAGGGGATGAAGAGAGAACTAGGCGGACACAGCTTGTGTAATTATTGGTTGGTTTGTGTTTTATCATTGAAAAAACAGACTGGCTATCAAATTCATCTCTCTCTTGACCAACTGAATTCGTTTTTTCAAAGGCTAGCTCTTCACAATAAACATTGTGACGAATTCGAAAAACCTCATCACGTAAGTCAGGTGTCGATGCTACTTGTGGTTTTAGAAACTGAGTAAAATGTTCAGCAATATCAGCTGCTGTGCTATTGGCTTTTCTTGATATCGCTTTTTTAACTAAGCCACCGATAATGGGAGTGTTCAGTATTTTTTTACTTAAGCTCATTTTTTTTCACTTATTGTTTATCTATATTAGTTAAGATAACAAATTAGTTACAAATAGGAACCCTAAATTCATGAGTAAATTAAAGTAATAAGAATTAAATCACTATAATTATAAATTTAATTTATATTTTTTCATCTTATACCAAGTGCGCAGCTCTTTAATACTTATTAAATGTAGTGGCTATGTTCATTCATTTTATTCAGTTAGTATAGCTTTAAGTATTAATATAGTACTAGTTTCTGCCATTGAAAATGAATTATTATCATAAGGTGTGTAGTTTCCCTATTGGATAGTATTTCGAGGTGTGTGGTAAGCTGAGAGTGTTTAAATAAGTTTTAACACTTGTTAATTAAGTGTATTTTTATCCCTAAACAGGAACGATAAATGAATTTTTTAAAATTAATAGCATATCCAGGGTTTGCTTTAATAATATCTGCTTGTAGCGAAAGTGATTCATCACAAACATATATTAATAAAGCTCAAATATTGATGGATGAAAAACAAAATAGTGCTGCAATAATTTTATTAAAAAATGCACTCCAACTTGATGCTGGAAATGCCTTAGCAAGGTATTTACTAGGGCAACTTTATTTAACCGAAGGTGATGCGATAAAAGCTATAAAGGAATTAGAGCGTGCGCATAAATTAAAATTTAATGTCGATAAAGTGATCCCATTGTTAGCTCGCGCCTATATGTTGGAAGAGTACGATGAAGATATTATATTGCTTGCCTCTCAAGAAAAGCTTTTATCTACATCAATTACTCAATATCTAGCATATAAAACCATAGCTTTATTGCGTACAGAAAATTCAAGTCTGGCCGCAGAAACTGTTGAAAAGGCACTTGTTCTCTCCCAAACTGACAGTTATAGCATGCTGGCAAGTGCATATTTAGAGTTTTCTCAGCGAAATTTAAGTCATGCAAATACGTTGGTTGAACGTATTTTGATGGCAGCACCAAGCAATTTAGATGCGCTCATGTTACAAGGGCAAATTGCGATAGCAAATAAGAATTATCCTTTAGCAGTCGAAAGCTTTAAACATTATTTTAAATTGCAGCCAAATATGAGTAAAGTAAAATTGTTTATTGCTGATGCACTGGTGAAAAATGGTCAGTTTGATGAAGCGGAAGAAATTGCTGATTCAATACTACAGCAAGTACCAACCCAGCCTTTTTTACAATATATTAAAGCGCTAGCGCGTTTTGAAAATAAAGATTATGAAGCAGTAAGTCGTTATGCGAACCAATCTTTAAGCTCAGGTTTTAATTCGTTTAGTTTGAAATTAGTTGCAGGTGCGAGTGCGTTTTACTTACAAAACTATGAACAAAGTCATTATTATTTACAGGATCTAATGCCATACATTTCAGCTGATCACCCAGCAAGGCGTATGCTTGCTATTAGTCAGCTACAGCTAGGCTTGATTGATGATATTAGTGAAACGTTAACCGGGTATGACGCTACAACAAAAGAAAACGCTCTATTTTTGTCATCACTAAGCTATGAATTGCTTGAAGTTGGAGCTTTTGAAAAAGCACAGGAAGTAGCGAAATATGCAGCTAACCCTGATGAGGTTAACGCTGAGCAAACGGCAAGAACGGGCTTATTAAAACTGATGATGAATGACCCATCAGGTATTGAAAGTTTAGAATTAGCATTACAACAAAATCCTGAATTAATATCCGCAGAGCTGGCACTAGCTTTTGCATCAATTAAGTCAGGTGATTTATCGAGAGCTTCTAACATCGCTGATAAATGGTTGAAAGAATATCCAAATAAAGCCGGTGGTTATAACCTGCAAGCCACTATTTTATTGAAAGAAAAAAAATTCGATGAAGGTAAGAAAGCATTAGAGCAAAGCTTAAAGGTAGAGCCTAATAATGTTTATGCATTAACTCAATTAGTAAAGCTTGCACATTATCAAAAAGAGACTAAGCAAGCGATTTCATTAACAGAGCAAGCACTAAAAATTCATCCTGATAATATTGACATACTTCGTCAGTACTTTGAATATCATAAAGACTTATCCGGTTTGGAAGTCGTTTCTAAAGCTCAAGATGCCAATGTAGATAATGTTCAATATGGTATTTTATTAGCTGAAGCATTAATGCAATTAGATGAATTTAAGCAAGCTAGTTCTGTGCTGAGCAGCTATCAGCAAAGCGTTAAAACCCCAAAGCGTTACTGGCAGCTGCTACTTGCAGCTAGTGCTAAGCAAACTGAAGATAAAGATATATTTTCTATTTTAGATAAATGGCACAAAACCAATGCTTATCATATTGAACCTGTTTTATTATTGGCTAATTATTGGTCTCGAAAAAAATTACCAGATAGAGCAATAAGTGTGCTAAATGATGCCTTAAAAAAACACCCTAATAGTGTGATGCTGCATTTAGTTAAAATGCAGGCTTTATTAGATAACAATCGTACAATGGAAGCTAAAGCCGTATTTAAAACGCTTGAAAATTTTAATGTTAATAAAAGCTTACTTGTAGGTATTGAAGGTAGAATACTCTTACTGGAAAAGGATTATGCAAAGGCTGTGCTTAAATTAGAGCAGTTCTATAAAGCTAAGCCTGATAGTACTAGCGCAACTTATCTAGCTTTTGCTTTAGAAGGTAATAATCAAAAAAGTGCTGCAATAAAGTTACTTGAACAGCATTCCAGCTCACATGATATAGATAAGGAAGTTAACCCAAGAGTTAATTTTATTTTGGCTAATATGTATTTAGCAGAGCATAAAGATAAAGCAGTTGTTGAGTATGAACGACTTATTAAGGCCGTACCGAACAATATTGTGGCATTAAACAATTTATCTTGGTTGTATATGGACCAAGGGCGATATAAGCAGGCATTAGAGTACTCCATAAAAGCTTATAGCCTATCAAGTAACATACCTAATGTTGTTGATACTTATGCTCAAGTTCTGTTGAAGTTGGATAAAAAAGTTGAGGCATTGAGTAAAGCTGAAGAGGCTTATGAGTTATCTAAAGGAAAAGATACTGATATTGCTTTGAATTTTGCTGAAATTTTATTAGCTAACAATAAAGCAAAAGAGGCTAAAAGTATTTTAGCTAATATAAATACTACAACATTAAAGCAGCAAGAGAAGAAGCAAGCGTTATTAAAATAATTTATTTTGATGAATAAAAAGTAGTTTTTATCTTTTACATTGTCATATTAGCAAGTTAGCTATTATGACAATGTAATATTTATAGAGTGCAATTTTTAATTTTTTCGATTTAAAGTTAGACTAGCTAAATTAACTATGTTTTTGTTTTCATCGGCACAATTTCCATGGCAGTTTGATAGCCAATATCAAATAACTCTAGTTTTTTCTCTTCACTCATACCAAAATCAACGGCTGAGGATAAGCCAGCATTGATAATAATGGTGTTATGCCAGAATGC
>TARA_R110001592_G_scaffold4731_1_pt1 | contig 13967 bp, 7 predicted proteins | sample TARA_R110001592 | Tara Oceans TARA_R110001592 (sample SAMEA4398387) | marine metagenome | biome: Polar Biome; feature: [SRF] surface water layer (ENVO:00010504); material: water (ENVO:00002006), including particulate matter (ENVO:01000060) such as... | depth 5 m
TGACAAGACTTCGTTGTTAAGGCGTGAGTACTCTGAGTGTGGAATGTCTGTCTCTAACATTCTTATTCTTAGCGTTTCCGATATCAAAAACTCCTGGCCTTGTGTACCTCTGACTTCAGGAGGGGGTCCGGAGGGCCCAGATACGCCGATGCGTGTGAGAATCTCTCTGTAGACGTTGGAGTAGAAGTAATAAACACTAGAAATATCTTCGTAGTGTGTTTTTTGCCTAAACGTTTTATTTAAAATAGTCTCCGCAGAAGCGTCAGGCTTGTACCTCTCTATGTATGACTTCATCATGGGAGATTCCAGGTTCGCGATGAGACGCCACGGAGCGTTCTTGTCAATAAAGAAGCCAGATTGTGTTGCCAGTTCAGCAAAACACTGAAACTCAATCGAGTTTAGAATATCAGACTTTCTATCATCCTTGGAGTACTCAAGATCTGCCAATTCAACGACTAGTCCAGAAACCGCTATAGGACATTTAGTTGACAACAGGAAACCACTTCTAGTTATCGGGAACTTCTTTATATTGATCTCTACGAAATAGGATAACAACTTAGTGAACATATCTACCGAGGTCATTTCGTCTAAAACAAAGTCAGCGTACTGAGAGACCAACGCGTCCAGGTATTCTAGATACGAATCTTCAAAACTGATGTGAGCAACGGTCGGGATGGCCTCACCTATAAAGACTGGAAAGTCAAGACGAGCGGAAGTTGTTTTTGCAACGTAATAATCCCTAAAATTTCGAAATGCGGATGCAACAAACGAAGCTGCTCTGACCTCTGGCTCTGGTGGTGAAGATAAAGTGGTCATGTTAGAATAGTATTCATCACTGTTTAAAACAACTGGTTCATAGTCGGCGTTAAGAAGGCCATAGTTCGGATATTGATACCAAGTATCTATAAAGTCAACTCCATTTAGGAAAGCGGTTTCTTTATACCTCTTTCTCTCTCTGTATGCAGTCTTTATGTCTGGGGATGTGCCGCCCTTAAAGTCGAACTTGTCTGTCATTAGAACAACCTCTGAACAGGAGAAGTCCCACCGTTTCTCTCCATGATTCTTTTAGCTTTATCAAAGACTCCGGTTTGCTGCAATGACTCAGCCGTTGAAACACTGCCACCCTCTGAAGCCCAGTCTTGATGTTGAGTCGTTATTGTTGTGGTCAATTGGCCGTCTGTATATGTTGTGTTGACAGTTATAACAACGTAGTATCCGCCTAGTCCCAATCTGGCTGCAGCACTTCGCTTGTTTCTGGGGTCACCGAAACCAATGCTGGACGGGTTAATATATATCAAACTACCTGGTAAGAAAAGACCATTGCCAAACATCGTTATGTTTGCATTATAAGGCATCTTGAGTTCATCGTACAGCGAGACTGATTCCATCATGAGAGCTTCAGCTCTGTACTGTTGTGTGTTTTGAGAAAAGGATATAGACTTAATCATCCCTCTGTCCTTTGAGAGGTTGAAGTGGTAAACACCATTCTGCGTATCTGACTTTTCGTCTCCAGACCTACCAAGACCTGCTTCCGAAGATATGTCTGTATATATCACCATGTAATCTACATCATCATCTTTCTTCCTGTTTGAATTAGTCTTCTTCAGGAAGTCTGGCAGTTGTGATATATCAACCTCGTCTCCTGATCTGCCTAAAACTCTGGTAGATTCCCCTGTTATGTTCAGTGATTTCACAGAAACCCGAGATGGCAATTTTGAGGCGTCTCGGTAGAGGTGCTTATTCATAGCGTCTGGAAAAACTTTAGATACCATGTCTTCAAGGAATGAGTTCAGAGATAATCTTCCCACATGTCGTTGCTCTACATTGTCAAACCAATACTGACTAAGGAGTTTTGTTGAGACCGGAATATCTGCCAAGTTGGTTGTCTCATAATTATTTTTGTCCACCACAATCACTACTTTTCCAAAGAGAATCTTAAAACTCTTAAGCTCGTTCAAGGATTGTTCCAGTTTTTTTATTGCCGGTATGTTTTGTTTTTTCTTGAACGAAGTATTTTCTGATTCTCTCTCTAATTCAAATATAGACTTTTCGATTTCAAGACCTACGCTGTGAAGTACTGCCTGGATAAAATCACCCATATAAACATAGTCCAACGATAAGCTATTGTTCGTTGGTTTTTGATCTTTTGTTTTTGTGCTGGTTTTTGTCTCTGGCTTTCCTTTATTGTCAGATGGTACGTCTTCCGGAGGTGACTCTTTACTTTCGGCCGCTTGCTTTGGGGCATGTTTTTCTACGTATGCTGCGTATTCATCGAAGTCCGATGACTTTACCCTTATTTGGTTGACTTTTTTGTCATCATGTAAAACGTTCAAAAATCTACCGTATCTCTGTCTAACTGACTCTCTCACTTTTGCGTTCAAGGACTCTAACTTTTCTTTCTTACTAGCAGCATCTGGGCGCTTTGTATAAAATTCAGACTCTTCTTCTTTTTGTATTTTTGCAAGAACCATAAGCTCGGATGCTGAAGACAAAACATTGTATACAGGATCTGACAGCACTCCTGACAATCTACCAATAAATTTTATATCAATAGTAGCTGATCCGTCGCCGGAAACTGATATAGTGTGCCCAGTGTAAGTCAACCTAAGAGTAAAAGAAGTATTCTCTATGGCCCTCTTTTCCATGGAGGTGAACATACCGGAAGATGTCATTGTGGAGTACCCTACGGTTGCTCCGATTTCATGCGAAGATGCTTTATTAATCTGCTCGCTGGAGACCTCCTTTGAAAATCCCTCCCTTAGAGGTACTCTTCTTTTTCTTGAGATCGTGAACAGTTCCGCCAAGGGTGCATATCCTGTAGGGGGTTCTTTAAATATGTTTTCCATCGAATCTACATAAATCGACATACCACATACAATTGATTTGTCCCTTGTGAAGAAGTCCGTTCCTTCAAACTTCATGTCAAAATTCTTAATACCCACGCCGCCGAGCGAGGCGCCTGGTGAGAGGAGCGAAGTCATAGATGTCTCTTCCACTGCGGTTGGGAAATAAAATGGGGTGTATTTATTGTCTTTAATCTTAAACAGTTTGACCTCCGGAGTCAAAGAAGACAATTTCGGCGTCTCCATATCCAACATTCTCTTGTAGAGGTCTAGTTTATTCTTTTTGTTCAGAGTTTTTGATACAAAATCGGCCGGGTCATAGTTTCCGATAATCTTGTGAAAGGTAGTTCCATACATATTTGTGGAACCTTCTGAGAACTTGCTCCCTTCATTTCGGAACTGCGGCCTGTTCCTAATGAAGTGATCCCAGATCAAATACCCTTGTTCATTAAATGATTTTTCTTTTTGACTACTCATCTCTACTCAGTAAATACATTACCTCTGTCAGTGGTAGAGGAATATGTATAGTATCTCCTATTTTTATTAAATTGTCAATTGGTTTTTTATTAAAAGCTGCCAGGACCCACCAGTGCCTAGTATCTCCATAGTACTTGTGCGCCAATTTAGATAAGGAGTCACCAGTTTTAAAAATGTGGTCCATTACACTTAGGTTTTCCATGTCCTCTGGTGTAATGTGAGAAATTTTCATTTTTGAATAATGTCGAAAGAAAGGTATCCCTCTTTCTCTTATCTTTTTCTTGTAAAATTCGTGATCATTTAAAAGTATATCTCTTTTTTCATTCCTATCTAACATCTTATTGTCCTCTCAGAGAGTTGCCCATGTTACGCAACAGGTCCATGTTCTTTTTTTCATTCACTTCCGCTGTTCCGGTTTTTGCCTTCTCATTGGCAGTGCCGGCTTTGGTGCGGTTGTGGGGAAAGCCCTCGTTTATAAAGTTGCCTTCGTCGAACCCTAGAGTTGTCTCATGTTGTGGGTCGAATCGAAAACTTATGTTAAACAACTTTGGCAAAAGCTCGTTTTCTTGGTCGTAAAAACCGGCTCCTCTATCTGGGTTGAAAGTGAATCCGTTGATGCACCCTAACAGGCCCTCTTCCGTGGTGGCCGCGGAGTTATTTCTTATCAAATTCATAAACTGTATTCTTAGTATTGGAGGAGCTTTAATTGTCCTGCCTCTTCCCTCGAAACCACCAGACAAAGGTTTGTTGTATACGGGGTACATCATTTGAACCAGAGTGCTATAGTTCTTCATATTTGTTTTCGCCTGTTCCAAGTCCCCAGAAAGAACATCGAACCCGAGTGAAATGTTTCTAGTCGTGCCTTGGTAGGGCTTGATCGGGTCAGTTCTGCCAAATATGGTCTCGTTACCCCAGCCAACCTGGAACGCGTCAGAGTACTCAGTTATAAACGCCGGGAACTCCACCCTTATTCCTGTAGCCACATGAAGAAACCTTATCATGTGATCGCTGCCTTTTGCTATGTCGTGAAACGTTGTCATCAGTTAATCTCCTTATTTGGGGCCCGTTGGGAAAAGTGCGCCGACTTTGGCGCCGTCGACACTAATACCGACACTTGTTATTGCTTTCATGAGGGCTTCAACAATCTCTATTTTTCCTGCTCGAACCTGTTCGATTATTGTGTTTTTGGTCTCCGCATTAAGTCCTGTTTTGACTTTTCTAGCCTTTTCAGCTGGACTTTCCGCGGATTGGGGTTCGCCGTCTCTTATACGAGATAACAGATTCTCCATTTTCTTAATCTTATTATTAACAGCGGCGCTGCGTTCGTTTTCTTTTTGGCCGGACACCAGTGCTTTAGCGACATCTTTATCGAAAAAGCTCTTCATTGTTTCTTTTGCTATACTGATTTGGTTTTGGGCCTCGCCTACTGAGAGGTTTTTTAATGTATTTTCGAACTTTACAAGAAGCGAGGCTGGAGTAAGGTTTGTTCCCATACCAAGAGCTTGGGCTAGCTGCCTGAAAGCGGTCCTTTGCAATTCATTTGCCGCGGCGTTAAATCTTTCTTGTAATGGCCTGCTCTGATTTAGCAGTTTTATGAAACCCTGCAACCCTTCGTTAACACCATCTGACTGAGTGAGTAACGTTGCCATCCTAGAGATCGCAGCTTCTCTTTCGTCTTTGGGTCCCTTGCCGGCGAGCACTTCGTCGACCGATGTTTGACCTGCCAAGAGTTTTCTGGTCTCATCAGGAGTTAGGCCCAAGCCTTTAGCAACAGCTTTGAGTTGAAACTTGTTTTTTGAAAGTGCTTCGGTATTGGTGCTTTGTCGTATTCCTTGTACAATTGTCTGAACCCTCTCTGCTTCTGTTTTACCTAAAAGGTCAATAGAGTTAAAGACGGATCGACCCAAGATTGCATTCAAATTACCAGCCTTGCTGGCAGAGCCTTCGAATGTGTCCATGGAGTCTCCAAACTGAGACGTTAGCTTATCAAAACTGACACCAGTGGTGGCTGCAGTGAACTGAAGCGCTGTAAAATTTTCCATCAACTTTTTAGAATCATAGGCCATGCTCGATTGGGCGGATCTGAAGTTTTTCATCGCCTTGCCCATACCTACTCCTGTAGCATTGCCGATCTCTCCGACGTGTCTTGCCAGTGCCAGTGCATCTTTGCCGGTGTCCCCAAATCCTATTCGAGCAGAGTCTAGTACTGCGCTGAAGTCAGCTGTCTCCACCCCCAACCTCTTAAAAACTGCAGCTGTTCTGACCAAATCTCCTTGTGTGTCCTTCTGGGTCATTGCGAATGTGCGCATACTTGCGCCCAGTTCATTGATAGCTTGCACGCCTGGGGCAATGTTGTCGAATATCCCAAGCGTACCCTCAGCAAGCATTGAGAACTTTGTCACGAATCCATCAGGGCCCGACAAGTCTGTCAGCAGGGCACCGGTATTCTTAATCGCTTCTCTGTTTGCCTTATAAAACTCAGAGCCTTCAGCGAACATATCCATGGCGCCGCCGCCAAGCTTAAATCCCTTGCCACCCTCTACTGGACTCTGCTTCATCTGCGCCTTGAGCTTAGCCACAGTTTTCTTTAGTTCATCGTATTCTTTTCTTGGAACTGTTACGTCATCTTTTGCCACTTGATCGGTCCTCGTGAGTTTGGGGGTATGTAGTAAATATAACGCTGGGAGGTTTTTAGTCTCTCTTGTTTCTCTCTTCTACCATGGCGATGTTCTTTTGAACAAACCATTCTCGGAGAGCGACTGGTAGGTTGTAGGCCTCAGTGAAAGTGAAGTGGCCATAATGTTGTAAGAAGGTTATTTCCTCATACGTGACTTTCTCCACGTATTCAGAGGTCAGGCCAAAAGAAGCCCAACGAGAAGGGCACCTCTCTCTCAGAGGTTTCACTACAACCCCCACACGCTACCTCTTGAGTAGTATCTAACACTGGAACCATTTCTTTTGAAACCTTTTTAATTTTTCTGACATCCAAAACAGGAAGAACTTCAAATAGTTCTGCCAGTTGAGATGGGTCGCTATGCCCGTTTACACTAACGACAAGCTTCTTGAGAAAGTTAATCGTCTCTGAATTCGGAAGGTTTAACTTCTTTGCTCGTTCTGTTTGTTCAGACAAGTATCTCTCATCTTCTGGAGAAAGAGACCTCGCCTCAATAACTAACTCAGTCTTTGGAAGTGTGAAAGTATAGATCCCAGTATCTGAGTTCAAACTCACACCTTCAGGTGTTTCATCTTTTATCTGAGTCTTGTCAAGGTCAAAAACAAACTGTTGTTCTGAATTGCAGTTTTCGCAAAAAGATGTGACTTCATAAGAGCTTCCGTAAGAACTTCTTCTTGCGGCGATTATAATTGCATTTTTATCTGGTGCTGATATGTCTTCAACTTTTATGTTGACGTCAGTAAGCACGCTTGATATTAATCTATCGATGATAGTTCCGTCTTGGGCGTAACTATAGTTTGAAAGTATCTCTTCTTCTTTGGCAGTCATCTGTTTAATTTCTACCGAAGACTTTCCAAACATGGAAGACTCTGGTTCATAAAACTTTGCGCCTGATGGTAGAGTTACTGTTTCTGTCGGAACCACAAAGCTCATACCGAAGGGGTTTTTAGCTCCGGTATTTGCTTGTGGGACAGTTGGGCGCTGTGGGGCAGCTGCCTGAGGGACCGAAGTCCTTCTAGAATTTCTTGACATTTATACCTCTTTTCTGTTATTCAATTGTCTGTGAAACCGGGTTTAAGTTCCAAATCTTTCCAGGTGCTTGCTCAGGCATTTCAAGATTGGCCCAATCATATTTAAAAGTCATCTGGATATTAACCAACTCATCGCTGCCGTAGCTCAAGTTCCCAAAATCAACACTCGTGAGAAATGGATTGTTGATCGACCACTTCTCTAAAACGTTTTCTTGCTGTGCTCCAGTGTTGGCGCCGAACTGAACTAGCTGAATCTGTCCACCGAGGGCATCAACGAAAGCTTTCTTCGAAATAGTTCTTGGCTCGTTGGCTTGGCTGGTGTATTCGTCCGGAAGAACATATCCTGCGGCCTCTAATATTGCTACGAGGCTCGCTGTTGAGTCCGGTTGGACTGGGTCGACGATTGTGACCTGAATATCTTGCCATTCCACTCTACCCGGATAGTGAAACTTGTAGTTTATAAAGTCATGTGACGTAGTAGAGACCTGAAAAGATGGTTTCTTAACGTCCTTTACTATAAACTGTGGCATACCTGCTATGTAGAGCAACCATCTAAACTGTCTTTTCGGCTCGATGCTTGCTTGATTCCAAAAACTCATTATTTAATATCTCCTATAAGTATATATTACTTGAGATGCTTTTTTCAACCTAATCGTCGAAAGAAGCACCAGTATTAGTTATAACAAAATCAACTGCGATAAACTCAATAGCTCTAGCTGGCTTTAAAAAGATCTTAGCATACATAACATTTCTATCAATCAAATCTGGTGTGGTAGTCGTGTTATCTAAGATCACCTTGAAGTCTGCAAGACCCAGACGAGTCTTGACGCTTTGCAAGAACGGGTTAATCTGGCCTAGGAAACGATTCCAAGTCGCCGGTACGTTCTGATCAAAGAGGAGGCCGCTAGCAATTCTAGACACTTCCTTCTTCACAAAGATCAACAAGCGTCGAACGTTTATTCGATCAAGTGCTGACGGTGTGGATTGCAATGTCTTCTGTCCAAAGATAACTAAACCTTCTGTTACAAAAGACGCGATGGGATTAATATTGGTTTCGTACAGAGTGTCTCTCTGCTTTGAAAGTAATTGCTCTGAAACCTGAAGGACTGGGAGTCCAGCGTTTCCTTCATTTAATCCACCGCGGTTAAAGCCTGCAGGTGCAAACCAGACTTCATTGGCTTGCTCTGTGTAAGCCATGACACCGAGGGCGACGACTGATGGTGGTACCCACACATCTCGTACGTTCTCATCGTCTCTGATCTTTACCCATGGATAATAAGAGGCACCGTAAGAAGAGTTTATCTGTCTAGCCTTGAGCGCCTTTGCAGCCTTGTCTGGCGTAGTGCCTATTCTGTCCGCAAAAGTTGCACATTTCTTCTCATGTGGAGGCAGGTATACGTCAGGCAGGTCAATGATTGCCAAAGAATCTGCTCTAGACTCACACTTCTCTATCAACTTTGACGTTAAGGTTGAGTTTGTGATACCTGGCATTAAAGCTAAGTTGTGCTCTACTATTTCAGGATCTTTAATCAACTCAATCGCTCTTTCTACAGATGCAAACGCATAGCTATTTACTGCTGTTTTGGCTGACATGACTCTGTTGGCAAATGGATCTGGTTCTACAATATTAACTCCGTCAAAACCACCAGCAAGAGGCATGTTAAATTTGTTGAATCCCATTTCTATCAAGGATTCTACTCCGCCGGCTGGATAAAGCGCCGTGTAGGACTTCTTCGTCTCAATCGCCGAAATTCTCGATCCAGAAATGAACGCCGAAGATGTGACGTTAGCGATTGAAGCATCGGACAAGTTATTACCACCGATAACCACGTCATCGAGACTGAATAAGAACGCGTAGTCTGTCTTTGTAGTTGCGATTCCCTGATCTTGGTCACTAATATAGCCGGTTGGTAATCTTCTTAGGTAATCGATTCTCCCTCGATTGACCTCGCTACTAAGTACTCCATTAGTCGACTGCTTGAGAACTGAGTCTCCAAAATAATCAGTGGCCAATATGGATGCACTTATGGTGCTTGGAAGAGACGGGTATTCGACCTTGAAAGTCTTTGTAGCATCAGGTGCGAGAGATGAAGAAAAAGACCCTGACTGAATGAATGAATCTAGCGCGTCACCTAACGCGCCGAATCGGCCGTTGATGGCCGCAGAACTTACCGTTGCTGGCTTTATCGGTCCATAAAAACCCCATGGTACTTTAGACGGACTTACCAAGCCTAGATCGACGTTCGAGTCGACATCAACTCTAATGTATTTTGAGTTGTTAATATAGTTTCCGTATACCTTGTTCCTCTTTTCCGTGATTGACCACTGGAAATATTGATCTCCTATTTGTTTTGCAATATAATTTTGTGAGTTTGGATTCAAGTTACAACCCGTGAATGATTCTACTACTTCGAGTTTTGTATCGAAGAGCCTCTTAACAACCACAGTAAATGAACCATACGGATCAATATCTCCTGTCTGTGATACTCTGATATCCTCTATCGAGATGACTACGTTCTTTGACGATTCTTCGCCTTCTGCAGTAGCAATAAATCTGAAGAGTCTATCTTGGCTTGTTGCTGAATATGTGGTCGCAGTACCTTCGTGCTGACAAAAGACCCAGCCGGTGCGGCCTGCGGTTGCAGACTGCGAGTACTTGTCAAAATCTACGCTATTAGCGGTGCCTTGTAGTCTTGTAATGTAGCCAAATTTAGCACTAGAGGTGGTGATTGTCTGCTCAAATGTTTCTCCAAGCCAATATTTGTCAGCCATTGTTCCTGATGAAATGTAACTAACGGCTGTATTCGTAAGAACCGGGTTCGTGTTCAGGACGCTTCTTATATAATTTTTGCTTCCTTCTGTAAAATTAACCGCGGTCTGAAGAACTCTAGTGCTGGAAGATAAATAAAGATTGAAGTTTCCATTAACGTCCGACTTAAAGACCTTGTTTAGCGCGCCGCCCGGTGCATAAACCGCCGTGCTGGCATCGCTTGAGCCTGTAGTGGTCGACCCATCTGGGTCAAGGCCAGTGAGACGTACTGTTGTAGTTTCATCAGGAAAATAGAATATTGCGGATACTTGATGGTTGTTGGGGTCCGAGTCGACATTTCCTGACGCGTACGTAACGAGCGCATGCGCGTTATTAGCTGTCCAACCCGCGACTCCATCGTCACCAGCATTATCACCTTGAACACCCAACAACCTTACTACCGTTACCGGAGATTGAATGTCTGCAGCGAAATATGCTTTCGCAGCATAAGAGGTGTAAGCAGGAGAAAGAAGCCCGTTGCCTTCTCTCCAGACGTCATCTCCCTGGTTACCGGGGATTGGTTCCCCAAAAGTTTCTACGAACTCAGCATATGAATCTACCTTTACAGGGTTCAGTGCCGGACCTTTACGTGTTCTACCTATTATAACCGGACCTATGTTTCCTGGTAATTTGGGTAATTGCGAGTTGTCTACCTCTCTTAGGAATACTCCTGGGGATACAAACTTAAATTTTCTAGCTGCCATACGATTATCTCCTTAAGGACTAAAGTAATTGTTATTTTACTTAGTAAATAGTTTTTTTATATTCCAACAGACTTAGAAAAGAAAAAGCCCGGTAAAAACCGGGCTTGGGTGGGAAGTTTGGTAGGCTAGTTAAAGTGATTACTCACCCTGGTTATTCTTGATATAGTGAAGTGTCAAAATATCATCGTCATCGAGAGCAGCCTCAAGAAGGATCTTCAATGCAACGCCAGTTCCAGAAGTCTTGTAGTCAAATACGCCTGGGTTGGTCGCTGCCAATGAACCGGAGTTCGTCTGAAGCATACCATTCAAGAATACTTGAAGAGTTCCGTCAAGTGGTGCTGCGGTTACCGAAGCAGTCAAAGCGGCAGTCATGTTGCTAGATCCTGAGAACAGAACCTGTTCAATACCCTGAACGTTTAACACGCCGTTTGATGCAACGAGGCCAGTACCAGCAGAAGCGCTCATGAAGTCGGCAATTGACTCGATCTTATGTGCACCTGTTGCACTACCATCTCTAAAGATGAAGTGGTCAGCGGACACATCGATAGCGGCTGCAGTCCCACCATCGAGATCTGCGATTGCATTAATCTCTGCAGCAGTTGCGGCAAGCTTAGTTCCACCGATTGACAATTCACCCTCGCTCACTAACAATCTATCAGCTGTTACACTGAAGATAGTGGCAGCTCCGGAACCAGAAATGATACCATCAGCTGAAATGCTCGCGTAATTTGCAGGACCAAAAGTTGATACTCCCGCGACATTCAAAGTACTTGAGCCCGAAAGGGTAGTTGCCTTAACGGAAGACTGCGATGCAGCACCGATAGTTGCTCCGTCTACAGAACCGCCGTTGATATCAACAGTAGTAACTGTACCGAGATCTGCAACGGTTATTCCCGCATTAGTCCAGTTGGCATCGAAGTGCGCGATGGTGAGACCACCATCTATTGCGATTACAGTCTTAGCCTCAGGGCCAAAACTTGAAACACCTGCGACATGTAAAGTGCTTGAACCTGAAAGGGTAGTAGCCTCTACTGAAGACTGCGATGCAGCACCTATGGTTGCTCCGTCAATTGACCCGCCGTTAATATCAGCGGTAGCTGCCGTAAAGTCAGCTGTAACCGACAATCTGTCGAGTGTCGATAAACCAGCGGAAGAAGAAATTGCACCAGAAACGTGGAATTTATTTGTAAGCGGGCTAAAAGTAATATCACTCGGATCAATAAAAAGATCCTTCGAAGTTCCAGCAGAAGCTGAAGCGAAAAGAATCGGCAAGCCGGCTTGGCCAACTGCTAAGTCAGAAGATGCAACGATTGTTGCCCCAACGTTGGTGAGGCCGGAACCATCACCGAAATATGCGCCGGCATAAACGTTTGTAGATGCAGTGATTGAGCGGAATCCATTGATGTCCTTATCAGAGTCTACAACAACTGCTTTACTTGCAGCGACAGTACCATTAGTAATACCGTCGAGCTTCTCAAGATCATCCTCGTCGAGTACAGCCGTACCAACAGTTACACCTGGGACCGTAAGAACACCGGAACCAGAAAGGATTCCAGTAACCTGTACTCCGGAACTATTAACCTTTGCAATTGCAGTTGAACCACTTACGATTCGCACACCTTGATCAGAGTCATTCCAAACCAGGGAACCAAGAGTGTCGCCCTGAGATCCACCAATCTGGAAACCGCCACCGTCTAGTTGCGATGAAGAACCAGAGAGACCAGCAAGAACGTTGAAGTCTTCAATCTCCAGAGAGTTCTGTGTGATGGTGTTACTGTTAATTGTATTGACGTCAAGAACCTCAACGGCAATTCTGTCAGCATCTAAGCGGTGAAGCGTAGATACTCCTGAACCTGAAACTACACCTGCAGCACTAATAGTTGTTAGTGCGCCTGGGCCGAAACTTGCTACACCTTCCACACTTAATGTGCTTGAGCCTGAAAGCGTGGTTGCTTTCACAGAAGACTGCGAAGCAGCACCGATGGTTGCACCATCTATAGATCCACCATTGATATCAACAGTGGTTACCTCTCCGAGGTCAGCTACTGTGATTCCAGCGTTTGTCCAGTTTGCATCGAAGTGAGCGATAGTTAAGCCACCGTCCGCTGCGATGACAGCCTTTGCACCAGGGCCGAAACTTGCGGCACCTTCCACGCTTAATGTGCTTGAACCTGAAAGCGTAGTAGCCTTTACTGAGGACTGAGACGCTGCACCAATAGTAGCTCCATCGACTGAACCGCCATTAATATCGACAGTGGTTACAGTGCCAAGATCAGCTACTGTGTTTCCTGCATTTGTCCAGTCTGCGTCGAAGTGAGCGATGGTTAGGCCGCCGTCGACGGCGATTACAGTCTTGCCCTCAGGGCCAAAACTTGAGACACCAGCAACATGCAACGTGCTTGAGCCTGAAAGTGTGGTAGCCTTCACTGAAGACTGAGACGATGCACCAATTGTTGCGCCATCTACAGAACCACCATTAATATCTGCAGTTGCAGCTACTAACTGATTCATGGTGATTTTGTGGATAGTTGAATCACCGGAACCTGAAATGACACCTGCAGCTGAAATGCTAGCGTAGTCAGCAGGCCCAAAAGTTGAAGCGCCTACGACGTTCAATGTACTTGAACCTGAAAGAGTGGTAGCCGTAAGTGCGCCGCCGACAGTCAAAGTGTCCGAGCTTGGATTCCAAACTAGTTTGTCTGCATCTCCATCAACAGCAAGGCCTGCTGTATTTGCACTTGGGTCTACAAAAGTAAGTCTGAAGTTTTCACTCTGACCTTCTGATGATGAAACTGTTACGTTACCACCCATGTAAGTGGCCAAATTGGCCGCTGTGATTTTTTGTGGTAACTCACCTGATGCATGAAGCAAAAAGTGGTCCCCGTCGTTAACTGAAGTTGCTGTGGGTTGTGAGCCCGTGATGTCGATCGCTTGTGCGACGACCATTGCGGACTGTGATAGTTGTCCTATTTGATTATTATTTTGTCTAGTTCTAGCCATGTTATTACCTCCTATAGCTACGTATCTGCTAAAGCTTGTTGTGCTTATTGTTATTACTCCGTCCGTGCAACTCCAAAAGGAACTCGGTAACTCGTACCAAACTCCAGTAGTGTCGTTAGCTTTCCAGATCGAAAGATCTGATGGACAGGTTCCATCACCTGAACCTTCTAAATTAAATTGAACTGTAACTGCTGAACTAAATTTTTGACCATGCGGCGTCAATGATATAACCTTAGAATAAGGTTCTCCATCTGTAACACCTGCTGCTCCCAATCCGTTAGATTGTGGATCGGCATCTAATGTCAGGTCAATACCAATCGTGGTATCGCCAGATAAGGCACTTGCAGCGATGGTCAATGTTGTTGTCGGCGAACTGGTCGTTCCGCCTGCTTTGACTGTGCCGCCGGATGTGCCCACGGTCTGAGTAAC